>Ga0099364_10003782_pt1 | contig 23272 bp, 17 predicted proteins | sample TergutTh196P3_FD_73070 | JGI IMG/M metagenome (GOLD analysis project Ga0099364, IMG submission 73070) | Microcerotermes parvus P3 segment gut microbial communities from Pointe-Noire, Republic of the Congo - Th196 P3 | ecosystem: Host-associated > Arthropoda: Insects > Digestive system > Gut ...
AGTTTTTAATTAAATTGAATAAATAGATAAAATTACATAAATTAGAAAAGTTGTTAAAAGTATAAAAAGTTCCGGTCGGCGTTGGCTTGCATTTTTTTGATGTAGCCTCAACGCTGATGCTACGCTCTGCTTTTCGGTTTTGGGTAAAAAGCGGGGCGGTGTATTCGAGCCTGTTTTGCGGGCTCGAATACTGCTCGTTGCAATGTATATCGCAACGACTTTGGCGGTTAACGGTTTTCTCTACGGCGTTACGAGGGCGGTCGAGGGTGGGGTTAACCTTAGGGGATTCCGCGTCAAGCGCTGAATGACGTGTACTTTCATGCGCGTCAAGCGCTGAATGAAGCGCTTTTTCATGACATGATGCAGTAAAAATATTTATACATATAGTATAATGTATACCGGGGGCGCTGCCTGAGGTTAAAATTTCCGCGCTTTTGCAGGCTGAACCTATGCCACGCGCTGCTGGCTGTCCGAGTCTATCGAACTGCTTTTTGAGCGGGGCGCTGTGGAAGGCTTCTGCAATGTGCGTTCCGGCGCTGCTTACCGTTGTTATATTTTTATCAAACGTCATATCTTTTGTCTTAATAAAATTATGCCGCAAATATACAACAAAAAAATGAGATTGATACTTTCGCTATGCAATTATTTCGCGTTTTTTTGCTAATATTTAGGACTCGTTTAGAAAATATTTTTTTTGTTTTGTAACGCGCTTAATATCAGCTTATTCAAAAATGCTTGTTTAGCGTTGGTTTAGAAATTCGTTTTTTGCGCAGATATTCAATATGTTACACGCAAAAGCATTTTTCTTAAACTTGGAATAATATCTTCCATTCCCGCTTTTTTCTTGATTTTATGGGTAACAGAGTAAACTGACTGCTGCGTATACAGCAAAATTTCTGAAATATCAAAACAGGAAACATCAAACAGAAGCAAGCAACAAAGCCGTATCTCATTCTCGTTAAGCATTGGGTATTCTTTTGCTATAATTCTTTCAATGTCTGGCGGCATCAACTGGTACACAGTTTCCCATTTAAGCTTGCCGGTTTTGTCACAAAAATAATTATCGGCTAATCTATCCTGCATTATTCATAAGCAACGTTACAAAACGCGACATCGCTAGCGTCATTGCGGGCTTGACCCGCAATCTCTTTATTGATAGGGGATTGCGGGTCAAGCCCGCAATGACGCAAAGGAGCACTTTTTGTGAATAATGCAGGCTATCTTGGGTTATTCATAAAAAACACAAAAAAAAGAACTTTTAAGATGCGCAAAGATAATAAAATATTTTATTTTTGCACTTCAACAGAACTCCCAAGTGGAATCCCATTTACCTATTATGAATAATGCAGGTTAGAACACAATTCCAAAAATTTTGTAAAAAATATGCAAAAATTTTACAAAAGGAAAATATTTTGTAAGAAATAACGTTTAACATATTGGATAAAATGACTAATGGTAAAAAATGATGAGTTGCAATAAAATTTTTTGTTTCGGGTTTTGTTTATTTTTCGGCATTAACCACGTTTTCTGTCAAATAGACATTTATGAAAATCCCCCCGAAAAAATCTATCTCTCTACCGACCGCTCCATGTATGCCGCCGGCGATACCGTATGGATTAGCGCATGGGTATTAAATGCTGCAACATTAGAGCCAACCGACAAAAGTCGTATGTTGCACGTAGAGTTGATACGCCCGGATGGTACAATATTGCGACATATAGTACTGGAAACTCTAAACGGTTTGGCTTTTGGTCAGATTGTGCTTCCAACGAGTATTATTGGCGACGCTCTTTTTCGTTTACGCGCATATACACGATGGTCATTGAATTTTGACGAAAGCTACAGGTTTGAAAAACACATTCCAATAATGCAGTTTAGAGACGATGTGTGGCAGGGACCGACTATAACTGAAAGAGAGGGCTTTGAATGGGTACAGCGCGCAAATGGTAGTTGGATATGGAGACGAAAATCAGTTGATGTTGAAAACGTGGATAATAATAAACAACAAAACGAAATTCTACCACCATTGGATTTACAATTTTTGCCCGAAAGCGGTCGATGGGTAACGGGTTTACCAAGTCACATGGCATTCAAGGCAATTGCTGAAGATGGGCTCGGCGTTAATATTGAAGGGGAAATTTTTAACGATTTGAATGAAAAAATGGCTGATTTTCAGTCGTTGCACAATGGAATGGGCTCTGTGTTTCTTGTGCCGCAGCCGGGGCGCAGTTATCATGCGCGTTTGTTTAGCGGACATACCGTTGATTTGCCAATGCCTGATACTACCGGTATTGTGATGACAATACAACACCTTAATAATGATACGCTTACGCTACAATTATATTTTTCGCTTGATATTGTTCAACGCGGCGAGCCGTTTTATTTGGCGGTCTGTTCTCGCGGAGCGCATATTGACGCTTTTGAAGTAACGCCTTTGCGTACCCGAATGACAATGCAATTGTTCGCAGACGATTTTCAAACCGGTATTGCACGGTTTACGCTTCTAACAAAAGACGGTATTCCCTGCAATGAACGGTTAATTTTTATTGATAAAGACGACCAAATAAAACTGCAATTTTCTTCGTCAAAAGAATCTGACGCAATTAACTTGCAATTACAAGCTAATGACGCATGGGACAACCCTTTGCATGGGATATTTACCGTTTCTGTTACCGACAGTCTTTATGGCAGTCACGACGTGCGCGACGCCTGTCTACGCTCGCAGATGTTGCTTTCATCTGATTTAAAAGGCAAAATAGAAAATCCCGGATGGTATTTTCAGGACAGAGACAGTTTGCGTTTGCAAGCGTTGGATTTAGTGATGAAAACTCACGGTTGGAGCGGATATTCTTGGGATGATATACGAAATATTGAAAACATGGAATTGCAGTATGAGCCTGAATTGGATTATAGCATATCGGGCGTTGTTACCAATTTACGTGGAGCGCCTGCAAGAGACGCTTCTGTAACCTTACTTGCTCAGGGCGCTGTTGTCATTGCTAATGATACCCTGACGGACAGACAAGGTCGATTTAGATTTGATAATCTTTTGCCGTTTGAGAACACATTAGTTTCTATCATAGCCAAACATCAGCGAGGAAGACGAAATGCGTTCGGTCTTGGCGTTGAATTGGACAGGCAGCCTGTAACTCCATCGCCTCACGTTGAAGCCTTGCCCGAATCAGGTGGTAGAGAAGCCTTGGAAGAATTGTTAGTCATGTATAGACAGCAAAGAAAAAACGATGAAAGTTGGTTGGACAGTCTAATGAAGATAACAGATGTAAACATTATTGAAGAACTAATAGTGCAAGGCGTACGCCCTGTAAGAGGCTCGTGGAATCTAAACGGACCGGGACATGCAGACCATGTATTGTATGAAGAAGACATCGCCCGCTATGACGATTATGACAGACTTTTAGATATATTTAAAGCTGAATTTCCGCAATTTCATCAGGAAAATTGGCAAAACGACGAATTATTAAGAGAAATAAACAGACCGTTGTCAAGAGGTAGAAATATTTCTCGCGTAGAAATTATGGGCGAATATGGTCCAAGAGAAGGTTTTACGAGGTTCGAAAATACAAACAGTGTTATGAGAATTATTCCTCAAGAATACAATATCTGGCGCTTTGAAAACAGAACTATTATTTTTATACTAAATGGCAGAGTTTTACCGGTAGGGTTGCCTGCCGAAGACGATTTTGAATTAATGCGTCATCCTGTAATTGACAGTTTACAGATGATAGCTCAAAATTTTTGGAATATTTCAGCATATGAAATAACGGGAATTGAAATTTTGGATTCGCCTGAATATTTGCAAACTTATGATATTGGCAACATTAATTTCTTTGACCCCGACAATGTTGTCATTAATAATCAACTGAATATAATAAGATACTACAACGTTGATTTATTCAGAATAAGATATTATAATGATAGCGGAGATGACAGCGCCAATTCAAATTTTTCCGGATTTAGCTATGACAATACCCAATTCAGTCATCATGCTTCAATAGGCTTACTTAAGGAATATGATGGTCCTATGCGCCCATTGTTGATTCAAATAACCACCGGCTCCGGAAGTACAAACTTAGGACGTACTCAAATCGGTACTGAAAAACTCCGTTTACACGGCTTTACAGTCCCCAAAACCTTCTACGTCCCCAAATACTACCCTGAAGACATTGTCTCTCAAGCCGAATACGATATAAGACCCACATTATACTGGAATCCCGAAGTAGTAACCGACCGCGATGGCAAAGCAGAAATAAGTTTCCCAATAGGCGAGAAGCCGCGCAGTTTGCAGATACGGGTTGAAGGCACGGACTTGAGAGGAGGAATAGGAAGCGCGGTGGGGGAGTTGAAAGTTGATAATTAATAATTAATAATTGAAAACTAATATGATAAAAATATTGTTAATAGGAATATTATTGTTAAAACTCTGTTTAACAGCGTTTTCTCAACAACCGCAGCGCATCGTAACCGGCACAATAACAGATGCTGAGACCGGCGAGCCTGTACAATCGGCTGCTGTATTCATCGCAAATACTACTGTTGGCACAACAACCGATATGCGCGGTAACTATAGATTACCTTTGCCCGGAGGTGGAAATTATGAAATGGTTTTTTCACATGTCGGTTACGAGGCTGTTTTTCATCAAATAAATGCACAAAGAGCGTTGACTGTAGTGAATGTGAAATTAAATTTAAATGAATTGGACGACATAGTAATAACGGCAGAAAGGAATTATCGAAACGCAGATGTTATTTTGTTTTGGGACAGACTTTTAGGCGTTAAACCATTAAAATATATAGAAGTATTGAATCCTAACGACGTTCATTTTCATTATAATGCTGAAACTCAAATATTGAAGGTTTCAAGCAATAAGCCTATTGAAATCATTAATAATGAAACCGGTTATCACATCTATTACACGCTCAATACTTTTCTACATGATTATAAAACTAATATAACTCATTTTCGAGGAGTTCCTTTTTATAGACCGCTTGTGGCAAATAATAATCGACGGCAGCGTTCATGGGAATCAAACAGACAACAGATATACAATGTTTCATTAACTCATTTTGTTCGTTCGTTATATCACAATTCTTTACATGAAAATGGTTTCATTTTAAACTATTTAGCGCCTTCGAATCCAATAAAATATGTAACAAACCTGAGCGATTATGTTATTACCGACACTGTTTCGGGTAACATAATTTTTAGGTCTAAGCCCGACACTCTTCTTATTCTTACATCTATTGGGAAGCCGGTAAATACAAGAGAATTAAGAAGACAGAAAGAGCGTCTCTCTGTTGTGAGACCAAATTCTGTCATTCAAACTGTAGGCAGTGACAATAACCAAGATGTAATTATTTTTTCAGATGGTACGTACTTGGGTCCACTTTGGTTTGGACAGTATCGTAGTGCAAATATGTTTACCAATTTAAGAATGATGTTGCCCATAGAATACGGTATGCCGAAAAATAATGATTATACTGCAGAGTATGTCGCAAATATTGAACAACGTCATTTTACCAATGAAAATAATGAAAATAAATTTATTGAATATTCCGAAAAAATTTACCTCACTACCGACCGCTCCATGTATGCTGCCGGCGACACTGTATGGATTAGCGCATGGGTATTAAATGCCGCAACATTAGAGCCAACCGACAAAAGTCGCATGTTGCATGTGGAATTGATACGCCCGGATGGTACAATATTGCGACATTTGGTATTAGAGACTATAGATGGGTTGACGTTTGGTCAGTTAGTTCTTCCTAAAAATGTTGCCAATGACGCTCTTTTTCGTTTACGCGCATATACTCGATGGTCACTCAATTTTGACGAAAGTTATAGATTTGAAAAAAATATTCCAATAGTTCAATTTAGGGACAATGTATGGCAGGGTCCTAAAATTTCTGAAACAGATAGATGGGAATGGATACAATTAATGAATGGAAGATGGGCATGGCAATGGAAAACTGGTGAACAATCAGATGAGGAAGAAGTGAAAACTCGCGTGCCTGAAGACATGAAAACACCATCGTTAGATTTACAATTTTTGCCCGAAAGCGGTCGATGGATAACAGGCTTGCCAAGTCGCATGGCATTTAAAGCGGTTGCTGAAGATGGGCTTGGGGTTAATATTGAAGGGGAAATTTTTAACGATTTGGATGAAAAAGTCGCTGATTTTCAATCAATGCACAATGGAATGGGCTCTGTGTTTCTTGTGCCGCAGTCGGGGCGCAGTTATCATGCCCGTTTGTTTAGCGGGCATACCGTTGATTTGCCAACGCCTGACACTACAGGCATTGTGATGACAATACAACACGCTAATAATGACACGCTTACGCTACAGTTGTATTTTTCGCCGGATATTGTTCAACGCGGCGAGCCATATTATTTAGCTGTATGCTCTCGCGGAGCGCATATTGACGCTTTTGAAGTAACGCCTTTGCGTACCCGAATAACAATGCAGTTGCTCGCAGACGATTTCCAAACCGGCATTGCGCGGTTTACGCTATTAACAAAAGACGGTATTCCCTGCAATGAACGATTAGTGTTTATCGACAAAGACGACCAAATAAAACTGCAATTTTATTCATCAAAAGAATCCAACGCAATTAACTTGCAATTACAAGCAAATGACGCTTTTGGCAACCCATTGCATGGAATATTTACCGTTTCTGTAACTGACAGTCTTTATGGCAGTCACGACGTGCACGACGCCTGTCTACGCTCTCAGATGCTGCTTTCATCCGATTTGAAAGGCAAAATAGAAAATCCGGGCTGGTATTTTCAAGATAGAGATAGTTTGCGTTTGCAAGCGTTGGACTTAGTGATGAAAACGCATGGTTGGAGCGGATATTCGTGGAAAGATGTTGAAAAATGGGAAGATATGATTGTTTATGAACCTGAGACAGACAGAAAAGTATCAGGTAAATTAACAAATTTACTTAACAGACCTGCAAAAGACATTTCTGTAACATTATGGACTGAGGGAGGCGAATCTTTTTTTGACAATACATCCACCGATGCACAGGGACGGTTTAGCTTTGAAGGTTTGACGCCGGTAGAAAATACAATGGCAACGGTAATGGCGTCGCGTAAAAACGCTCTGTTTAATACTTTCGGGCTTGGCATTGAGTTAGACAGTCAGCTCATAACTCCTCGCCCTGCAATTGAGCCGTTATTGAAATCAAGATATAGCGAGTATTGGGAAAATATGTTATCTACGTATCGTCTTCAAAGGCAAAACGATGACAGATGGTTAGATAGTTTGATGAAAAGAACAGATGTAAATATCATTGAGGAATTAATAGTTGAAGGCGTACGCCCAGTGAGAGGCTCGTGGAACCTAAACGGTCCCGGTCACGCCGACCATGTTTTATATGAAGATGATATTGCCCGTTACGATAGACATGACAAATTGTTAGACATAATCATGTATGAATTTCCGCAATTAAAAAAAGTATCATCAATAAACAAAAAGGAATTTATAGAGGAGCATATTGTTTTATCTGAGGAAGATAGAATTTTCGCTGTTGATATTGAAAAACTTGCTCCGTATGATTACCCTATTTGGAGTTTTCAGGGACGCGACGTAATTTTTATATTGAACGGTCGCACTCTGCCGGCTTCCCTTCCTGCAGAAGATAATTGGATATTTCCGTCTTATTTAGTTAGTGATTTACCATTATTGGCAAATAAATTTTGGAATATTTCAGCTAATGAAATAATCGGAATTGAGATACTTGATTCGCCGGAATATTTGTGGGTTTATACTCAAAATCATACAGGCTCGACAAGACCTTTGATAATAGGAATTACAACAGTTTCAGGCAGTGTTAATCTTGAACGCAAGCAAATAGGCGTTGCCAGACAGCATCTACACGGCTTTTCTATTCCTAAAACTTTCTACGTCCCCAAATATTACCCCGAAGACATTGTCTCTCAAGCCGAATACGATATAAGACCCACATTATACTGGAATCCTGAAGTAGTAACCGACCGCGATGGTAAAGCAGAAATACGCTTTCCAATAGGCGAGAAGCCGCGCAGTTTGCAGATACGGGTTGAAGGCACGGACTTGAGAGGCGGAATAGGAAGCGCGGTGGGGGAGTTGATAATTGATAATTGATAATTGAAAGTTGAAAGTTGATATCTGAAAACTAAAAACTAAATTTGGTAGATTGATTTTTTATTTGTAAATTTGCGGCGTGAAAAATTGAAAACTGTATGATAAAAATATTGTTAATAGGAATGTTGTTGTTAAAACTCTGTTTAACAGCGTTTTCTCAACAACCGCAGCGCATCGCAACCGGCACAATAACAGATGCTGAGACCGGCAAGCCTGTGGCGTCGGCAGCGGTGTTTATTGCCAACACCACTGCTGGCGTTATTACCGATGCAGATGGTAATTACCGACTCGACGTACCCGGAGCAGGTATTTTTGAGATTGTTGTTTCACATGTTGCCTACGAAGAAGTCATACATAAAGTTGATATACCAAGACCTTCGATGAGATTTGATGCAGAATTGATAACACGCGCATTTGACGATATAGTTGTTGTTGCACAAAAACAATACCGAAAGGAAGATGTAAAGCTGTTTTGGGATAGAGTTTTACACGCTCAACCTTCAAAAAAATTGGAAATCGTTAACGCTAACGATATTTATTTTTATTACAATAATGAAAAAAAATACCTTGAGAGTTACGAGTATGGAGCCCATACAGCTTATTAATCATGATACCGGATATAAAATTTTTTATACTCTCAGAAATTTTTATCATGATTATAATGACAATTCTACGACTTTTTCAGGTAATGCACTATTTGAAGAACTGAAACCCAGAAATTCCAGAGAACAAAATCAATGGGAAAAGAACAGAACGGAGGCATACAATGTTTCTCGAAATAAATTTTTGCGAGCATTATATCATGACAAGTTGCAAGAAGAAGGTTTTTTATTAAATTACTTATACATATCTGAAGGTAGATGGCAAATTTCCGAACCTCTGACGGCAAACGATATATTGCTTACAGACACGGTGACCGATAGTAAGATATTTTACATTGGAACAGGGGCTAATCGTTTAATACTTACATGCTTTGGCAGACCTGTTAGTTCAAAAGATTTACAAGAGCAAAATCGCATAATTAACGACCCGTTCATTTTTCTTAGAAGAGGCGGTATTATCAATTATTTGACAAGTAGAAATCAAGGTTATGTGCGAATTTTTTCTGACGGTACTTTTGCCGGTTCAATAGGCGTTATTCCGTACAGAAATTCAGATTTCATAAGCGGGATACGGATTAGCAATATGCTTCCTTTTGAATATGGACATCAGGATGATTAGCAATTTATCTCTCCCTGATATAAAGTAGTGAAATACCGTTAATTTTTTTATATAGCTCCAAAGCAAATAAATCGGTCATACCCGACACAAAATCAAGAACCGACTGTACTTTTGTGTACGTCGAAGAATCGGGAAGACAAACAAACTGTTGAGGCAGCAGTGCAAGCATCTTTTTAGAATAATGTGATTTAGGACTTAAAACAGCGTCTATAAATTCGTCTAATAAGGCTCCTAATATACGATAACCTGCGAGTTCTATTTCTACAACTGATGGATGATTGTATATTTTATGTACAGAAATATTTTTGCAGTTTTTTATAGCGTTTGCAATATCGCCTTCGAGCGAGTTCATCAACGAACTTGTGTAACATCCGCTCATAATTTCATCATAATGTAACATAAATGTATTAATACACTCGGAAGCTAACTTGTTGATTAATGTTGCTCGTAGAAACGAAATTTGTTCGTTAGTATCTGTAACTGTCGAAAATATTTTTTTTGTTGTTTTTATAAATTCAGCATCGTTAGCGCTGAACGCCATAAATATGTCTTTTGTTTCGCTGGTCGACAATATTTTTAATTTATGTGCGTCTTCTACGTCCATTATCTGATATGTGATGTCATCTGCTGCTTCTACCAAATGAACTAACGGATGCCGGCAATATCGCGCAGGATTTTCTGAAAGGCTTATGATTCCCTGTTCGCGAGCTATTTCTTCAAATATTTCGCGTTCTGATACAAAGTAACCATATTTGCCGGTTGATGTTGCGTTTGAACCATACGGATATTTAACTAACGAGGCTAAGGTTGCGTAAGTGAGTGCGAATCCTCCTTTGCGTCTGCCGGTAAATTGATGTGTCAACACACGAAAAGCGTTTGCGTTTCCTTCGAAATTTGTTAAATCGCTCCATTCGTCAGTCGAAGTTATGTTTTTCAATGTTTTTCCTTTCCCTTCGGCAAAATAACGTGAAATAGCCTTTTCGCCGGAGTGACCAAATGGAGGATTGCCCATATCATGCGCCAAACAGGCGGCAGAAACAATTGAACCAAGCATTGAAAACAAATCAAGCGATTCGCGTTTTTCCAATTCGGATGCAAGCATATTACCTAAAGAGCGTCCAACGCATGATACTTCAAGACTGTGTGTAAGACGATTATGTACAAAAATACTTCCGGGCAACGGAAAAACTTGCGTTTTGTTTTGAAGACGACGAAAAGGTGAAGAAAAAATTATTCGGTCATAGTCGCGCTGAAATTGCGAACGTGCGTGTATTTTGTTCTCAGTTAGCGAACTTTCGCTGCCCAAACGTTTTGCAGATAGAAGAGTATTCCAGTCCAATTTGTAAAAAAAATTAACGTTTCGTTTAAATTAATTGTTCATCGCTATCCTGACAAAATCGACAAACAGCGGATGGGGACGCATTACCGTGCTGCTGTATTCGGGTCGAAATGTTACTCCAATAAACCATTTGTGAGCAGGAATTTCTATAATTTCTACTAATCCCGTATCAGGATTGAAGCCCGTTGCTTTCATTCCGGCTTTTTCAAACGCCTCAAGGAAAGTGTTGTTAAACTCATATCTATGTCTGTGTCGTTCCGATATTTCTGCCCGTCCATAAATAGTGCGCGCTTTTCCATCTTTTTCAAGTTTGCACGCATAAGCGCCCAAACGCATAGTTCCGCCTTTCTCCGTGTTTCCTTTTTGCTGTTCCATCAAATCAATAACGGGATATGGGGTAGAGTGTACCATCTCGGTTGAATGAGCTTCGGAAAAACGTAAAACGTTACGCGCATACTCAATAACAGCAGCTTGCATACCAAAACCTATTCCAAAATATGGAATATTCTTCTCTCGTGCATATTTAGCTGCAATAATTTTGCCGGCAAAACCACGCTCTCCAAATCCCGAACCAACTATAATGCCTTGTGCATTTTTCAATTTTTCACCTATATTTTCTTCTGTAATGTCAGTTGATTGTACCATGACAACTTTTGCCATGCAATTGTTTTTTGAACCGGCATGAATAAAAGCCTCAATTATAGACTTATAGGCGTCGGGAAGCTCAACGTATTTACCCACTAAAGCTAATGTAACTGTTTTATCAGGATTTTGAATTTTGTTAACAAACTCACGCCAATAGTCTAAATCTGGTTTTTGTTCATAACAAAGATTCAACTTTTTTAATAACGTTTCGTCCAATTTTTGGTCAAACATTCGCAATGGCGCTTCATATATGGTAGGCAAGTCGATTGATTCTACCACAGAATCATTGTCCACATTGCAAAAAAGCGCTACTTTTTTACGCATATCATCTGACAATTTGCGCTCAGTTCGCAATACCAGTACATCCGGCTGTACTCCTTCTTCGAGTAACATCTTTACCGAGTGTTGAGTCGGTTTTGTTTTCAATTCTCCTGCTGCCGATAAATACGGCACAAGTGTTAGATGAACAACTGCAACGTTGCCGGCGCCCATCTCATAACGCATTTGTCTTACAACTTCAATGTAGGGAAGCGATTCTATATCACCCACAGTACCACCAATTTCGGAAATTACCACATCTATTTTGCCACGACTTCCCAATAATTTTATGCGTCGCTTAATCTCATCGGTAATGTGTGGTACAACCTGTACTGTTTTTCCGAAATAATCCCCTTTACGCTCTTTCGAAATAACTTCTTGATAGACTTTTCCGGTAGTTACCGAGTTTGCATGAGATAAGGGCAAGTCAAGAAAACGCTCGTAATAGCCTAAATCAAGGTCAGTTTCTGCGCCGTCTTGCGTAACAAAACATTCGCCATGTTCATACGGATTAAGAGTTCCCGGATCAATGTTGATGTAAGGGTCTAATTTTTGAATCGTAACTCTGTAACCACGAGATTGAAGTAATTTCCCGATTGAAGCCGAGATGATACCTTTCCCTAATGAAGAAGCGACCCCGCCTGTTACGAAAATATACTTTGTTGGAAATGTTTTGCTGTTTTTCATTTTATTTTGAAATTATTTTTATGTGATATTTTAGTCAATAGGGGGAAAATCATCGTCAGAAATTGGGTTGTTTACCGATAATGCTTCGTTAATCTCTTCTTCGCTTAATTCCTTCATGTTTGTGACAATAAAGTTGCTCGAAAGAAAATTGCCGAATTGGTTACATTCTTCAATACCTTCACTAAAAGTTTTAGCTATGTCGGAACTCAACGGCATAACAACACGCATCGTTGAGTACTTGTTTTTAAACTTTAAAGTCTCCAGTTCGCCCTGATAACGCTGTAAAACGTAGTTCATTTCGTCTTGTACTACTTTTTGTTGAAAAGGTTGCAAATCATTTACCTCCCTGTAGAACAAAACCACGAAGTATCTCAGTTTGTTCCCTTTTCCGCCTAATCCGGTTGATATAAACACCTGATTATCGTCTAACAGGTGACTCTCTAACAACAACCTGTTTTCCTGCAATGCCATTTTTGCCCAGCTTTCCAATTCTGCATCAGGCGCTTTGGAATAGCTCTCCAATATGCGATAAATTTCGGGGCTTGGCACGCTTGCCATTTGCACTAACAACGTTTTCTTATTCTCAACCGACAAATGCGAAGAAAATAACTCATCTTTGCGAGCAAGCATATCCTGTTCGGTGAACTCTTCCCGTAGTCTGTGCGACGTTTCGAAATAATTCATCTGTACGTGCATATCCACAGGGTCCTCCATCAAACTGAAGTTCTGGTTAACTCCGCTGAAGAAATCCTGCATCTTCCTGTATATGTTTTCGTATTCCATCATTTTATTGTTTTCACAAACATTTCAAAAAAAAATGCAAAAGTAACATTTTTTTTTTAACTCGCCAAAAAAAATTTGTTTTAGTGAGATATTTTTTATTTATTTGCAAAAATTTTTAAAATAAAAAATATGTTTTTACTTGGTTATGATATCGGAAGTTCCTCAGTTAAAGCTTGTCTTATTGAGGCTTCTACGGGGCAAACATGCGCCTCGTCATTTTTCCCCAAACAGGAAATGGCTATTAAGGCTGTTCGTGCGGGCTGGGCTGAACAGGAGCCTGCAGATTGGTGGAATAATTTAAAGGCGGCAACTGCCGAAGTTATCAAAACTTCTAATGTGCCGAAAGAAAAAATTTGTGCAATAGGTATCTCTTACCAAATGCACGGATTAGTATGCGTTGACAAGGATATGCAGGTTTTGCGCCCGTCGATTATATGGTGTGATAGTCGTGCTGTGTCCTACGGCGAAAAGGCTTTTAACGCGATAGGAACGCAAGAATGTTTAAAAAGCCTGTTGAATTCGCCGGGCAACTTTACTGCAGCTAAATTGGCTTGGGTAAAGGAAAACGAGCCGGAGCTTTTCGCAAAGATACATAAAATAATGTTGCCGGGAGACTATATAGCGGCGCGTCTCACAGGAAACATATGTACAACGGTTTCAGGACTTTCGGAAGGTATTTTCTGGGATTTTGAAAAAAACTGTATTTCCGACAAAGTTTTTAATTACTTTGGTTTTGACAAAACGATAATACCCGACATCGTTCCTACCTTTTCCGTGCAAGGCGAAGTCAGCGAAACAGTTGCCCGCGAACTGGGACTTCCCGTTGGCGTTCCGATTTGCTATCGGGCAGGCGACCAGCCAAATAACGCATTTTCACTGAACGTACTGCAACCCGGAGAAATTGCTGCTACAGCAGGTACATCAGGCGTAGTGTATGGCGTCAACGAACAGATTAAATTCGACCCCGCCTCTCGCGTAAATACCTTTGCACACGTAAATTACACGCCGCAACAACCACGTACAGGCGTGTTGTTATGCATCAACGGAACCGGAATTCTTTACTCATGGATAAAGAAAAATTTACTGCGCCATATCACCGGCTATGAAGAAATGAACAAAATAGGAGAAATGGCGACGGTGGGTGCAGATGGATTAACAATACTGCCATTCGGCAACGGAGCCGAACGAATGTTAGGAAACGTTGATTTAGGTTGTATCTTTGACGGTCTAAACTTCAACATACACAACGAGCAACACATAGTGCGAGCCGCACAGGAAGGCATAGTTTTTGCCTTCAAATATGGAATTGAAATATTGCAAAGCACAGGGATAAGTCCAAAAACAATACGGGCAGGAAATGCAAATATGTTTCTTAGTTCGCTGTTTCGCGAGGCGCTGGCTACAATAACAGAAACCACAATAGAACTGTTTGATACGGATGGCGCGGCAGGTGCGGCTAAAGCAGCAGGCATGGGAGCCGGCATATATAAAACGCCTCAAGAAGCGTTGACTTCGTTGAAAAAAATAAAAACGATTGAGCCAAACATGTTGTTGAAAGATTCATACAAAAATGCGTATGATAAGTGGCGCGCCAACGTAATACGCTCTGTAAAGACTGCCCAGCCAGTAGAGTAGGAGAGGGGAGGTTAGCGCAAACAAAGCATTTTTTTTTAGTATAAATATTTGTACGGTTAAAATATTTATACTATTTTTGCGTTATAAATTACATAAAAACAAATATAAACCGGACGACCAAGGGTATAGTCGTACATTTAAATGATAAAAGCTGCAATAATTTGGTTAATTTTTTCGCTGAAGCGAATAGTAAAATGGAGTAGGAGAGGGGGCTATGTTAGCAATAGCAAGACAGCGCCTAAAAATAATGATACCATTAGTTCGATTAGGGTTGTAAAAGACGGCGACGTTGAAAAATTAAGAAAATCAATCGGCGAATGGTTGATAGCTTATCGTCAAAAAAAGGCGCTGTCAATGTACAGAGTTTCCAAAGATGGAAACATCACAATTAGTCAGGTAAAAGCCGTTGAAACTGCCGATACCAACTACACAATAAATATACTGCTGGGCTATCTTGCTGGTTGTAAGTTAAAAATCGATTTTAAGGAGTAATTTCAGAATAAACCCTGACAAAGTGTGATAGTAAAAATATTACATACATACCTCTAATCTAATTATTTACAAATTACTATTTAACATAATATAAATTATGCGACAAAAATATATAAAAAATATATAGCGGAAATATTATTTTTTTTTTGTTGCATACCGAAATTTTCGTTATCTTTGCCGAAATTTAAAAACATACTTTTAAAGTTGCGCCCGACACAAATTAGGGAAAATGAAATGAAGAAAGGATTTATAACTTTAATTGCTGTAATAGCAAGCGTGAGAAGAAAAAAAATAGGAATGAGAAGGAAACAGAAGTGCAACTCACTTATCAGGATATTTTCTATGTGATGACCAGCCCAATAGCAGTATGGGGTTACGATTCGAAAAAAACGTTTGAAAATCCAATGAATCAAGACGGGTCAAACGAAAGAGTCACGGAGTTAGACAAAATGCACGAAAAAATTTTCGGTAGCGCTATTGGTAAAACAATTACTGTCGCTATAGCGCCAGACGGTTCCGTAAACTCAATTAGTGGTATTGAAACTGTTGCAGAAAGCATAAAACAGGCAATTGTTAACGATGGAGAAATGGGAGCTTCCCTGAGTTCAACCATGATAAGAGATTTTTTTAGCGAAAACGCTGTAAAGGAATTAATTGAGCAATCGTGGAAAATTTATCCTGTTGATGACGTAAAAATGGGCGATAGTTGGGACATGCAAAACAAATGGGGAGACAGGAACAACATGATTACAAGCAAAAAAAGCCAATGTACCCTGAAACATATCGATGGTGATATTGCTGTCATTGGAGTTGAATCATCTGTAGAAGTGGATATTACAGGAGGCAGGCTTATAGGGAATCAGTCAGGTAATATGCAAATCAATTTAAAAAAGGGGATGCCCGATTGGTCTATGTGGACGCGAAACGTAAAAGGTGACGTCGTTTCAATGGGGGTGAATATGATAATGGAAGTTACGCACACAACAAAAATGGCAACCAAGCCGCTCTGACGATGGTGGCGCTAAACCCCTCTCCCACTCTACCAAGATGAAAAAATTATATATCCCCGCTCTAGCGGCTTCGCTAGTGTTTTGCTTTAAAAAACACATCAAAATTGTCCAAAAAACCACTGAATAAGTCGCGGGTCAATAAGCATCGGAAAAACAAACCCGAAGACGGGGCTCCCACAAAACACCGTGAGTAAGAAGGCGATACCATTCTTTGCGGTGATATACCTGATAAGGATTGAATTGCAAACGGAGGAATAATTGTCTGTTGGAAAAGGCGATTATGGATATTATGGCGGTGAGGAGGATTAGAAGGAGGGTCATAGAAATTCTAAACTATAAAATAGAGTCCGTCAATACTTCACTTATTTCTTTTTTCAGTGTGGGTAGATGTCTTACAATGGTACCCCAAATATTTTTTCACTTCATCCATACAGTAATACTTTGGTTTTATTGACAGATTTTACAAAATAAGTTTTTTTTAAGATATTTTTCGGTAAATTAATCAACCGGACGGTTAATAACTTTTTCAAACATGTCGGCTGTTTGAAAATAATTGTCGGCATAATCGCCATAATCCAATGGTTTAAAAGACACTAACAAATCAATATCGCTTCATCCGTCTATCAGAACACAATCTGCCCCGTTAGAAATTGGTTTTATCGAAATGCGTAAAATTCAGCCATTTGACCGTAGCATCGGTCTCAAAAAGTCAAAATTTTGAAAAAAACGTAAATTTCAGGAACACGAAAAAATTACAATCTTAAACGCAATTCCCATAATAAGAGTTGAGTGATTTGAGTGAAAAAGCAGAGCCGGTTTCGTTCAACAAGGGTTTTCATTGTTTGTGCTGCGCACACAACGAAAATCTTGGTGTTAGAGGCAGTGCATGTTACTGTTTAACTTTTCATATAACTGAATAATCGCTTTTATAGTCATATAATTTTCTATCTCTGAATCGGGAATTTGAATTTCATAATTAGTTTCCAACTCGTTGATAATATCAATGTGATTTAGGCTGTCCCAATTAGGAGTTTCGCCATAAGCCGAATCATCATTAATTTGGTCAATACTTATATTAAGTACTTCAGAAACAATCTCTTTAGGTGATTTTAAATTTCTATTCATTTAGTATCTCTTTTAGTGCATTAATATCAACTTTTTGATTTTGACTTCGTGGAATTTCTGCAATTCTATAAAAGCCATTAGGCATTTTATATTCCTCCAATATTGCCTTTAAGTGAGTTCTTAATTCAAATTCATCGAAACTTTCAGATGTTTCTATAAAAGAATAAAGCGTGTCATTATTTACAATCGTTACAGAAGTCATTTTGAGAAATTCATTTATCCTAAAATCAATTTCATCAAGTTCAATCCGATGTCCTTTAACTTTAACCTGCCTGTCTTTGCGACAAGAAAAATATAAATTTCCGTTTGTTTCATATACTAAATCTCCTGTTTCAAAACTTTCTATTTCTTTGTTTTCGACAAGTAAAGTTTTGAATTTACTATCTAAAATGTTATTTAGATAACCTTTTCCGATGTAATCACCGTAAATAATAATTTCTTTCTCCTCAAATCCTTCAACTGAATTTAGTTGCAAATTCCAACCGGGAATTGTTTTACCTATACTCATTGAAAAATGAAAATAATCAAGATAGTTTGATAAATTCAATTCTTGCCAAGTACAAAACAAAGTTCCTTCTGTTGGTCCGTATGTATTAAAGATTGTCAGCCCATCTTTTTTCTCAAATAAAAATTCAACTTGATGTTTTTTCAATGGCTCACCACAAAAACTCATTAATCTTAAAGACGAAAAATCATAAGTGTTTCTTTTACAATTTTTTATCATAAACTCAACAGCACTTGGGATAGAGTGCCACACTGTGATTTTTGCTTTTTCAATTTCTTTTTCTGGACGAAACTTTTTAGCAGGTAAGTCATTCATTGCATACAATGTCGCTCCCGAACAAAGACAAGTAAAAATATCAACAATACTTAAATCGAAACTTAAAAAAGAAAATTGTCCCCATACATCATTTTCATTGGCAGCGTATGCTGGTATTGACCATTCCAAAAATTTATTTAACGCTTTACGGCAAATCTTTACTCCTTTTGGCATTCCTGTTGAACCTGATGTGTAGATGATATAAATAATAGATTCGTCATCATAGGAAATATTTACATCAATATTATCATCATTTTTATTTGCAAGCAATCTTTCAAGAGTAATGGTTTTATTTGAATTCAACTCTGAATTATTGTCAGATGAAACAATGGTTAAGTCGGGTAAAAATTCATTTATAATTTGCTTTTTCCTTTCAATCGGCGCAGTAGGATTAAGAGGGCAATAAGTGCCACCAACATTTAGGACTGCGACAATTAGAGCGTATGCTTCAAAACCTTGTTCTAAATCAATGACAACTTTGGGATTTGATTTTATTCTTAACAATTGTAATGAAATTGCATTGACCTTAGAAAAAAAATCTCCATAAGAAATTCTTCTATCCTTGTCAATGACTGCTATCCTTTCAGGATAGTTTATCGCATTTATTTTTATTAATTCTATAAAGTCTCTCATTGTTTTTTTGTTAATGGGAAAATATAATCTTCATCTATATTTGGACAGACAACACTTTGCTGTAACACATCAACCGGGAAGAAACATTCAAACGATGCTTGCTTAATATCGTCAAGGTTTAATTTTTTCAAAACCTTTCTAATATTTCCTTGTGCTGACGGGTGGTCGGAAAACGCTTTGGCTGCACCAAGAACTCCAAATGTGTGAATGCCATGAATCAATACAACTGATGATTGAGGATTGAAAGGATTTGGGAATCTTGCAAAATAACCGTAGTCCTTAACCACTTTCCCGCCTTTGTAAGATGCCGTGAATTTCTGTCCTTTATAAAGCATCAGTTCTTCTTCTTCGGCAAACGAATAACTTACCTTTACATTCATTTGATCCATCAATAAGGCGCAAACACAGTTTCCATCTTCATCGGATTCACCGGGGCCTCCAATAATCATCAAATTTTCTTCAATATGATTTTTAAATTCATCTGCCGAAAAAATAGGAAGTTTTACATTTCTATAATTTCTGTTTAAGAAATTCATTATTTCTAAAACAGAATCTATATCTCCGAGATTATTTAGAAAAATATAGTTCGTAGATGCAGGTGAAGCATATTCACTTTTTTCTGTTTCGGGTGGTGCAATGATGTGAATTGTTGCGACATCATTGCGGAACCAAATTTTATTTAAATGGATATTGTAAAGAGAATCACTATTCAATAATTGCTTAAAAAGTACAACGACATCATCTTTACACTTGTTCCGAAGTTCGTCAAAATTTTTGTACGAAATCGCAATTTTGTCGTTAATATCAGCAGGCAATCTAAATGTTTTAAACGAATCCTCACCCTTTATCAACAGGGACGGAATATTTAATCCTCTCATTAATCCGTATTCAAAAAAAATGTTCGGTTTATTTTCAGTAATGTCAACAATTGAAAAATTACTGCCTCTGATTTTACTTTCAATCTGTTGAGGGAGTCCATTTTGAAAATCACTAAACTCAAAGACCGTTTCAATCTCAAAGTCATCGTATTCTTTTCTTACTTCATTTTCTGCTTCAGAAACTAATAATCTAATGTTAGTCCTAAATGATTCCAAATCATAGGTAGTATTATTTGGCTCAAACGGATGAGACACAAAAATATTTATGGAGCGATAATTTTTATTCATTAGCATCTTGTTTTAAAAATTCCTCTATATGTTGATAATGGTTTTATTTCACCTTTCATAAGCGCCATTCTTTCTCCTACATCAGTTCTTACAATTTCACCTGCACCAATGTAAGCGCAAGGACCGATTTTTCTTGAGCCAATAATTAGTGCGTTTACACCAATGACACTACCTTTGTAGATAATAGGAGATGGTTCTTCAGTAGTATCCCAATCTCGGCTCGCATCCCTGTGGCTATGTGCTATTTCTCCAAGATAAGTAACATTATCTTCGATAATAGTTCTGTCGGCAACATTTCCGCCAATAATACAATTATTGCCAACTTTTGCCTTGTAGGTAACTTCTTTCCCTGAAAGCACTTGTGTTTTTTCTCCTATCTCTGCCTCTCCAATTACGCACCTATGGTCAATATATGCACCCTTTTTTATTACTGCCCCAAAGTGAATAACACAAAAAGCACCAATTGTAACATTGTCTTCAATAATTATTTCACCGTCTTCGGGGTCTCCGAAACCGATACATGAGCAGTGTCCGATTTTCACATTTTCACCTATCTTTACTTTCTCATGAATAAAAATTCCTGTTCCTATTGCTTCGTACAAATTCATAGGGTCGATTCTATAATTTTCAATGCTTTTTCGTAAATGTTTCTATGGATTTCCTTTGTTTCTGGAAAATCCAAATCTTCATCATCTTCAACTCCAAAGCCATGACCTACTTTTGGGATGATTTCAAGTTGCGTTTCACTTGATTTGTATTTTTGGGAAGATGTCAGTGGAACATCATCATCATCATTACCATGAAATATAACAACACGACTACCAAGATTCTGTAATGCGTTGATTCCATTAATATATTTCAATTCGTTAATCAATCCTCTTCCAAAATGAATTTCTGAAGATTCTACAAACCCTTTGTTCTTTAATTGCTTTTGGGCTTTGACCGAAAGTAATCCGTTTTCAACAAGTTGATTCCTTTCAAGCACATCATTTTCATAATTGATAACGGGCGCATTCAAAATTATTTTTTTAATTTCTAATTTGTTTGTTGCATCAACCCAATACGCAGAAAGTCCCCCGCCAAAACTTGTCCCTACGATAAAGAATGTTTCCGTTTTATTGTCAACATTATTTTTTAATGTAGAAAATGCGGCATCAATATCATTCACAATACCACATAAAGATAGGTTTTCAAGATTAGTACCTCCGTCATTTTTACCGCCATGAAAACGATAGTCAAAGCGGAGCGATGTTATTCCATTTTCCGCAAGAAAATTAGCATAATCAGAATGAAAGCCCAACTCATCTTTAGAGGAAGTGATTCCATGAACAAATACTAAAGCGGCTTTTTCTTTATCTGCTTTAAGAAGAGTTCCCGAAAGTTCTGTACCATCGTAACTCTTAAATTTTAAATTTTGTTCTGTCATATCTATTATTTTTTATAGTTTCTAATATTAATTGTCCATTTATTTGATTTAACCAAACGCAAAGACCGCTGCAAATATCGTAATATTCTTTTATATTTGCTTGCGAAGCACATTGTTTTAAATATTCAATATCGTTGTTTCGATTCTCTATAATATTATCCCAAAATATTGAATCCATTAAAAACGCATCTTTACTTGAAAATAGTCCATCTACGACAATTTCGCCAACTTCTTGAAAGAAAACTTGATTCATATTCCATTTTACATTTTTGTCTGCATTATGCTTTACAAAAAAAGGCATGAGTATTCTTTTTTTATCTTGTTCTAAAAATTGCATTATCCAATCTTCATTATAAATATTGTAAAAATGATGATTTATTGAAGATGGAGTTAAAAACAAAAAACCACCTGAAAGCATTCTTGAGTTTTTGTCAATAATATTAAGTCGTTTTGAAATATGCCCGACAATCGAATCGTCTTCTACACCTCCTATATTGCACGAAACAAAATTACCTTTGTTTAATATTGAAAAACCTTCAAGTACAATTTTTTGCTCAATCTCTGAAATATCATCATCAACGAATAATACTTTTTCAAATTGATTATGAGTAGAATAATCAAGCGCAAAACTTCTTGCAATGCCTAAATTCCAAGTTTCGTCTCCCAAATATTGCTCTGAATTAGACTTGCTTTCTTTTAAATTATAAAATTCAATAAACATTTCTCTTCCAAGGTAGGTTGTTGAGTCAAATATTTGAGAGATGTTTTTATTTTCTTGAATAATATTAGATTCACTTGAATCGTCTATAATGTTAATGCTATATGCTTTGTTAAATACACTCAATTCTGTTACGACACTTTTAAGTTTCGTAGAATTATTACAAGTAAATATGTATATCGCTTTCTCGTTCATGTCTGTATCTTTGTTAAATCGCCACCCTGTAAGGGTGGTGGGTGGGCAGAGCCGAAAAATGGCGAAGCCCATTTTTGGGCATGGGGTTGGCGGTGCGGTGTGAGCGCAGCGAACACGACAAAAGCCAACTTTCTAAAAAATATTTTTGCACCATTCTTTCCACTTTTTTAACTCACCATTTTCTCTAATTTGTCAAATTGCACAGAACTTTCAATCTTATTCAACCTTATTTTTTCGCCTCCCAATCGCACTGCGCTGTCCCCGCATTGCTTCTAATCGTGTCACGCATAGGAATTTCACCCTCACGTTCCCACAGAACTGTACGTGAAAGTCTCCCTTCATACGGCTCTTCATGCTAAAATCACTCAAATTAAACATTTATTCTATTATACACGTTTAATTTCCTATGGATGTACCAATTGCCAATGACCAAACAGACCCGGATTTTCTTTATATTTACATCGAAGATAGAACAACGCCCGCTTCTTACTAAAACCCTTTTCCCATTTGACCCATCCTCGTATCGTGTCGGGCGCAACTTCGGTTATTTTTTATTTCCTGTAATCACCTTCACAAAATTCTCCGGCAGGCATACATTGCTCAAATCCAATGCCCTTTTGAAAAGTGGCGCTATATCCTCACCTCTAAATCCTGCAATTCCGCATCCAATACGGGTAACATAGAAAAACTTTTCGGGATGCGCCTTTGCAAAATCAATAAATTCGTCAACATACGGCGCTATTGTTTCTACTCCGCCTTGCATTGTTGGTATGGCGTAACTTTGCCCCTGTAAGCCAACGCCTTGTCCAAAAATTGCTCCAAAATTGTTTACCGCCGCCCGTGCAGCCCCAGCCCCGTGATGTCCGGCAAGATTGCTTCCAAAAACAAAGACCTCATCGGAAGATAGAGAGG
>Ga0099364_10003783_pt1 | contig 23271 bp, 14 predicted proteins | sample TergutTh196P3_FD_73070 | JGI IMG/M metagenome (GOLD analysis project Ga0099364, IMG submission 73070) | Microcerotermes parvus P3 segment gut microbial communities from Pointe-Noire, Republic of the Congo - Th196 P3 | ecosystem: Host-associated > Arthropoda: Insects > Digestive system > Gut ...
AAGTGCCGCGAAGGGGTCGAAAAGAGTTTGTCGATGGCGACGGCACTCAATCCTTACATTGGTTACGAAAGAGCGGCGGAAGTTGCCAAGGAAGCCTTCAAGACCGGCAAGACGGTACGCGAAGTCTGTCTCGAATGGAACGTCCTGCCGCCGGAACAACTCGAAGAGGTCCTTGATCCGTGGAAGATGGTTAAACCCACAGAGCCAGACGCGTAAGCTAGGTTATGACATTTTGGCGAAACAAACACGTCGTTGTGACCGGCGGCTCCAGCGGTCTCGGACGAATCATTGCGGAAGCCTTTGCAACGGCGGGGGCAAACTTGGCACTCGTTGCGCTGGAGAAAACCGATGTCGAAGCGGCGGCGAAAGAAATCGCACAGAAATACGGCATCGAAGCGATTCCGATCCATGCCAACATTACCGTACAAGAAGATGTCGACCGAGTTTTTCGAACCGTTCGGGAACGCTGGGGCGGTCTTGACGTTTTGGTCAACAATGCGGGCCGATCCACGCGGGGCAAAATTCTTGACACGACGCCGGAACAATTCCAATCTCTGTTCGATTTGAACGTTCTCGGCACAATCCGCTGTACGCGTGCGGCGGCGGCAATGCTTCTCGAACGACGCGGCCACGTCGTCAACATCGGTTCGCTGGCGGCGAAGAGTGCCGCTCGGTATGTCGGTGCGTATCCGGTAACGAAATTCGCCGTTGCCGCTTATTCGCAACAGCTTCGGCTGGAACTCGGTCCGGAGGGGTTACACGTTTTGCTCGTTTGTCCGGGCCCAATCAAGCGAGATAACGAACGTCTCTATCCGTTGGAAGGGCTCGAAGGAATTCCTGACAGCGCACGAAAACCCGGTGCCGGCGTCAAAGTCGGACGCATTGATCCGAATTGGCTGGCGACAAAAATCTTGAGATACTGCGAACGACGGAAGCCGGAACTCGTTGTTCCCGCCAAGGCCCGACTTCTCTTTGCCATTGCACAACTCTTTCCATCGCTCGGCGACTGGATCGTCGAGCGGAAAATTGATAATTGACAATGGAGGCTGATGTTCGTTCGAAAAAAATATTGTCAATTTTCAATTGTCAATTAAGTTGTCAATTAAGTAACGTATGGATTATCGATCGTTGCTTTTCCTGGCACCGGGATTTTGTAGTCGCCGTTTTCGTCTGGCATCACGGGCGCATCGCTATCGAATGTGAGCGAGCCGTAGTCTGCGTATTGAAACGTCGAGTTCCATGCTTGTTCGGCAGTCACATATTGACCGGTCTCAATTGCCATGCGTCCCATAATCGGGATGAAAGTCGCATCGATGCCGTTGTCTAGCTCGTTCCATTCCTGATTGTCTCGAATTGCCTTAAAAAAGCGGTCGTGTTCCGTTTGGTACGAATTGTTCCCTTCGGATTGGGGCGTCCAGAACGGTTTATTTCCGTTCCAATCTTCGTAGAACTTCGGATCGCCGACGCCTTCGCCAAGGATTGCGCAACCTTTCGAACCGTTGACGACCGAGCGGAAACCGGTCCAAGTGTTATCCATAGTCAAGCAATACATGTGCATCCTTTTGCCGTCGGCAAAGACGAATTGAATCGAGGCGTTATCGATCATTTCGTCTTTGACGCGGCGGAACAGGCGTCCGCCCATTCCGAGTGCGCCGACCGGTATCTGTTGGTTTGCCCAGCAACAGATGTCCAAATTGTGAATCATCGCGTCGACGAGGAAGCCGCCGGTAGTCCAGTTAAAATTGAAAAGGTGCCGAATCTGGTGGTGGAGCGGTTTTTGGTCTCCCAGCGGACCCACCCTGTGGGTTGCATGGCAACGGTAGACGAGGAACGAATGGAGTTCGCCGAGTTTGCCGTCCTGAATTGCCTTGACGGTTTCTTCTGTTCGCAAGTAGTGTCGGTTGTTCAGGCCGACCGCGATCTTGAGTCCCTTCTCGCGCGCTTTCTTGTTCGATTCCTGAAGCGACTTCAGACCGGGAATGTCGACGGCAAGCGGCTTCTCGGCGAAGACGTTGAGTCCCTTTTCGACGGCGTAAGCGTAGTGCAACGGTCGGAAAGCGGGCGGCGACGTAAGAAGGACCACGTCGCCGGGATCAAGCGTGTCCATCGCCTTTTTGTAGGCGTCGAATCCGTCGAAGATGCGATCCGGTGCGACATCGACTTGGTGTCCTTTTTCCCGGCCATCGAATTCGGCTTTGAGAGCATTGGCGGCTCCCTGTGACCTGTCTCGAAAGACGTCGGCGACTGCCCAAAGTTTGGTGTTCGGATCGGCGGAGAGTGCTTGGTTGGCCGCTCCCCTTCCACGTCCGCCGCAACCGATAAAAGCGACCTTGATCGTGTTGTTTTCGGCGGCGTGGACTTTGGGAACCGTACCGCCCACAAGCATGGTACCGGCGGCGGTGAAGATACCGGCCTGTTTCAGGAAATTACGTCGGGATTCTTGGGGTTTCATAGGGGAACGGGGGTTGGAGGGAAACGGGAAGCTTGTAATACTTCAGCCCGATTTTTGACGCGAACCACACGAACCTGCGCGAAACAACGCTAAAATTCGTCTTTCGCATTGTTTCGCGAAATTTAGTGTGGTTAGCGTCAAAAAACAAACTAAAAAAACACACTCGGCTGAAATGTTACGAATTTTCAATGCTTGGGCGTATTCGACGAAAAATTGTACTACAAATTCAGCTCGACCCCATCCGTTTTTTTGATAGGATCGTCAGTCCTATGGCACGAAGTGGCTAACACAACCTATCGCCACTGCATCCATACCACAAACTCTCCCCCATTCTAAGTGTCCTTCCTAAACTGTCAAGAGACAAAATCGAAACATTCCGCTTTTTTAGACAGAATTGGCACTTTCGGCAAAACAGGAAGATGTTCGCGGATTGTTCTAGCTAGACCTGTTGAATAACCCCGTCACCGCCGTCCCCCCGCATAGGCGGGTCTAGTACCCGACCAGAACTAAAATTGTGGATTCAATATCCGTCATTCCCGCGTAGGCGGGAATCTAGAGGAAGGGGTATAACATCGCCCCCGCCTTCGCGGGGGTGACGGTGGGTTATCCTTTATTCTATGAAGGCCCATTTGACGACTTTGTGCTTAGGGATGGTTCTATATCCGTCAAATCAGATAAAATGTGTCAAGTTTTTGGGTTTTCCTTGCGATGACGGGGAAATTCGACTTGCGTTGGGAGCGACAAGATATTATCATCATTATTTGAGGTACAGTTTGCCGACAAGTGTAAAGTCGACCGTTTTGCGGTAGTGGCACCCGACCTGGTGAAGGAAGATACCTTTACCAGATAATATTCCATAAAACCTTCCGTAAATTTTGAGGGGAGAAGAAATGAGTCTCAAAAGAGTGATCGTTCCATGTGCCTTGGTGGTGTTTCTTCTTTTTGTGGGAAGTTCGTTCGTTTTCTCACAGAACAACAATAATGATACCCAGTCGCCGTATAGCAACTATTCCGGCGTGATGATCGACGCCAAGGGATTGCTTCGGCGAGCCACGGAACAGGACTATGGGCGACTGTCCCAGCAACAGATATTTGCGGCGCAGCAGTCGGCGTTGCGGCTTCCAGCGGACATTCGGAAGCAGAGCAATCTGCGCTACGTTTCGTTGAATCGGCTCGAACAGGCAATCATCAACGCCAATGGAACCGTAACCGAGGAAATGCGTTACCTCGCCGGAATCCAGCGGATCAAATACGTGTTTTTCTATCCTGAAACGAAGGATATCGTCATCGCCGGTCCCGCCGAGGGTTGGTTTCCCGGCTACGAAGGTGTGATGGTCGGGGCATCGACTGGACGCCCCGTTTGTGAGCTCCAAGACCTTGTTGTCGCATTGCGGACTTATGCTCCGAATGCCGAAGTCATTCCGATCGTCGGCTGTTCCATCGATCCGACCGAAGAAGGGAACGCCCGATTGCAACAGTTCATCAAAAACTTCGGACGCTATGGAAATACGGACGCCCAGCGTGCCGCTTTCGTTGCCGGTTTGCGGGAAAGCCTCGGTCCCCAAACAATCCGCGTGGACGGCATACCGGCGAACACACACGCCGCAATGGTGATGGTTGCCGCCGACTATCGAATGAAACTCATCGGAATCGGTGTCGAACAACCCCCGGTGCCAATCACGTCCTTCATTTCGGTGGCCGACCCCGCGAGAGTGGCAAGAAACGCCCTGTTCCGCTGGTTCTTCGTACCGGACTATCAGTCGGTTGTCCTGACGGAGGACAAGACCGGTATGGAAATGGTCGGCAACGGCGTTAAACTCGTTGCGGAAGACGAAATCGTCACGGTAACAGGTCAACGTGCGGTTAAGGCGGGCCGCACCGACAAGGCGAGCCAGACCTTTGCCAACAGTTTCACAAAAATGTATCCGCAACTTGCCCAAAGGTCGCTGGTTTACGGGCAGCTCCGTAACTTCATTGACATGCTTGTTGCCGCCGCTTATCTCGACAAATATGACATCTACGGTCAAGCGGAGTGGAAGATGGAGTTCCTCGGCGACGAATCGAAGTTTGCCGTTCATACCTACAACACGCCGACGCATGTTGCACCAGTCGTTAATGGTGCGATGCGGGGCGGCCTCTTTATGGCCCCGATTGGCGGCGGTGTCGAAATCGAAGCCGATGTCGCTCTGAAACCGGAAAACGTGAAAACCGAAACGAAAGGTTCTGTCTCGAACGTAAAGAACAACGTCAAACTCAACCTCGCGCCAGGCCAATGGTGGTGGGATTAATTCACGGAGCCAGGCATCTACGATGTACCAGCGGAAATCGTTCGGTACTGATGGGCGAGTTCAGACGTCATCATACTGGTCGACACTTTTTCGACTGCCGTCATGACGATGACGCCGGACGAGATTGATCTGCTTCGCCAGCGGGGTTGTCCAGGTGGAGAAATCTGTGTACAATGGGTGTAGTATCCGTTGAACATCTCTCTTGCCCCGGTTGTACTATGCTCGACAAAATCAAAACATACCACACGGAATTTACTCAACTCCTTGAATCTTTTGACCTGAATGCTTTGGCAACGGCATCGGAACTCGTCGCCAAACACTACGCCGACGACAAGCAAATATTCACGGCAGGCAACGGCGGCAGTGCGGCACTGGCTGTCCACATGGCAGCGGATTTCGGCAAAAACGTCGCCGGTCCGAACGACAGGTATCCGCGAATCTTGTCACTGTGTTGCAATTCCTCGACGATCACAGCTCTCGGCAACGACTGCGGTTACGAAAACACGTTTTCGTACCAACTGCGTAATCTGATGAATCCTGGTGACTTGGTCGTATTGATCTCGTCCAGCGGCAATTCACCGAACATTGTCGAGGCGGCAAAGTTTGCCAAAGTCGGTGGCGCGACGGTTCTCGGACTCAGCGGATTCAGCGGCGGAAAGCTCAAGGAGCTGTCCGACGTCAGTCTCCATGCCGACTGCGACGTGTACGAACTGGTCGAGGACGCCCATTCATTCTTTTGTCACGCCATTGTCACGGCTTGCAAACGGCCACGGTGATCTGTCCCCTCTCCCTTTGGGAGGTCTTGTTGGACACGGACTACTACCCGACCTGATCTAAAATTGTGAATTCCCGTCACTCCCGCCTTCGCGAGGGGGACGGATGGGGAATCCACAATTTTAGTTTAGGCCGGGTATTAGAGCGTATTAAAAATCGGTCTGGACAAAATTTCTGTCATCCCCGCGCAGGTGGGGGCCTAGACTCCAGACGAAATTAAGTTTGCTTCATCACCATAAAGTTTTGCAATTAAAGAAGATGTGAACATCTGTTCTCTAGACCCCCGCCTATGCGGGGGTGACGATAAAAAGTCCAAACCCATTTTTAATACGATCTAGGGAACACACCCATTTTGCCCGTTTTATCTTTTCTCTCACATCACTTGCTCCAACTGTGGCGAACGAAAATTTTTTGCAAAAAATTTTTAATTTTCGCCGCGCTCGACGGCTTTTTTGCCAAGACGTCCGAAAACGCCGAACACCTTGTTTGACAAGAACTTACGCAAACATTACCGGAGAGGAGACGTAAATCATCGGTATCTTTGTAGGGATTGCAACCCTCGGTCAAATGGTAACTTGGGGCAATCGGTCCCCCAACGGTTGACTCCGTTTTTTGAGCGGGTATATTGTCCACTGTTCTTGGCAAGGCACAATATATTGTGCCCTCTACTCAGGAAGGGTACTAAATACGGACATTTAAGCGCATCGGAGACCGATGTGGGCAACAGCCATGATTAGTTTGGACGCTACTTTTACGGAGAAAACGATGGAAACCAAACGACCCCAAGGCCGATTCGAGTTGGCTCCTGACTCAATCCAAGAAGATGGTCTGAATATTAAGCCGATGTTTTGCCCGGAAAATGTGAACGATCCCTTCGAGACCGTCGAATGGACGAAACGGACCGCAACGATCAAGGGAGATGGCGGCTCCGTCTTCTTCGAGCAAGCCGACTGCGAGTTTCCCGCTACGTGGAGTCAACTCGCTGTCAATGTCGTTGCCAGCAAATATTTTTACGGCGAACACAAGACGCCGGAGCGGGAAAAGAGCGTCCGTCAACTGATTCACCGCGTCAGTCGGACCATCGCCGATTGGGGCGTCGCCGACGGATATTTCGCAACCAAACGGGACGGCGAAGTCTTCTACCGTGATCTGACTTGGCTGTTGCTCCATCAACACGGCTCGTTCAACTCGCCGGTCTGGTTCAATGTCGGTTTGTATTCCCAGTATGGCATCAGAGGCGATCAGTGCACTTGGCATTGGGACGAAAAAGTCGGCGAAGCGACACAACCGGGGAATTCTTACGAGCATCCGCAGGCATCGGCGTGCTTCATCCAGAGCGTTGAAGACAATATGGAAGCGATTATGGACCTTGCTCGGAGCGAGGCAATGCTCTTCAAATTCGGCAGCGGAACCGGCACCGATCTCTCGACAATCCGATCAAGCACGGAAAAATTGGCCGGCGGCGGCAAACCGTCGGGACCGCTCTCTTTTATGCGGGTCTACGATCAAATCGCCGCTGTCGTCAAGAGCGGCGGAAAAACCCGACGGGCCGCCAAAATGCAGTCGCTCAAAGTTACACATCCGGACATTATGGAGTTCATCGACTGCAAACTCCGCGAAGAGGAAAAGGCGAAAATCCTGATGAAACACGGTCTTCCCTACGAGGATGCCTATTCGTCGGTTCTTTACCAAAATGCCAATCTTTCCGTTCGTTTGACCGACGACTTTATGCAGGCGGTCAAGGAAGACAAGGTTTGGACGACTCGCTGGATAACGAATCCGACGCAAGCCGGTCCGGAATACCCTGCGAAGGAAGTCTACGACAAAATTGCCAACACGGCGTGGTCTTGTGGCGATCCGGGCATCCAGTACGACACGACGATCAACCGTTGGCACACGGTGCCGAACTCCGGACGCATCAACGCCTCGAATCCGTGCAGCGAGTATATGAGTATCGACGACACGGCCTGCAATCTGGCGAGCATCAATCTGATGCGGTTCCGAACGGAAGACGGCCTGTTCGACACGGAGCGGTTCATCCAAGCCTGTCGGATTTTCTTCATCGCTCAGGAAATCATCGTTGACCGGGCAAGTTATCCGATCAAGAAAATTGCGGAGAACTCCCACAAATTCCGTGCCATCGGATTGGGATATTCGAACCTCGGCAGTCTCATTATGAGTCTCGGTTTGCCGTATGACTCCGACGAATCCCGCGGCCTGTGCAGTGTGCTGACCGCTCTGATGCACGGAGCGGCGTACCGAACCAGCGCAGAGTTGGCCGGAGTCGTTGGAACCTTCGAGGCGTTTCCCGAAAACCGGATGCCGATGCTCAGCGTCATTGAAATGCACTGGGACGCCGTCAACGGAATCGGCAAATGTCCGCGATACCTCAAAGATCGGGCGCAGTCGCTCTGGGACGAAGTCGTTAATATGGGACGGCGGCACGGCTTCCGTAACGCTCAGGCAACGGTTCTCGCTCCGACCGGAACGATCAGTTTTATGATGGACTGCGACACGACGGGCATCGAACCGGACATTGCGCTCGTCAAATACAAGACGCTGGCCGGGGGCGGGAAACTGCAACTCGTCAACAACACGGTGCCGCTCGCCCTCCAGACGCTCGGATACAAGGACGAGGAAATCAAGGAAATCGTCGGTTACGTTACTGAAAAAGGGACGATTCACAACGCTCCGCATCTCGTCGATGCTCATTTGCCGGTTTTTGACTGCGCGTTTCCGACGCCGGGTAGCGAACGCTGTATTCCGTGGGACGCTCACGTCAAAATGATGGCGGCGGCTCAACCGTTCATCTCCGGCGCGATCTCCAAGACCGTCAATATGCCGAACAATGCGACGGTACAGGACATTGCCGACGCCTATATGCTCGGCTGGGAACTCGGTCTGAAGGCTTTGGCAGTTTATCGGGACGGTTCCAAGGGAGCGCAACCGCTCTCGACTTCCAGCGACGGCGACAAGGCAAAGGACGCCGAAGCGGCGCTCAGTCGCAAGGAGAAACGGAAGTTGCAGGGTCCGCGTCGGGAACGTTTGCCGGACACACGAACATCGGTAACGCACAAATTCAATGTGTCGGGACACGAAGGATACATCACGGTCGGCCTGTACCCGGACGGTCGAGTCGGTGAAATCTTCATCACGATGGCGAAAGAAGGCAGTACGATCCGCGGACTAATGGATTGTTACGCCACAGCGGTTTCAATGAGTCTCCAATACGGTGTTCCGCTCAAGGTGTACATCGAAAAGTTTTCGCACACCCGGTTTGAACCGGCAGGACACACAAAGAACCCGGATATTCCGGTTGCGAAGAGTCTCGTCGATTATATTTTCCGATGGTTGGGACGAACGTTCCTGCCGGGCGATACCACGGCGCAGCAGCAGCAGTTGCCAAACCTCTCCGAAGACGGGAACGACAAAGAACGTCGCCGCAACGCGGCCGAAAAAGCGAAGAATGAGCCGTTCCAAGCTCCCCTCCCGGCACTGAAGGAGGACAAATCGTTGGACGAACCGATGGGGGGAACGTTCCCCGTCTCCACGAAGGCTGATGGGGGAAGCCCGCACGATGGAATGCTTCGCAATCCCGGTCGTAATGGTTCGACGCATTTAGTGAACGTCGCGGTAATTGACAGTTCGGTGGCCGTTGCAGACGAACCGCTCTCGGTATCGAACCGAATTGCTTCACATTTTGCGTCGGCGGACGAACAATTTGCGTCATTTCAATCGGACGCTCCCCTATGCGACGCCTGCGGGGCAATCAGCGTGCGTAGCGGAAATTGTTATCTCTGCCACACTTGTGGCAAAAGCATGGGGTGTAGTTGAACAACTGCCATAAGATACCTCCACGCCACAAAGCGGCTATTTTCTTGTTCCCTCCCACCGAGAGGAGGGGCTGGCAGGCCGAACTCCGAACCAGTTCTTAGAGCGTATTAAAAATGGGTTTGGACAACATTCCCGTCACCCCCGTGTAGGCGGGGGCCTAGACCCTAGACGTCATTGAGTTTGTTTCATCGCCATAAGCTTTTGCAATTAAAGAAGGCTCTATTCTGGTTTCGGGTTGACGGCGACGCGAGCTTCGACGAGGGAACGGAGTAATGCCTTGCCGCGCAAACGGACGTTGTGAACAAACTGAAAAAATCAAAAAAAATCCTATGTAAACCGGCAAACGCTCCTGCGAAAGACCTCGGTGAGGACGCAACCAACTCCGCAATAACGACCAGAAACCCTCCATCGTATTCACATGGATCTCATGGAAACCATCGCCATCCTCGTCACGAGCGTACTCACCGCGTCCATGGCCTACCGTCTTGTGTTCGTAACCCCACTCCGGTCATCGTCCATAAATATCATATTCGTCCGTATTCACCGGCGTTCCCGGTTTGATGAACTTTTCAATGAGTGGTTGAATCGTCACCTGTCTCACATTGTCCAACATCCTTAACACCACTTGACCGTCCCGCTGAATCATGCCGAAAATCGGTGGCTTGTCCGTCGTTGCCGTTCCTCGACCGCGCGGACCTTTCCGTCTGCGTTTTCGAGCCTTTCGTCTCCTGCACGGAGTACCGGTAAAATATTGTAACAGGTTCCGGATGTCCTTTATGACCGGCAACGACATACACTTCATCGCCTTCGACCGTTCCCGAAAGCTCCCCTTGCGGTTTTTGGGCAACAATGCCGTCTCGGAGCGTCGTGATCATTTCGTGGATGGGTGTTTCGTTCATTTCCCGTTCGGCGGCGATCTGTCGATAGAAGAGATTCAATCCCATCAAATACAGGCAAAGCATCCATGTCGACAACGGTTGGTGATGTCCCGCAAACACGGTGTTGGTCAGGTTGTCGAAGGATCGGTTACACTGTCGACAGATGTAGCGTTGTTTTTCCGATTGTGTTTCATCATGTCCATTTTTAACGACTTCATTGGCATGGCAATGGGGACATTCGACACCTTCCGGCCAGCGGAGTCGTCGGACCATTTGGTAACACTTGGCGTCGTCGATCAGTCCGTGAATATTGAGTCGCATCCTGTTTTCGTTCGAAATACTTGCTGACTGTTTTGTGTAAACCGCCCAACTTCGGCGATTGTAAGAAATCACGCCACTTCGCACAAGATCAACCCGGAACCGGAATAGAGCCAAACGAATTACCATCGCAAGACGCCGCCAGTATCCGCACTGGTCGCCAGTTTGGCGTATTTGGCGAGATAACCCGACTTGATTTTCGGTTCGTGCGGCTCGATATTCCGTGACAACAACTCTTCCTCCGAGAGCCGAACGTTAAGCGTTCGATTCGGCATATCGATCTCAATAATATCGCCGTTGCGCAAACGACCGATGGGACCACCTGCCGCCGCTTCCGGACTGACGTGCCCAATACACGCTCCTGCCGTGCCGCCGCTGAATCGACCGTCCGTGATAAGCGCAACGGAATCGTCCAGTTTCACGCCCTTGATCGCCGTCGTCGGACCGAGCATCTCCTGCATACCGGGACCGCCCTTCGGTCCCTCAAAACGAACGACTACAATGTCCCCCGCCTTCACTTTGCCCGACGTAATCCCTTCGTAAGCCTCCGGTTCCGAATTGAAGATCACGGCAGGTCCCGAATGTTTCAGCATCTTGTCGATGACGCCCGCCGTTTTGACGACCGCTCCGTCCGGCGCCAAATTACCGTACAAAATCGCCAAGCCGCCGGTCTGCGAATACGCCTTGTCGCAAGAACGGATACAGTCCAATGGATCGAAAGATCCATTCAAAATAATCGGCAGTTGCGCTGGGTCCGTAACGGTCTGTTTGACGCTCATTCCTTTGGCGCTTTGCAAACCGCCGGGCGTTACGGCGTACATTTTCTTTGCTTCGCCGAGAACTTTGGGGGAACGCAAATCGTATTCGTCGATCAGTTTGGACAATTTCTTGCCGGAGACGGTCGGAACCTTTTCGTTCAATAAACCAGGTCGGCCCCGCCGAATTTCGCCGAGGATCGTGTAAATGCCGCCGGAATTGTGGACGTCTTCAATATGGTAATCGCAACTCGGCGACACCTTGCAGATGTTCGGCGTCCGTTCGCTCAGTTCGTTGAACCGCTTCATCGAATAATCGAGACCCGCTTCATTGGCAACCGCCAGGAGGTGCAGCACCGTGTTCGTGCTGCCGCCCATCGCAAGGTCGAGAATCATGGCGTTGTCAACGGACTCCCGCGTAACAATCTCACGCGGCAAAATGCCCGGCCTACGTCCCCTCTCCCCTTGGGAGAGGGTTAGGGTGAGGGCATGTTCGTGAACCATCCGGACGATTTGTCTTGCGGCTTTTTTGTACAGAATTTTCCGCGTTTGGCTCGTTGCAAGGAGCGTACCGTTGCCGGGCAGGGCGATGCCGATGGCTTCGCAGAGGCAGTTCATACTGTTTGCCGTGAACATCCCGGAACAGGAACCGCAGGTCGGACAGCATTTTCGTTCGATTTCGAGCAGTTCGCCTTCCGAGATTTTGCCGTTGATTTTTGCGGCGGCGGCGGCGAAAGCCGTGATGAGGTCCAGCGGTTTGCCGTTGGCGTCGCGGCCTGCTTCCATCGGACCCCCGCTGACGAAGATCGTCGGGATATTGCAGCGGACGGCGGCCATTAACATTCCCGGCGTGATTTTGTCGCAGTTCGGAATGCAGATCATTCCATCGAACTGATGAGCCTTGAGCATTGTTTCGACGGAATCGGCAATGATTTCCCGCGAACCGAGGGAGTACTTCATTCCGTCGTGTCCCATCGCAATGCCGTCGCAAACGCCGATGGTATTGAAAACGAACGGCACACCGCCGGCGTCTTGGATCGCCTTTTTGACGATTTGCGCAACGTCATTGAGATGCACATGACCGGGAATCACGTCGACGTGCGAACTGACGACGGCGATGAACGGCTTATTGAAATCTTTTTCGGCAACGCCGCAGGCTCGCAGCAAACTTCGGTGCGGTGCGCGGACGTCGCCTTTTTTCACGGTATCGGATCGCATGGGATGCTCCTGAAAATCGAAGGGGTTAAGTGTCTTACCCCCCCGATTGTAGCAGACTTTCGGGCGGTCGCAAGAATCAATCGACCTTCCAAAACTCCACACTCCAGTCCGTTCTGAGCCGGACATCGGTGGTTGACTATGTTCTCACAATCGCCGCATCGGACGCTCGGTCATTATGTGGCGTCGAACTCAAAGACTCAAAGCCGGAATAGCAGCTAAATACCGCTTGAAAAATTTGTCGACACTGCTACAATGATCGCAAAGATTGGAGTTTTACTCCTCCGCCCCGAAATGCCATAATGGAGGCATACACCGTTTACGCGACTGTCGACAGTAGACCTGTTGCATAACCTCCAACTTCGTCATTCCCGCGAAGGCGGGAACCTAGACGAAATGTGTTATACTCGTTCCTCTAGGTTCCCGCCTTCGCGGGGGTGACGGGGTTATGAAACAAGTCTAGTATCTTGATGAAAAAGTGGCCGAGTGTTCCGAGGCCGAGGCGAAAAAATACCATCACGCTCATGGAATCACCAGAACAAATTATTCATCGGCTCCGCAGGGAGCGGAAGTCCGGAAACGCCGAAATACGCCAGGAACTCGCCGAACTCCTGATGCGGCAGGCTCATATTCGCGCCGGAGAACGGACATTCGACCTTTCCATTCCCTTGATCGACGAAGCCATTGGGATTGTCCGCGAACTCGTCGACGAAGGACAGGTCGAATTCCGATCAGGCATCGGTCGTTGCTTGCTTTTCCGGGCGATCAACATCCGATTCCGAGACGGATACGCCGCTGCCCTGACAGCATTTGACGAAGTGATCCAATACCTCGTCGGTATTGTTGCCGATGGCGCCCACGACGGGCGGAGCGAATTGGCGGTCGCACTGATGAACAAAGCCGACATACTGAACGATCCGCTCGGAGCCTATTCGGCGGCCATCGGAATCCAGGATCAAGCGATTCGGATTTGGCAAAAAATGGTCGACGAAGGCGACGGCGAATATTGTGGACAATTGGTAACGGCAATGTTGGCCCGTGCCGACTCCCGACTGCTGTCCGGTGACAGGGCAAACGCACTGAACGATTACCGCGAAACGGTCGAATTCGTTCACGGTAAAATCGAACAGGGCGACCTCGAATTGCGTGGCAATCTCATCCACGCCTTGTCCAAGTTGACACGCCTGTACGAGCAGCTCGGCGACTACTCCGAAGCCTTCGGAACGTCGGCGGAACAGGTGCAATTGGTTCAAACGCTGGTCGAAGAAGGCGACAGTGCCGCAGAAGCCATGCTCACGGCGTTTCATATCCAACGGGGAATGCTCTTCGAACGCATCGGTGATCCCAAGTCCGCTCTTGCCGAGTATAATCTCTGCCGCGATGTCTATCACCGACTGAATCAGAACCGCGAGTGCGGCGATCCCGGCGAGTATTTCCTCCTGACCGGTTACGCTAACACGATGATGTGTCGCGGCAATATGCTCAGCGATATGAAACGCTTCGATGAAGCCAAAACTTCCTTCGAGGAAGCAATTCGCAACTATAAGCGGTCATCGGAGTTTCGCCCGGTCGAGGACGACGACGAAACCTTTGTGTCGTACTCGATTGCCGTGGTTCAACTCAACTACGCCAATATGCTCACCGCTCAGGGCAAATTGGCTGAAGTCATACCGCTTCAAGAATCCGCAATGGCCGCGCTGCATCGACGTATGGATGTCGGGCATCCGGAAATCATGCCGAACTTGCTGTCGGCATATCGAAAAATGGTTAACGTGCAACGAATGATCGGCGACCGACCGGCAGTGTTTGCTTGGGCGGACAAGCTGATTGCGTTTACCGAAAAAGCGGTCGACGACGGAATGCTCGAATACCGCAGCGCACTGGCAGACGCTTACTATCTTCGGGCCGTTTGTTTTCACGAAGTCGAAGACTTCGACCAAACGATTCGCGACAACCGTCGCGCCGTGCGTTTGTTTCGGGAAATCGCCGACGAAGAAATCGATTCACCGGAGGTCGACAACGCCAAGGTTCAGTGGAGCTTTCTCCTGCATCAAGTCGCGTTACTTTTTGCGGGACAAGGCCGAATCGACGACGCGATTGGCGAATTCCAACGGGCGGTCGACGACATTACGGCACTCCACGAGGAAGGTAACACGCGGGCCGCCGACGACATTATGTTGGTTCTCACACAGTTTTCGGAGTTTCTCGGCGAAGTTCTTCGCAAGGAAATCGACCAACGGGAAACCGACGATTATCGCCGCTGGGAGGCCCTCGCCCACGAGGTGGCTACGCGGGGACTCGAATTCGAAGCCAAACGGAATGCCGGACGAGCGGACGACTCATCGAACGCGGCGAAACTGGCGTTCTTTCATTATCGACGCGGAGAATCCCTTGCTATTCAGGGAAGTGTCGATGCGATTGACGAATTCAAACTCGCGGCGGACAATTGGGAAAAGGTGATTCGTGAGGTTGAACGGGAACGCCTTATTGCGGAATATCACGCCAAAGAAGCGGCAGCCAACGATCCGGACCACGCTGATACCCCACCGGACCTCTCCGCAACATTGCCGCGTCTGATGCACTATTACGGCGAATTTCGGCAAGCACTTCAGGCAATCGCCCGATGTTACACGGGGATGCGCCTGTTCGAGGAAACCCTTGAACCGTTGCGGCGTGACGTCGACGTCGCCCGACGAATGTTGCGGACCGGCGGACTCGGTACTGAACTCTTGATCCTGTCATTGCAGTCCTACGCTGCCGGTTTGGAGAAAACGGGTCGCACCGCCGAGGCCGCTGAACATTTCGAGGAAATGTTCGCTCTCCTGCAACCACGCATCGAATCGGCACCGATCAATCCGATCGACTTGTCGCTGATGAAACACTGTTTCTGTGCTTACGCTTTGTTCCACGCCAAACACGAAGAGGCCAACAAGGCAACCGCTGTGATGAAGCGGCTCCTCGACGTTTTGGATTCCAGCGTCGAATTGCCGTCGTCGGGCGTTTGGCTCGACGCCTGCCGCGGACTCGACATCTGCGGCTTTTGGACCGAAGGCGACGAACTCGTCAAAATTTTCGAAAAGGAGCGCCAACTCATCGCTCGGCATCCGGAGTTCGAGACGAACGACGAACTCAAGGAGCACCACGAAATGATCGCAAAAGAAATTGAAGAATTAAGGTAGGTCGCCTCAAGGTAGGTCGCCTACCTCCGGGAGGCGACGTGCGGTACTCCGCACAAAATCCCCAACCCATTGTGCGGAGTACCGCACGCGACTTTCGGAGAAAGTCGCCTACCAAACCATCCACCCATGAAACATCTATTGCCCGCCCTGTTATGGTGCATTCCGTTCACGTTCTGCCTCGCTCAGGACGACGAGTACGTCAAGCCGGACAATCTGCCGTTCGCCTTCGGAATGATCGAACCGTACGATCTTCAGCTCGAACACTTGACGGACCCCAAGGGAATCGACGCACAAAAACCGCGATTCTCTTGGAAAATCCGCTGCATCGAAATCGACGAAGAATTGTATGAAGCATACGATCTGAGCGATCAACACCAATCGGCGTATCGGATCGTCGTTTATCGAACGGAGCGAACGTCGCCGACGCTCTCGCAACCAGTCGAAACGGTATGGGACACCGGAAGAGTCACCGGAACCGACCAGGTTACCGAATACGCCGGAAAACCGTTTCTCCCGAAGTCGGAGTACGTCTGGACCCTAACCGTTTGGGACAAGCCGAAAAAGGTCGTCGACGAAAAACTTGCGGAGACGACTCCCGTGGCCGTCGGGCGTCCTTCGGACGCCGCCGTTGCGACTTTCAGTACGGGAATCTGGCCGACCGATGCCGATCCGAATCCGTGGAAGGGAAAATGGATCGGACTCGATAAGTTCTCGTTCGAAGAAGATGACGCCACAACACCCGAACATCGAAGCCCGCCAGCAAGGTACCTCGCCAAGGAATTTACAACGCGGGACACATTGGCCCGGGCAACGGCGTATTGCGCCGGAGTGGGTTATTACGAACTCTATTTGAACGGCAAAAAGATCGGCGATCACATTCGAGATCCTGCCTTGACGGACGATGACAAGCAGCGGATTCCTTACGTAACTTATGATATCTGGCCGGACAACCTTAAATCACCGATGCTCAAAGGTATGGGAACCCATACGATAAACAGGGTTGAGATTGTCCTCGTCAACGACCAGCACGTTGCTCCCTCTTTACTCGAACCGACACCGGCACGAAATCCGAAAGTCCTGTTTCAGCTCGAACTGCAACACAAGGACGGCACAGCGGAAACGATCGTGTCCGACGAAAGTTGGTTGTTGTCGACAAACGGTCCCATTCGCGTCAATAACGATGACGGCGAAATTTACGACGCAAGAAAGAAAATTGCTCACGCCGTTGATGAAAAGGCCAAACTCGTCGACGCTCCGGCGGGTGAACTCGTTGCGCAAATGTCGCCGCCGATACGTGTCGTCAAGGAAATCAGGCCGATTTCCGTTACGGAGGTCAATCCCAGCGTTTGGGTGTTCGACTTCGGTGTCAATCTGGTCGGCAACAGCACGTTGCGAACACCTTGGGATCAGCAACTTCCGGCAGGAACAAAGCTTGTTGTTCGTTATGCCGAAACATTGCAGCCGGACGGAACGCTCACCCGGCTTCCGGAAGCACTGTGTCGCGACATCTATATTGCTTCCGGTGAGGAAACAGGGGCTCGACACACGCCGACGTTTTCGCGTCACAGTTTTCGTTATGCCGAATTGACCGGTTTGCCGGAAAACGTCAAACCAAACATAACGACGCTGACCGCAAGGGCAATCGATGCCGATCAGTTGCGGTCCGATTCGCAGTGAGCGGCGGCGCAACGATTTTGGCCTTCGGATTCAACGGATCGTCAACCGCTGAATCCGCCAACACAGCCAATTCTTCATGCGCTCTACTGACTCGACGGACGCCACACGATTGCCTCCCGATCTTACCAACCTATGAACACCTACCGAAAAATTTCCAACCCGACGGGACAGTGGTCACTACCGTAAATCTCAGAGTAAATCGAAGCGGCTTGGATTTTAGGTATAAGCCGATTTGAGACGAGGAAATAATCAATCCTCCATCCGACATTGTTTGTTCGGGCATTGCTTCGATAACTCCACCAAGTGTACGCATCGGTCCTGACGGGGTGGAGCGTTCTGAACGTGTCCGCAAATCCGGCGGCAAGTAGTTCGGTCATTTTGGCACGTTCCTGATCGGTGAATCCCGCGCTGAAGTGGTTTGTCGCCGGCCTCCGCAAGTCGATTTCTTCATGGGCGACATTCAGGTCCCCGCAGACGATCACCGGTTTGTCTCTGTCCAATCCACAAAGATAATTCCGAAAGGCGTCTTCCCATTTCATACGATAATCGAGCCGAGTGAGTTCAGCCCGTGAGTTTGGCGTGTAAACGTTCACCAGAAAAAATTGCTTAAACTCCAACGTAATGACCCGGCCTTCTCGATCATGTTCGGGAATACCGATTCCGTAGTGTTCGCCGAGTGGACGCAGCCGGGTAAAGATCGCCGTTCCGGAATATCCTTTCTTGATGGCACTGCTCCAGAATTCCGCATAACCGGTACAATCGAGTACGGCTTGCCCGCGTTCCATTTTCGTTTCCTGAAGACAAACGATGTCGGCATCAAAACGGTGGAAGGCGTCTTGAAAGCCCTTGGTCAGGCAGGCACGGAGTCCGTTGACGTTCCAGGAGATCAGTTTCATGGCAGGAATCAAGGAAGTTGCAAAAGGAAATAACATTCTGTATTATATTGTTTATGAGAGCTGTTTTCACCCCTCATCGCTGCGGAACACCGGAACTCAGGATGACGCCGATGATCGACGTAATTTTCCTGCTTTTGATTTTCTTCGTCTGCACGGCAAGTTTTCAACAGAGCGAAGAGATGTTGCCGACGAACATGTCGTTGCCGGAAAGTTCGCTCGTTGAGGTTCCCCTCCCCGATCCGCAACATTTGGACGCCGTTCGGCTTCGTCTGACATACGACGGACGACCGCGTTGGCAAATTGAGAGTCTCTCCTGCAAAACGGCGAAGGACGTCCGATTCAACCTCGGTCGCCTTGCCGCCGTGAAGCGGTCACTACCGGTCATTATCGACGCCGACGACAACGTGCCGATGGAATGCGTCATTGATCTCTACGATTGGTCGCGCCTTGCCGGATTCACACAGATTCAATTCGCCGCCGGAACGCCGCAGTAAGATTGCCGAACGTGAGTGCTGGGAGAGGGTGCGTCAAAAAGTAAATTTCGAAAAATATTGACGCCGGTTTTCCGACCGGGTAGAATACGTGCAACCGGGTCGGTGGCGACGGGTTGCCGACTCTTCTACAACTTTCTCACGGGAGCACAAGAAACTATGAAATCCACACGTCGTGACTTCATGAAAGTCGCCGCTCTGACGGGCGTCGGCTACTGGGCAATGGCAGGAAACGCAAGCAAAGCACAACCGCTTGCCAATGACAAAATGGGCCTCGCCGGGTTTGCCACGGGCGGCAAAGGAGACAGCGACATCGGCAGCGGCGCGCGATTCTGTGACGTCGTTGTTATCTGCGATGTCGACCGAGGCCGATTGGCACAAGCACAGGAAAAGTACCCGAAAGCCAAAGCGTTCACCGATTATCGCAAAGCCTTCGACGAAATGGAGAAGAGTTTCGATGTCGCAACCGTCAGTACGCCGGACCATTCGCATGCCTGTATCGCGCTTCGGGCAATGCGAGCAAAGAAACACTGTTATGTCCAAAAGCCGCTCACCCGAACGATCTACGAATCCCGCTTGCTGGGAAAAGTCGCCAAAGAAATGGGCGTCTGCACCCAAATGGGCAACCAAGGGAGCGGTAGCAACGGTCTTCGGGCCGGTGCCGCTCAGGTCAAAGCAGGTGCTTTGGGCGAAATCCAAGCAGTGCATATCTGGTCAAACCGACCGGTCTGGGTCCAAGGTCCCAATCGACGCCAGTCCCTTGACTCCTACTCAGCCCAAGTTAAGAGAGACCAACCGGACGCAGCAGACGATTTGATCGCTCTGAAAAAAGCGGAAGTGGACCGCGCACTGGCAAATGTCGATTGGGAAAACTGGCTCGGTCCCGCTCCGTACCGCGATTATTGGCCGGGACTCTACCACGCTTGGGAATGGCGAGGTTGGTGGGACTTCGGTAGCGGCGCCCTCGGTGACATGGCTTGTCACACATTCAATTTGCCCTACGCGGCTTGCGATCTGAAATTCCCGACCTCCGTAGTGGCAAAGTCCAGCGGACACGATCACGACAGTTTTCCCGCCCGATCAGAAATCAAGTTCGAATTCCCCGCTACCGACAACCGACCGGATATCGAATGTTACTGGTACGACGGCGGTTGGAAGGCACCGCAAGAACTCTTCACGAAATTCAAGATCGAAAAACCCGATGTCAGCGGCTCGCTTATCATTGGTGAAAAAGGCGCCATGTACGCACCGGGCGACAACGGCGGAAGTTGGACACTGATCGACCACAACGGCGAAAACTTCGACCCGCTTCCCAATGACAAGATCAGTTACGCCGCCAATCGTGACGGACACGACGGCGAATTCTATCGGGCGATCCGCGAGAACAAGCCGGAAGAGTGCTTCTCAAGTTTCTACGATTACGCCGGTCCGCTCACCGAAACGATCCTGCTCGGCAACCTCGCCATTTGGACTGCCGACAAGGAAAATGAGTGGGGCGAAAAAGTCGAATGGGACGCTAAAAACCTCCTCGTGACAAACCTCTCGTCCTTGAAGACGGAAGGTGTCGCCGATTTGGTCAAACCCGTCTATCGCGGCGACCATCAGCTCGACTGAGTTTAATTCGGGGTCCGGGGTTCGGGAATCGGGGATGTGAATCTCCGATGTTCCAACCCCGGATTGCGAACTCCGACCGTCTGAACCACCAATTCTGCTCCCCGAACCCCGAACTTCCATGCTTATTCGTTTCCTGATTCCTTGTTTTGCCCTGTTATCGCTCATTCTTTTTTCGGGATGCCCCCAGTCCCCAACACCGTCCGTTCCAGCATCGGGACCACAGGAACCGGGACCGCAGGAACTGGAACCACTGGAGTCGCCATCGCCCGCTCCAGCGCCGAAACCACAGGAACCGGCTCCGATGTTGGAAACGCCCGAAGAAAAAGCCGTCCGAGAACGCGTGGAGCAACTCGGCGGAACCTGCCGGAAAAGTTCGGACGGCACAATCATCGGAATCGTGATCGAAAACAACGACTTGACCGTTGCGGATATGCAGTTGATTGCGCAATTGACCGATCTTGAGTCGATTCGCATCACGGGGCCTTCGATCACCGACGAGTATATCGAAGCGATAAGCGATCTGACCAAGTTGAAATCGGTCGATATTGAAAACTCCAATATCACGGACAAGACACTCGAAATGCTCAAAGGGCTGCCGGACATCGAAACGCTCGCATTGCGACGGAATGCGCGTTTTTCAGATAAAGCCGTAGCACTCTTTGCGGAATTTCCGAACTTGAAAACGCTGAGGATTCTCTACAACGGTTTTTCGCCGCCGTCGCTTTTCGGCCTCGGAAAACTGACATCGGTCCGAGTTCTGGACCTGCGAGGATTGCCCGTCGAAGATGGTACGTGCCTGTTCATTTCGAGACTCGAAAATCTGGAAGAACTCCGCATTCGTAGCGGTTCGGTAACGAACTTCGGAATCGAGCAACTCAAGAAATGTAAAAACTTGAAGATTCTCGAAATTCAGGATGCGGACATTTCCGCCGGTTGTGCCGAGCATTTCAAGGAAATGAAAAATTTGCGTTATCTCCGTATATTCCGGTGTGCGCGATTTGGAATCGAAGCGATTTCGCAACTCGGCGTCCTGACGAATCTGGAAACGCTGGAACTTCGGGAGATGAGTTGCAGTAACGAGACACTGCGGGCACTCAAGCCGCTGAACCAATTGAAAACGGTCGAGTTCTCCGAACTGAAAGGTGTTGACTCGGCTACCGTTATTGAGGTACTCCAATCCTATCCGAAATTGGAGAACATTCGGATGTTTGCCATGCCGATCGATGATTCCGTTGCGGAATTTCTCGCAACAGTTTCGAGCGTGAAAAGCGTCGCCCTTCCGGCAACGGCGATTACGGACAAAGGACTTGCCGCCCTCACAGCATTGGACCTCACGACGCTCGACATCCACGGCAACAAAGAACTCATTACTTTAGAGGGGGCGAGCGTACTGAGCAAGTTCAAGAATCTTCGTCGACTGATCCTTCCGGAGACCTTGGACGATCCGGCACTGAAATTGGAAATCCTCAAGAGCTCGCCCCGTTGTAACATCACGATTAGGGCCTATTCGCAAGAAGGGTAATGCCGAGAACGGGACATCGGCAAGTACTCCTGAGTACAAAGTCCAAACCCATTTTTAATACGCTCTCGAGGCAACCGACCGCCGGGCGGTTGCGTCGGCAATAGCCGACAGGGGAGTGTGCGGAGTATCACACGTTGCCGCCCGGCGGTCGGCAACCTACCTGACGCAACCGCCTTCACCACAAAAAAGTAACAACAATGAGCGATGATCCCAAAAACAGCGTACTCATCATTGACGATGAAAAGGCGAACATTATCCATCTGTCCCACATATTGGGATCCGACTACACCGTCTACGCGGCAAAGAGCGGACAGAACGGAATCGATATGGCAAAAAATAATTTGCCGGACGTCATTCTGTTGGACATCCTTATGCCGGAAATGGACGGCTATGAGGTCCTTTCCCATTTGAAAAACGCGGAAGAAACGAAGGACATTCCCGTTATTTTCGTAACGGGACTCACGGAAGCACATGATGAAGAAAAAGGCTTGGTTTTAGGCGCAGCGGATTATATTACAAAACCTTTTCATTCCGCCATCGTAAGATTACGGGTACAAAATCAAATCAGCGCCATCAATCAAACTCGATGGCGAATCGAAAAAGAGGCAGCAGAACAGAGCAGTATGGCAAAAACAGAGTTTCTGTCCCGTATGAGCCACGAGATGATTACACCAATGACCGCCATCAAAGGAATGGTGTACATCGCCAGAAAGAAGAACCACTCACTGGAAATGAACGAAATTTATGACGAGATCGACATCTCGTCAGACCGCCTGCTGGAACTTATTCACGATATGCTCGACATTTCCTCCATCGAGAAGAAAACGTTCAAACTGGAGAACGCGGAATTCTCTTTCTTCGAAATGCTGCGTAATGTATTGAAAACGATAGAACCCTATATGAAGGGGAAAAAGCAGATTTTTTCCTGCGAAACGGACGAATTGATTCCCGATGTTCTTGTCGGAGACAAATACCGATTGGGACAGGTGATTCATAATCTGTTGATGAACGCCTGTAAATTCACGCCGGGGGGCGGTGAAATTCGGTTAAGGATTTTTCCTCTTGGTGAAGAAGATGGTCGGGTAACATTGCAAGTGGAAATTGTCGACAATGGCATCGGCATTGCGGAAAAGCAGCAGGCCGCTATTTTTAGGGTTTTTGAGCAAGCGGATGGAAGTTCCAGCCGACAGTTTGAGGGCGTGGGCTTAGGGATTCCCATATCGAGGTTTATCGTTGAAGAGATGGGCGGCAGGATATGGTTCGAATCGGAACTCGGAAAAGGAACGAAATTTATGTTTACGGTAAAGGTGAGTATTTGGGGGGGGGGGGGGGGAGGGGGGAAAAAGAGCAAGAGGGGGGCCTTGTGTTTGGGGGGGGG
>Ga0099364_10003784_pt1 | contig 23271 bp, 16 predicted proteins | sample TergutTh196P3_FD_73070 | JGI IMG/M metagenome (GOLD analysis project Ga0099364, IMG submission 73070) | Microcerotermes parvus P3 segment gut microbial communities from Pointe-Noire, Republic of the Congo - Th196 P3 | ecosystem: Host-associated > Arthropoda: Insects > Digestive system > Gut ...
TCTTCACACCTCGCTGGTGAAAGCTTTAGTTTGGCAAAACATAGCTTAACACCTGTTACCGCAACAGGCCAGCGGGGTTTTTGTTTTTTCCTATTGGATATTGGGGGACAAAGAGGATATGGACAATATTTGCCTCAAATTGAATTTATAACCTCAGCGTCCGGAAATCGATATGTGTTTCTTTTACTAAACTTACAATATTTTGAACTTAATAGCTACCTTGATTGATTTCAAAATATTTTCCGTGAATTGAGGTATTAACGATGCTTCGAGTAGGTTTTTGAAGCGGTTATTTACAAAAATTTAAGGTTGTGATAATTTTACACACACAACGTCTTTATGCAACATGTTATAGAATTGTTGCATTATAAGATAATTCTTCAAATGACGCTACGTCGTCCGCACTTGCGGTTCTATGGGATCGATTCCACATAAACGTCATGACTCGCGATTTTTTATCGCGAGCCATGATTTTGGTCAACGTGAAAGATACCGTCAGGAAATTGTGAAAAGGCTTATTTCTAAAGTGTTTGTGACATACTCCTGCGGCTAAAACTGCGGGAGTATGTCAAGTCTTTCGAGAGGTTTTCATGCGCGCCCAGGTTTCCGCGAAAGTCTCCTGCCGTACCGACGCTACGTCAAATTTGAACAGCTTAAATACGATTTGCACGGCAAGGCCGATGCCCAGCACGAAGATCACCGTGCCTATACCGGCGTGCCCCCCCAACAGCCATCCGCATATCAACACGGCTCCCTCGATGATAGCGCGGCAAAACCCCACGGGCATTCCCGTTCTGCGTTTCATGATCACCATGAGCGAGTCCCTCGGCCCCGAGCCGTAACCCGCGCCTATATAGAAGAAGGTCGCGAGGCCGATCACGAACAGTCCGGCGATCATCATGACGAGCCCCGGAATGAATGTTTGCGCCTCGGGTATCATTCGCCCCAACATCAATACGTCTACGAACGCCCCGACAATGATTGTGTTGCTGAGCGTCCCGATGCCGATGTTTTCTTTCATAAGGGCAACGGCGGCGATGATGGCGAGCGACGTGAGGATGCTGGCCATCCCGAACGTGATCCCGAGCAGGCGGCTCGCTCCCTGATGAAAGACGTCCCAAGGCGCGACGCCGAGATTCGCGTGGACAGTCAGCACGATCCCGACGGCGTACAGAAAAAGCCCGCAAAAGAGCCGCGCAACCCTCAGACTTTCATGTCTCATATATACACTCCCCAAAAACATTATTTTCAAAAGGCAACTGCGCCTGTCATTATATCGGGAATTTGACAAAACCGCGCGCTCTATATAGAATGCCCGTTAATCTAGTCGCTTGGAGCGAAGAGCGACGCCGGACTAAATATCCCCTACGATACAAAGTTATAAAGGCGCAGAGCGGTTAATTAATTATCGGGATGTGACGCGTTTGAACAGTTTGAAACGGATACCCTTGAAAGATATTGTGGTTGACGACGCTTTCTGGAATCGCTACACGCGAATGGTTCGAGAGAAGGTGATCCCCTATCAGTGGGAGGTCTTAAACGACAGGGTGGCCGACGCGGCGCGAAGCCATTGCATAAAGAATTTTGAGATCGCGGCCGGAAGGCGTAAGGGGACATTCTACGGAATGGTCTTTCAGGACAGCGACCTATATAAATGGTTGGAAGCCGCGGCGTACAGCCTCGCGACTTGCCCCGACCCCGAACTGAAAGCTATCGCCGACTCCGCCGTAGAATTGATCGGCGCGGCGCAGCGGCCCGACGGATACGTGAACACATACTACACAGTCGCCGAACCCGACGGGCGTTGGACGAACCTCCAGCACGGCCACGAACTTTATTGCGCCGGACATATGATGGAAGCGGCAACCGCGTACTTCGACGCTACGGATGAGCGCGCTTTCCTCGATATCGCCGTCCGTTTCGCGGATTGCATAGACAATACCTTCGGGCCGGAGGAAGGAAAATCGGCGGGCTATCCCGGTCACCAGGAGATCGAGCTCGCGCTTATCAAATTGTATGAGACGACCGGCGAAAGGCGTTATCTGAAACTATCTGAGCACTTCATCCGCCGTAGGGGTACTTCGCCCAACTATTTTTCCCTTGAGCGCGAAAAGCGGGGCTATCGCGATATTTTCCCCGAGCTTGCGGCGTTCGGCACGGAGTATTTCCAGTCGCATATTCCGCCCGTCGAACAAAAGGCTGCCGTCGGTCACGCGGTGAGGGCGGTCTATATGTACTCGGCAATGGCGGACCTTGCGGCCCTGCTGAACGACGAGGAGCTGCGAAGGGCCTGCGCCGTGTTGTACGGTGACGTAGCGCAAAGACAGATGTACATCACCGGCGCGATCGGTTCCTGTTCAATTGGCGAGAGATTCACGGCGGCTTACGACCTGCCTAACGATATGATATACGGCGAGACCTGCGCCTCCATCGGGCTCATGATGTTCTGCCGGCGCATGAACGCGGACAGCCGGGATGCCCGTTACGCGGATACTATGGAGCGGGCGTTGTATAACACCGTCCTCGCCGGCATATCGCTTTCGGGAACGGAGTTCTTCTACGTGAACCCGCTCGAAGTGGAACCTTCAAAAATTTCCGCCAACCCGAATTTCAAACACGTCAAACCCGTTAGGCAGAAGTGGTTCGACTGCTCCTGCTGCCCGACGAATATTGCCCGGGTGATTATGGGGCTTGGGGAATATATTTACGCCTCGTCTCCCGACGGGTTGTATATCAATTTGTACTGCAAAAGCGCGGTGAAAGACGGGGTTAGAAGCGCGGCGGTGAAGACGGATTACCCATACGGCGGAGAAGCGACGATCACCGCCGGTGGCGGACGTTACAAGCTGTACCTGCGCAATCCCGAACAAGCGCCGGTAAAATCCGTCGGAGTAAACGGGCAAAATCAGCCTTACGAAACCGAAAACGGATATATCGTTATTGATAGAGACTGGCGGGGCGACGAAATAAAGATACTGTTCGACATGCGGCCAAGGCTCGTTTACTGCGCGCCCGAGGCGCAAAGCAACATCGGCAGAGCCGCCGTCATGCGAGGCCCGCTTGTGTACTGTATCGAGCAGATAGATAACGGAGAACGTCTCGGAGCGTTTATGCTGCCCCGCGACGTTCAATTTGAAGAATGCGAGCCGCCGGTGGGACTGCCGCCTCGAACAGTCGCGCTCACCGCCCCCGCGTACAGATACCGGGGCGCGCGGGCTGAACTGTATTCCGCGTCGCCTCCCGAACCGGAGAAAGCCGGTATAAAATTGACGCCGTATTACCTCTGGGCTAATCGCGGAGAAAACGAGATGCGCGTATATATTCCAACTGTTCCCAATTTGCCGGAATCTTCCGGCGAAAAAAATAAAAAGGAGGAGAAGTAATGAAAAAGGTTGTTGTGGCGTTAATGGCGGTTGTGCTGATCCTCGGCGCGGGCGCGGCGTTTGCCGCGGAAAGGGTGACTATCACGTACTCCATGTGGGGCGCGGCCGATGAAATGACTGCCGTGCAAGCCGCCGTCGACAAGTTCATGTCGGAACAGGACAGGATCGCTGTCGAAATAATCCCCATTCCCTGGGAGGCTTATATCGAAAGGCTCAACACGATGGCGATCGCCGGAGAACTTCCCGACACGGGAATTATGGGCGAGTCCGCTGTGCTTCAGTGGGCGGAGCAGGGTATGCTTGCAGACGTGAGCGGCATGTACGACGAATCGGAGAGCAAACCGCTGGATTCGCTCACGTTCAAATTTGAAGGCAAGCCGGTCGCGTACTCGGTCGCGAACGAGATATTGATGATGTTCTACAACAAAGATATGTTCGACGCCGCGGGCGTGCCCTATCCCCCGAAAGCCTCCGAGAAGGCGTGGCCCTGGTATGATTTTGTCGAAGCAGCCAAGAAGCTCACGTTCGACAGAAACGGACTCACCCCCAACGACGCCGGTTTCGACCCCCAGAACATAGTGCGGTATGGCGCCATGGTCGAAAACCTCCCGTGGCAGCTTGAAGTATGGGCGCTGTCAAACGGCGGCGGCTTCTTCTCCGAGGACGGTTCGGAAGTCCTGATCGGCGAGCCGGAAGCGATCGAGGCGATCCAGAAAATAGCCGACCTGCATCTCAAGCACCACGTCGCCCCTCTTTCGATGGGCGCGTCAGACGACGGAGTTCAGCGCTCCCTCATAGCCGGAACGGTCGCGATGACGACGAACGGACAGTGGAACGTCGGAACGGCGTTATCTTCCGCGAGGGACGAGGGCCTCAACTACGGAGTCGCGGTGCTGCCCTTCATGAGGCAGAGAGCCACGATCTGCACCGGCGGCCCGAATGTCGTCTTCGCGACGTCAAAGCACCCGGAAGAAGCAATGGAGTGGCTCAAGTGGTACGCTCAGGAGGAGAACTCCTGGGGTCTTATCGAATCCGGGATATGGATGCCCATACTCGAAAAGTGGTACACCGACGAGACTTTGACGCGTCAGTGGGTGGAGAACCCCGCGTTCCCGCCTTATGACGATTACAAATCGGCGGTGGTCGACGTGGCTAGGGATATGACCGTCAACCGTTCGGCGGCGTGGTACTACGTAAACAACACCGTCGATTTCTACGATGTGCTCAATTCCGCGCTCGGCAACGTATGGGCGGGCAACCAGACCGCAGAGGAAGCGATCACATCCGCCCTTCCCGGCCTTATTGCCGCTTTCGAGGGCTTCTAAGCTGAAACTTAACGGCAGCAGCGGGCGGCATTCGCCGCTCGCTGCTACAATAAAACCGAGGGGACTGTCTAAAATGGCGCGGCAGGAGGCGCGGACGGCGTATTTATTCCTTATACCCGCGTTTCTCGGCCTAACTCTTCTGACGTATCTGCCGCTTTTGGCGGTTTTCATAATCGGCTTTTTCAGGTGGAGGGGGCTGTCCGCGCCCGTTTTCATCGGGATGGGTAACTATATACGGCTATTTACCGCCGACCCTTTTTTTATCGACTCGATAAGGGTGACGGTCGTGTTTTCGCTCATAGCGGTGGCGGGCAGTATGATTTATTCGCTCTTTATCGCGATGCTCTTGAACCGCAAAGTGCCGGGGCGGGCGTTCTGGCGCGCGGTATTTTATCTGCCGTATATACTGCCGACGGTCGCGGTGTATGTGGGTTGGATGTGGCTTTATGAGTCGAACTTCGGGCTTTTCAATTATATCCTGTCCGAGCTGGGATTCAGGAAAATAGCTTTTCTGAGCAATTCGAGGTCTGTTCTTCCTTCGCTCGCGCTCATATCCGTCTGGATGAGCGGAAATCTGATCGTCATCTTCCTCGCGGGTCTTCAAAACGTGCCCCGCATATATCATGAGGCGGCGGAAGTCGACGGCGCGAACTGGTGGCAGCGGTTTTGGAACGTCACTATCCCCTGCATGACGCCGATTATTTTTTACAATCTTTTGATGAGCCTGATAACAAACATGCAGATCATCGTGCCCGCTCTCGCGGTCACGCAGGGCGGGCCGGGAAACTCGTCGATGTTTATGGCGTACCTGATGTACAGAAACGCGTTCACTAATAACCAAATCGGGTACGCCTGCGCCATGGCATTCGTTTTCTTTGTGGTAATAGGGGCTTTCACGGCGGTACTGTTCGCGACCTCGAGGTCATGGATATTTTACGAGGGAGACGCCAAATGATACGGAAAAACTACTATTCGGCCAAAAAAAGAAACGAACGGGCGCTCAATACCCTCTCCGCCGTCGGAATCGTATTGATGGCGGCCGGCGCGATGCTTCCGATCTGGTGGCTGTTCCGGTCGTCGCTCATGACAAACGCCGAGCTTTACGCGTATCCGCCCGCGTTTTTTCCGCAAAACTGGCGCTTCGGCAACTACGCGGACACGCTGGAGCACTTTAAATTCTGGACATATCTCAAAAACACGCTCACCATAGTCGTGCCCTCGGTACTCGCGGGAACGTCGACGGCGGTTCTGTGCGGGTACGCTTTCGCGAGGCTGCGCTTTCCGGGGAAGAACTTCATCTTCGCGCTCTGCGTCGGTTCGATGTTCCTGCCGACCATGGTAACGCTCATTCCCCTCTATCTGGCGTGGACTCGGCTTTTGGGCGTGCGCGACTCATACCTTCCGCTCATACTCCCCCACTTTTGCGGGGGCGGAGCGTTTAATATTTTCCTTATAAGGCAGTTCATCAAAACAATTCCGCGCGAGCTCGACGAGGCCGCGATGATAGACGGCGCGAGCCGTATGCAGGTATTGCTGCGGATAATCGTGCCCGCGATAAAACCGGCGATAATCGTGGTGGCGCTCCTGCAATTCATCATGCTGTGGAACGATATGCTTCAGCAGTTGGTTTACATAGTTTCACCGGATAAATACACGATGGCGCTCGGCCTTACGATATTCAGGAGCGCGCTCAGGGCCGACTGGTCTCGAATAATGGCCGCGACCTGCTTGTCCTTTATACCGGGGTTGCTGTTCTATCTCGCGGGGCAGAAGTATTTCGTCGAGGGTATCGTTATGACGGGGATGAAGAATTAAAAACGAAACCTCCGGGCTCTGCCCGGACCCGCCAAGGGGCGCGGCCCCTTGGAACCCCATCAATAATGATTCACATCAATAATCACATCTTCGCTGCCACCGCGATTGCCTCGTAAGGTTCCAGCACGGGGTTGTACGTGTTTCTGCCGTAATTTGAAATCAATACCTCGCCGTTCTCGAAACATCCCTCCGGGCTGTATTGGAGCCTATCGCTCGTAAAATTGCAGACGACCAGCAGTTTCTCATTTTTCCACGCGCGCGTATAGACGAACAGTTCCTCGCTTTCGGGCAGAAGCAGTTTGTAGTCGCCGTGTACGATAGCGCCGCGTTCCTTACGCAATTCGATCAGCCGTTTATAGAACGCGAACACGGATCCCGGGGTTTTGGATTGTCTTTCGGCTTCGTCCCAGGGAATCTTGGTCCTCGCGTTGTCCCTGCTCGTAAACGCCAACCTCTCCAGCATGTCCTCTTTCTTTAAGAGCCCGCGCCCCACAAAATCGTTGTAGGCGTTTAAGCTGTCAACGTCGCTGTATTGGCTTATATCCGTGTAACCGGCGTTCGTCATTCCCAATTCCTCGCCCTGATATACGTAAGGAGTGCCCTGCATGAAGTGCAGACAGACCCCCAGCATCTTCGCGGATTCTTCGCGGTATTGCGTGTCGTTGCCGAAGCGCGACACGACACGCGGTTGGTCGTGGTTACACCAATAGAGGCTGTTCCACGCTTTGCCGTGCAATTCCGTCTGCCATTTGGACAGCGTCTTTTTCAAATCGGACAATTTAGGCGGCTTTTTCGCCCATCTTCCGATCTTATCGGTTTCCAGGCTCATATGCTCGAACTGGAAAACCATGTTCAGCTCGTTGGAATCAAACCCCGCGTATTTGCAGGCGAGCTCCGGGGAGACATAGTCGGTTTCTCCCACGGTGATAAGGTCGTACTTGCTCAATACTTCTCGGTTCATTTCCTTTAGGTATTCGTGAATGCGCGGGCCGTTTGCGATGTGGCCCATTACAGGCGAGAAGCCGGTCTCGTCCGCCTCGCCATCCGACCAGTCGCCGCTTTTCGAAATAGCGTTGATGACATCCATGCGGAAGCCGTCCACGCCCTTATCACACCAGAAACGCATAATGTCGTGCACCGCGGCGCGGACGGCCGGGTTTTCCCAATTCAAGTCGGGCTGTTTTTCGAGGAAAGCATGGAAATAATATTGCCCTCGCGCCTCGCTGTATTTCCACGCCGATCCGCCGAAAACCGCGCCCCAATTGTTGGTAACGTCCCGCCAGATATACCAGTCGGCATAGGGGTTGTCCCTGCTCTTTGCGCTCTCCCTGAACCATTCGTGCTCGTCGGACGTGTGGTTTACGACCAGGTCCATGACGATTTTCAAACCCAGTCCGTGCGCCCCGGCGAGCATCCTGTCGAAGTCGTCCATTGTGCCGAATGCCGGATGTATGGCTCTATAGTCGGATATGTCATAGCCGTTGTCGGCTTGCGGCGATGCGTATACGGGCGAAAGCCATATCACATCCACGCCAAGTTCCGCGAGGTACGGCAGCTTCGCGGTGATCCCGTTCAGGTCGCCCATGCCGTCGCCGTCGCTGTCGTTGAAGCAGCGCGGGTAAATTTGATACACAACGCTCTTTTTCCACCAATCTTTCATCTCACTCACTCCTATGTTATTACGATTGTGTCTTACGATTGCGAGCCGTCACCTATCGATCGTCGTAATGATCGAACCGATAACTGAAAGGATTTCCATAAAGCTCTCCGAAGAACAGGCGGTGAAAATTGGCTCGCAGGTAGATGAAACCCATTCTTAAAACCCCGTCTTTTTCGAGACGCCGTGTGTTAAAAAAATATTTCTGCCTCACCATACCGAAACGAAGCCCCTTTTCCTTCACCGCGCGCCGAATGTAGTCGCAATCCTCACATAGCACGATCGCCTCGTCGAATCCTCCGAGCTTCTCATGCGCCATTCGGGTAGAAAAAAGACAGGCCCCGGTCGCCATGGGGAAAACGCGCTGAAACAACCATTGGCCGAGGTTAAAGAGTCTCATGCCCGCCGAAAGCAGCGAGAACGATTCGCCGCACTTCAAGTAAACGCCGCCGATATGAAGCCCGCGGGCTTCCAGTTGATTCAGGGAATTATCCAGAAAATCCGCGTCAAACCTCGTATCGGCGTCGAGGAAAAGCAGCCTTTCATACTTTGCCTGCGACGCTCCTGTATTGCGCCCAAGGCTGACCCCCCTGCCGGACATCTCGACGACGCGCAGCGGCAGGCGATCCATAAATGATCGCGCTACCGCCACCGTGGCGTCTTCGCTATTGCTGTCCGCGACGATTACCTCGAAATCCCTTGTAGTCTGGCGATCCAAATCTCCGAGTATGCGCGGCAGATTGCATTCCTCATTCAGAGTTATGATAATGACGGAAACTTTATCGCGCGTCTTTCGAGTTTGCCGAGCGGTCCTCTTCGACATGTCCAATCCTCCCGGATCACTAACAGGCGATTTTTTTCGCAAGGCCGCCCTGCGAGGTTTCACGGTATTTATTATTTATATCGCGCCCGGTCTCGAACATGGTTTCGATCACATGGTCGAGGGATACCTTCGGCGCGGTTGTCCTTGCCATCGCCATCCTTGCGGCGTTTATCGCCTTCACGGCCATTATTGCGTTTCGTTCTATGCAAGGCACCTGCACCAACCCGGCGACGGGATCGCAGGTGAGGCCGAGGTTGTGTTCCATGGCAATTTCAGCCGCCGAGCAGACGTCGCCGGGACTGCCCCCCATAAGATCGGTGAGTCCGGCTGCCGCCATTGAACAAGCGACGCCCACCTCTCCCTGGCATCCAACCTCCGCGCCGGATATGGACGCGTTGGTCTTGTAGAGTATGCCGATTACGCCGCTCGCAAGAAAATAACGCCCCCATGTCTCGGGCGACAGCGGGCAGATGAACTTGTCGAAATATGCCAGCACTGCGGGGATCACTCCGCACGCGCCGTTTGTCGGGGCAGTGACTACGCGGCTGCCGGCCGCGTTCTCCTCGGCGACGGCAAAAGCAAACATGTTCACCCAGTCGATGATCGACATCGGGTCCCTGCTGAGGGAGTCCGACGTCTGGAGTTTGCGCCATAAACCGACCGCGCGGCGAGGCACTTTGAGCGGCCCCGGCAGTAACCCCTCCGTTCGCATACCGCGCTCGATACCCGTTCTCATCACCTGCCATATTGCCGCCAGCCCGCCTTCGAGCTCATCGCGGCTCCGCATGGCTAATTCGTTCGCGAGCGCAAGCCCCGATATGGAGAGAGCTTCGTTCTCACAAAAACGGACGAGTTCGCTTGCGTTCTTGAAGGGGTAGGGCACGTCAGGCGGCGTGTCTCCGTCGTCGCGGAAATTGTCCTCGGTTTTGAAAAATCCGCCCCCGGTGCTGTAGTAGACGCGCGAAAATTCGCCTCCCGCGCCGCCGGCCGTAAGGCGCATACCGTTTTCGTGCAGCGGGAGGTTGTCTTTGATAAATGATATATCTTTGTCCCAATCGAAGGGTATTTCGACGCCCGGATAAAGGGGGAGTTTTTTCGCCGCCTTCACCCGCGATATAAAATCAGGCATCATGTCCAAATCTATCGTCTCCGGCTCGAAGCCCGCCAATCCAAACGCCACAGCCTCGTCGGTTTTATGCCCGACGCCCGTCAGGGCAAGCGAACCGTGAAGTTCGACGGTGACGCGCTCTGCGGAAAAATCCGCGTCGCGCGTTCGCCGCATGAAATCGAGCGCTATCTTCATAGGCCCCATTGTGTGCGAACTCGACGGACCGATACCGATTTTAAAAATGTCCAAAACGCTTATCATTGCATCGCCCCCTTTCGCCGTATTCCGGCGCGCTTTGACGTTCGCGATTACTATGTTATATTCTTACTGCAATTTTTGAAAGAGTTTCGGGGAGTGGACGTAATGAAAATATTAATTGCGAAGAAAAGTTTCGTATCAATTGAGCTGATACTCGCAATATTATTAATTTTATTAACGGCAATTACAGGATGCGCCGAATCCGCGCCATACAGCGGCATTCCGGGCGTGACCCAGGATGAAATCGACGCCGTCCTGGAACTGCGAAACAGGGGCGTGCCATTAATTTATGCGTCGCCTTACAACACAGAGGCGTTTATAAACGAGAACGGGGAGATAGGCGGATTTGTCGCTCTGCTCTGCGAGTGGCTGACGGAGCTGTTCGGCATACCTTTCCAACCCGAAATTCGGAACCCCGGCGCGGCCGATTTCGCCGGCTTGATTTACGGCGCGGAGAGCGCCGCTGATTACATGACCGAACCGATTTTCCAACGGTCGCTGAAGGTCATGCGGCATCCCGACAATCCGCCGTCCGGCGCCCTCGCCGATTTAACGCCGACGCGATATGTCATGATGGATGGCGCATTAACCGGAAACCATGAAGCGATAAGCGCGCGCGGCTATGCCGAGGCGTATCGGATGCTGGAAGACGGAACCGCCGACGCCATAATCGCTATAAACACGTCGGAAGCGGCCTTCGACGCCTACGGAGGCGTTATCGCGGAAGATTATCTTCCGCTGACCTTTTTTCCCGTTTCCATGGCGTCCCGTGATCCGGATCTCTCGGCGGTCATCTCGATTGTGGACAAAGCGCTTCAAAATGGCGAAGCGCAGCGCCTTGCCGAAATGTACAGACAGGGATACAGGGAATATAAAACGCATAAATTCCTTACGCTTTTGAACGATGAGGAAAGGGCTTATTTGCGCGATAACCCGGTAATACCCTTCGCTACGCAATATTACGCATACCCTACCAGCTTTTACGACGAAAAGGAGAACGAATGGGACGGGATCGTTTTCGACCTGCTCACCGAGATGGAGCAGTTGACCGGATTGTCCTTCGAGCTTATCCACGGTAATGATGTCGAACTGCCCGAAACAATCCGCCTTCTGGAAAACGGGACGGCGTATATGACGCCGAACCTGGTGCCGACCGAGGAACGGAGGAGACGTTTCCTGCAATCGGAGAACATATACTTGTCGGACAGGTTCGCCCTCCTGTCAAAGCGGAGTTTCCCCAATGTCGCGATATACGACATACCGTATGGGAGGGTGGGATTGGTTCCGAATTCGGCATTTACGGGAATATTCCTGAGATGGTTCCCTGATGCCGAAAATATAAGAGAATACGCGACTACGGATGACGCGTTCATCGGGCTGAATCGCGGCGAAGTCGATCTCGTTATGTCCAGCCTGAGCAGGCTCACTTCCATGAACAACTATTATGGTTTTTCCGAATACAAGGCCAATTACCTGTTTAACGAATCCTTTGATTTCGGCTTCTGGTTCAATGATAAGCACTCCGCACTCCGTTCGATTCTCGACAAAGCGTTCCCGCTGATCGACGTTGAAAGGATTGTGCAACGGTGGATAACCGTATCCTACGGCTACGAGGAACAACTTCTTCGGGCGCAGCGCCCCTGGTTGATCGGCGCGGTCAGCCTCTTGTTTTGCGTGATTATGCTTATAGCCGTATTGCTCGCAAGAAGCCTCAGCGAGAGGGACAGGCTCAAAGAACTCGTAGCGCTGAACACTTCCACGATGACGGCTATATTCGACAGCGCGCCGGATTTTATATTCTGCAAGGATTTAAAATCGCGCTACACAAAATGCAATAAGAGCATGGAGGTATACTTCGGCATCCGCGAGGAGGACATTATCGGCAAGGGCGACAGCGCCATTGCGGGATTTTCCGAAGAGCTGATCGCGCAATTCGTGGAAGAAGACAAAAGGATATTAGGAGAAAGGAAGGTACTCGCTTTCGAGGAGGAAGTCGAGTCTTTGCACGGGAAACCGATAACTTTTGAAACAATCAAGGCGCCCATCATCCAAAACGGCCAAGTAGTAGGGATCATGGGTATATCTCGCGATATAACCGAGCGAAAGGCGTCTATTGAGGCGGCGCAAAAGACCGTTGCGGAAAAAGAGACGCTCTCCGTGATGCAAAACATATTCGGGGGATTGGATGTGATGATCCACGTCACGGACCCGGAAACGGACGAGCTCCTTTTTGTGAACGACATTATGAAATCGCACTACGAGATTGAAGGCAACTTTTACGGACAGTTGTGTTATAAGGTCTTACGGAAAGACTTGAGCTCGCGCTGCGATTTTTGTCCGTGCTACAAACTCGAAAAAGACCCGGACGCGATAATCGTCTGGGAGGAATATAACGAAAAGACGAACCGTTTTTATCGTAACACAAGCCGCTATATAAACTGGGTTGACGGCAGAACCGCTTACCTCCATCAGGCGTTGGATATTACGGATATAAAGTATGAACTCCTGAAGTATGAATTGACGCGGGAAGCGCTGCGTATCGGCCTGTGGCAGATAGATGTCACCACTAAGGATCAGCTGTACTCCGAAGACCCGGAAAACCCGTTCGCGTTCACGTGGTCACAGGAGTTTCGCCGCATGTTGGGCTTCTCCGATGAAGAAGATTTCCCGAACTTGTTTAGCAGTTGGGGCGACAGGCTGCACCCGCAGGACAGAGAAGCGACGCTCGAAGCTTTGGCTGCGCATATCAACGACCCTGCCGGGAAGACACGTTACGACGTCGAATACCGCCTGATGGTGAAAGATGGGAAATACCGGCACTTTCGCGCTTTTGGAAACACGCTCCGGAATGAAGCGGGCAAGCCGATCAGAACAGCCGGCGCGATTGAGGATATAGAAACCGAGAAACAGTTGCAGGACTCTCTCAAACGTCGGGAGAAATCGCTCGAATCGCTGAACGAAATGGCGGTAATATTTCTTTCGCACAGCGGCGAGACGTTTGAGGAAAAGATGACGGCGGGCATATTTCTGACCGCCGGGCTGGCGGATATCGACAGGATGTCGATTTGGCGCAATTCCATGCAGCCCGGCGGATTGCATACGTCGCAGATATACAGATGGGAAAAGAAATTGGGCGGAACGACGGAAACGAACGATGAAATGCAGAACGTAACCTACAATAACCTCGTGCCGAGTTGGGCGTCCGTTTTCATGCAGGGTTTGGTGATTAACGGCCCGGCGAATAGTATGCCTCCGCTTGAAGAAGCCACGCTTAGAAGATTTGGCATTGTGTCCGTGTTTGCCGTTCCGATTTTCATCGGCGACAGTTTTTGGGGTTTCGTGCTCTTTGAGGATCACCGCAACGAACGCTTTTTTGACGACAACAGCGCGGAAATGATGCGTTCCGCCGCGTTTTTGTGCGCCAATACCGTCATACGCTCCGAAATGGAGCGGGAGATAAACGACATAAACGAGAAACTCAAAAACGCGTTCGAGGAGGCGACCTCCGCCAGCCGCGCGAAGAGCGATTTCCTGTCGCACATGAGCCATGAAATGCGCACGCCGATGAACGCAATCATCGGTATGACGGCGATAGGTAAAAACGCTTCCGGCACAGATCAAAAAGATTACGCGCTCAGTAAGATCGAGGGCGCGTCATCCCATCTGCTGGCCGTCATCAACGATGTTCTCGACATGGCGAAGATCGAGGCGAACAGATTGGATCTGTCGCCGGTCGAGTTTGACTTTGAGGGAATGCTGCAAAAAGTTATATCGGTAATAAACTTCCGGGTGGAAGAAAAGCGGCAGCGGTTATCCGTGGGTTTGGACAAGAACATTCCGCGCTTCATCGTGGGAGATGACAAGCGGCTGTCGCAGGTAATATCGAATCTGTTGTCCAATGCGGTAAAATTCACGCCCGAGGAGGGCAATATCCGCCTTAACGTGTCACTGGACAGTGAAAGCGACGGAATCTGCCAATTGAAGGTTGAAGTGATCGACAACGGGATAGGTATATCCCCCGAACAGCAGGCGAGGTTGTTCCGCCCATTTGAACAGGCGGAAAGCGGCACGAGCCGCGAATACGGCGGCACCGGCCTTGGGCTCGTGATCTCAAGAAGCATTATCGAGCTTATGGGCGGCCAAATTTGGATCGAATCGGAGATAGGCAAAGGTTCGCGGTTTATTTTCACAATTAAAGCGCGCCTGGGTGAAAAGAATCCTCGCTCTCTGCTGGCCGACGGAGTGAACTGGGAAAACGTGCGGATACTGGTTGTGGACGACGTGCCCGAAGTTCTCGAGCAGTTCGGCAATCTGTTTGATAACCTCAAAATAACATTCGATACGGCGTCCGACGGTTTTGAAGCGTGCCGCATTATCGAAGAAAAGGGAGCATACGACATATATTTTATCGACTGGCGTATGCCTAACATGGATGGAATCGAACTGACGCGCCGGATAAAAGCGCTCAACACGAACAAGCCGTCGGTCGTAATAATGATTACCGCGATGGATTGGGGGGCCATCAAGGAGGACGCATACGCCGCGGGCGTCGGCAAACACCTTCTGAAGCCGCTGTTTTCATCCTCTATCATCGAATGCCTGAACGAATGTCTGGGCCTTCCGGTGGATTCAAAAGAGAAAACGGATATCCCCGAAGATTATTTCAAGGGCAAAAGGCTGCTGCTCGCCGAAGATATTGAAATCAACCGGGAGATACTGATAACGCTTTTAGAAGACACGGGGCTTATCATCGACTGCGCCGAAAACGGCGTTGAAGCGTTGGATATGATAAAAGCGGAGCCCGGCGGATATGACGTCGTGTTTATGGACGTGCAGATGCCCACGATGGACGGGCTCGAAGCGACGCGGCTGATACGCGCCCTGCCGGGATGCGAGCGAGGGAAGCTGCCGATCATCGCAATGACGGCGAATGTTTTTAAGAGCGACATTGACAAATGTATCGAAGCGGGTATGGACGACCATCTCGGAAAACCGCTTGTAATTGATAATGTGGTCGAGATGCTGCGCAAATACTTATTGGCTTAGGGAGGCGCCAGCAAAGACGTTGGCAATATTGTTGGCATGGTCGCCGCAACGTTCCAAATCACTCACCATGTTAGTGAAGATGATGCCGCCGCGAGGGTCGCACACCTCATTTTTGAGGCGCCAGACATGCTTTTCGAGGCTTAGTTTGGCCAAATCGTCAATATTCTGCTCAATATTCTCGACTCGTAAAATTGGCGAACTGTCGCGGGTTTCCAGTATTTCAAGCGCCAGCCTCAGCGACTCCAGTACAGTGTCGCTCAATATATGCAGGTCTTCCATGCCTCCGTCGGATATGAGCGCACTCTGATTTTCGGCGCTCATGGAGTATTCCGCGATATTCTCGGCATGGTCGCCTATCCTCTCCAAATCGGATACCGTTTGCAGCATCAGGCTGAGTGTTTCTATGTCCGCCGGCGAAAGTTCGCTGCTCCTTATATGAACTAAATGCGCCGTTATTTCGCTCTTCAAATAGTCGATGGTCTCCTCAGTGTCCATTACCGCGGCGGCTTTTTCGTGGTCTTTATCGTAGAAGGACTCTATGGCAAGCCCCAGATTTTCCGACACCATCTTGCTCATTCGGATAATCTCGCTGTACGCTTGCTTGAAGGTTGTATTAGCCGATGGCTCGTCGTCGTCCTTGCCGAGATAGAGCAGCCGCTTGACGCGGTCCTCCTCGGGCAGTCTGGGCATCAGCCTGTGAACGAACGCGGCCAGCTGGCCGGTAAAAAATATCATAACGCCGGCTGTCGATAAACTGTAAAATAAATTGAACATGGCAATCCTCATGACAACGTCACTCCAGGCGCTTTCGAACCAGCCGATGAAACCGGGAAAAGCGGCGAGAACCGCGCCGTAAAGGACGCCGCAAATAACCTTATACGTCGCGAACGCCAGCGCGGCGCGTTTGCTCTCCCGGCTGCCGGCAAGCGAAGAAATCAGCGCGGTGCTGCAAGTGCCGACGTGCGTGCCCAGCAGCAAAAACGCCACGGTATTAAAATCCAGTTGGACGCCGCTGATAGACATTGAGATGACTACGCTCAACGACGCCGCCGAGCTTTGGACAATGACGGTGAAAATCAAACCGGCTATGAAGGCAAGCAGGGGGTTTTGAAGCGCCGTCAGCATCCTCTGGAAACCGTCCAGCTCCGAAAACGTCTTGAGCGGATCGCCGATCGTCGAAAGCCCGAAGAATAAAACGCCGATTCCCGTTATGACGATTCCGATGTTTTTGACCTTTTTCCTTTTAGAAAACAGGAAGAGGCAGACGCCGGTAAAAATTAAAAGCGGGGCGAAGGGGTCGATTCTGAAAGAGATCAAAAAAGCCGTGGACGTCGTCCCGACGGTCGCGCCGATAACGACGCCGATAAACTGCGACAGCGTCATGAGACCGGCGTTGATAAAGCCGATCGCCATGACCGATGTAGCGGTGGAGCTTTGTACGATAACGGTGATCGTCATGCCCGCGAGGAAAGCAAAAAAACGGTTTGACGTGGCTTTCTCGATTATGGCGCGCATACGGTCTCCCGCCAGCTTCTTGAGACCGTCGGACATCATGGTCAGTCCATGCAAAAACAGACCCAGCCCGCCCAACGCTAAAAATACATTTTTAACAAACTCCCATGTGCCCATTACCTCACCACCAGACCATGCGGCTCGTTTCGATTATACCGTTACATTGTACGCCGAATTGCCCCCAATCGCTATCGGCGCAATGGATGATATCCGCTTCGCTTTCATATCTTAAGCAACGCGCCGAAGGCAAAGCTGATAACTCCGGGGATGATGGGGGTGGCAAACCACGCAATCGCTATGTTTTTCAAAACTCTGAACTTCACCGTCCTCACGCCCTTCACAAGCCCCGCGCCTATCACCGCGCCGATGACGGCCTGTGAAACCGAGACGGGGATTCCGATCAACGCGTAGGGATATACGATGAAGATGCAGGAAAGCACCACAAGGAATCCTGTCACCGGTGAAAGCTGGGTTATTCCCTCCCCCACGGTGAACATGACCGGCTTGCTGTAGGTCATTACGCCAAGCGCGATAGCTATGCCGCCCACAAGCGCCGCCTGGAACGCGCTGTCGAACATCCCGGGGACGTTAAGGTAAATGCCCGTCGCGTTGGCGACGTTGCTTGCGCCCAATGAGTACGAAGCCAACGCTCCCGATATAACGTACCCTGCTTTGATGATAAAATCGAGCTGCGCAAGATTTTTTATTCTGCTCTCGACAAACATTTCATACGTTTTGCACAGTATAAAACACGCGACCATAGCGCCAAACGGCGTTACGACCCACGCGGAGACAAAGGATGCCGTCTCTGAAAAGTCGGCCGTCCCGTGCGAAAGCCCCCATCCTATCATGGAGCCGATGACGCATTGCGATGTCGAGACGGGCAGCTTCATGACGGTAAACACCGTGACGGTAAGGGCGGCTGCAAGCATGACCACAAAGGCGGCAAGCCCCGTGTCCACGCTGTTGATCGCGGCGTAGCCGCCCAGCTTTCCGATGCCGTACTGCCCCTCGCGTATAGCGCCCAGGAGGATGGCCGCGGCGCATATGCAGACGGCGGTACGGAACCGGATTACCCTCGTTCCGACGGCGGTTCCAAAAACGTTGGCGGCATCATTGGCGCCAAGCGCCCATCCGAGAAAGGCGCCGGATGAAATAAATAACCAGCTCATCACACCTTCCTCAATATAACCATTATCTCTATTTCATCGGCAATTTCCTCGATATGGTCTGAGAAATCGGCAATTTTATTGGCAAAATACCGGATAGACCATTTTTCCGAAAATTTCATATCGTCTTTGTTCATATCGCCTCTGTATATATCCACGATAATGGCATCCTGTATCTCATCCACTTCCTGCTCATAATCCCTGATTACCTGCAAAATTTCCTCATCTTTGATGAGCCTCTCGAAATTGCTGAACAATAAGTCCTGAGCTTTTGACAAAGCCGCAAGCTGTTGTTTTGTCAGGGCGATCATCTCAACCATCTTGTCTGCGGCCTCTTTTGGGAAGAAAAACCCCCCGCGCACAAGCTCATTCGAGATTTTTTTGCACATACGCGCTATTGTGGTGTTCATCTTCACAATCTGCAAAAGCTCTTTTCGAGTTGACGGCAAAAACGACCCGCCCAGGAAAGCCTTTACTATCTCCCGGAGCTTAACGTGCGCCTGTTCCTCACACTCGGCGACCTTTTTAGCGTCCTCCGCAACCCCGTCAACGTTGTTCGACATATGGTTTTTGAACACTCTCTCAAAATTTTCAAAACACTCAAATACATATTCGTGGTGCTTGCTCACGAGATCCCATACTTTCCGCGCACTTTTACCAAACATTTTATTGCTCTCCTTTCGCTTTCGCAGATTTCAGCACAATTAGAATTCTATCGACATCCCGCAGTCATAATTACGCCTGCTTTGCCCTATTCTCCGCCCTGCGCTTTTGGATGACGGGAACGGCGACCGACGCAATCGAAAGAGCAAACAGAATGACCGTTAACGGCCGGGTGTAAAAGCTGGCAAAACCTCCGATCATGAGAGCCTGCCTGTAATTCATCTCGGCAATGCGGCCCAAAACCAAACCGAGCACGACGGGAGAAGCCGGGAACCCGTAGCGCTTGAACAGCCACCCGATAACGCCGAAGGCAAAGCAGACGCCGACGTCGAACATCGATTTGTTGACCGCGTAGCTGCCTATTACGGTAAATGTCATGATAAACGGGTACAAAATGTTCCTTTTAAGGTCTGTGACGCGCACCCACAGCTTGCTTCCGACCAGGCCGATCCCCAGCATGAAAAAATTCGCGATAAACATGGACGAGAATATGCCGTATACAAGGTCGGGATGCTTCACAAACATCTCCGCCCCGGGCTGTATATTGTGTACCATCAGAGCCCCGATCAGCACCGCCGTGGTAGAACTGCCCGGAATGCCCAAAGACAGCAGCGGGACCATCGCGCCGCCCACCGAGGAACTGTTGGCCGCCTCCGCCGCGCAAATGCCCTCCGGAGCGCCCTTGCCGAACATTTCAGGCTGCTTGCTGAAACGCTTTTCCACGTCATATGCCAGAAAGGATGCGATGGTGCCACCCGCGCCGGGGAATATCCCAATCAGCGTGCCGAGAATACTCGCGCGAGTAATGGGGGCCCGCAGATTCCAGTAATATTTCAACGGGGGCCACTTATACGAAATCTTTTCGAATTTTTCTTCGCCTGACTTATGGTTTTCGAGATTGCTGAAAAGCTCGCCCAAAGCGAAAAGGCCGATCATAACGGGAATCAGGTTGAATCCGTCGAAAAGCCTCAAAACACCGAAGGTATAACGCCGAACGCCCATAATCGGGTCAAGCCCGATAGTGTTCAGCATCAGGCCGAACATCACGGCGACGAGCGCTTTTTGCCAGTTGCTGCCGCCCAAAGTGGCAACAGTGGTCAGCCCCAGGACGCAGAGCGCGAAATACTCCGACGGCCAGAACGTGAGCGCGGCCCGCGCAAGAGGGATTGAGAAGAAAATCAGGATGATCGTGCCGATTATGCCTCCGATAACGGAGGCATAGAGCGAAACCCCCATGGCCTCGCCGGCGCGCCCGGCCCTTGCCAGCGGGTATCCGTCAAAAGCGGTGACCGCGGCGGACGGCGTGCCCGGCGTGTTGATGCTAACCGCCGTTATGGAGCCGCCGTAATTCGCGCCCACATAAATGCCCATCAGCATTACGACGCCCATTGTCGGTTCCATGGCAAAGGTAAACGGCAGAAAGAGCGCGACCGCCATGGAAGGAGATATGCCCGGAATAGCGCCGCCCGCGATTCCGACAAACACCCCAACCGCGATCAGCAGCAGCGGAGTCGCGCCAATCAGTGGGATAAGGCCGTAATACAGGTTTTGAAATATATCACCCATTCTACATATACTCCCTTCAATCAGTTAATTAAAAAACTGAACAGCCTGCCGACGGGCAGCGGGAGATGCAGCAGCCTTGCGAAGGTGAAATACGTAAAGATCACCCATCCCACAGGCGCGCAAATAAGCTGTACCTTGCTGCGGCAGTCGAGAACCCACATTATCGAGAACATAAACAGGACGGAACTGAGGTAATAGCCGATGACGTCAAACAGCGCCAAACTTGCCGCCACGACGGCAAGCACCAACGCCACGAGGCGCACGTTGCCCCAAGCCGGGTCGGGCTTTTCCTCTCCCGTCAGGATCGGAATCAACGCGAGTACAACGCAGGGGACGAGCGCCGCAAACCAGACCCGGGGAACCGTCCCCGCGTTTGTCGCGCTTGCCATCAAGCCCCTGGGCTGCGGGAACGAAAACGTGAGAAAGGCAAAGAGCGCCCCCATGTACAGAATCGACGCAAGTACCAGTATCTGGCCCGAGTATGGGCGCAGCCTCGGGGAAATTTTGGTCAATGCCCATACGATGGCCAGAAAGACAAACAGGAAAAACAATTGGTACATAGGGCCCAAAGAAGCGATATATCTTGCAAATTCCGTCAATTTTATCCCTCCCGATTAAAATAGACGCCCTCGCGGGGGCGGCTTCCGCCGCTCCCGCGAGGCTTCGCGTAACTCTAATCCAGCATACCGAGATGCCTCAGCCAAAAATCGGTCTCGTCAATGGTGGTCTGGATGACTTCCCGAAACTCTTCGGTGAAGACCGCCGTGGGCGCTATGGCGTTCCCGGCGTTGTATTCGATCCACTCCTGATTTACGGAGATTTGAGAGACAAGGTCCTGGAACCATTCGATCATCTCGGGGGGCGTGCCCTTTCTGACGGCGTAGCCGCGCCACATGCTCATGTTGTTAAGTTCCGGATAGCCAAGCTCCGCGAATGTGGGGGAATCCTCAAAACCGGGCATACGCTCGGGGGAGGCTATCGCGGCGACCCACAGGTCACGCCCCGCCGTATCGAAGGGATTACCCATCTGGACATGGGCCGCGCCACTGAGCACCGCCACCGCGCCCAGGGGGCCGGTCTCAAAGGGTACGGCGGTGCCCTCCACGCCTGTTGCCTGCCATGTCATGAGGACTTCAAAATGCTTGTTTCCGCCCAATACCGGGACAGCCCATACCTGCCTTCCGCCCAACTCCCTCGCTTGCTCGATTATGCCGTTAAAATCGAGGCCCGCGTCCCTCGCTTCGGTTGTGATGATAATCGCCCCCGGGTCTCTTTGAATTTGGGCGATCCAGTCGTAGCCGTCAATCAATTCCTCCTGGCTTTCCCCCTGAGCGACGACATTATTTACGTTCGACATCGCCGCGCCGAAAATGGTGTATCCGTCCGCGGGCCGGCCGAGCACTTCCCGTGACGCGATCATGGTGCCGCCGCCCGTTATATTTTCCACGACGAAAACAGCGTCGGTGTACTGGCGCGCTATATCGACAAACAGGCGCGTAGCCACGTCCATGCCGCCGCCGGGGCCTACGTGGGTGACGATGGTAATGGGCCTCGTCGGTGTCCAGGCCGCAGCCCCTCCGGCAACAACGGTGGAGAACATCAAAATCGCGCAAAGCAGAATCAGGTTACGTTTCATAACTTTTATCATTCCTCTCTTTAGATAGTCACAAAACAAATGCTTTCAACATTCTCGACAACCGCGTCTAATCCCGCTTCTTTGCGAGCATATCAAAAGCCAATCCATGCCTTAAACCGCGGTCGCTGATGGTGAGCTTGTCAACGCCCAGACGACTGATGATGACCTTTAATATGCAGGCCCCGGCCAGGATAACGTCGGCGCGCTTAGGCTGCAAACCGACAATCGCTTTGCGTTCTTCAATGGTCTTTGAACTGTAGGCTTCAATCTGCTCCTCCACATCGGCGGACGTGAGCGTGGAGCCCTGAATCACATCCGGGTCGTAAGCCGCCATTTTGTGCTTCACCGCGCCCATGCTGGTGACTGTTCCGCCCATCCCCACGAGCTGGGCGACGCTGCCGCCGACGCCGTGCTCGTTAAAAATTCCGTCAATTTCCGCGATGGCGGCGCTTACGTCCGCCTGGGAAACGGGGTCCGCCCTGAAATGCTTTTCCGTGATGCGGATAGCCCCGAGGTCCACGCTGAAACGCTTGCTGACCGCGCTGCCTTCACCGAAGACGAACTCGGTGCTGCCGCCGCCGGTGTCGAATATCGCGAGCTTGCCGTCTTGCAGCGGAAGGCCCGAAAGCACGGCCAGATACGACAGCCTGGCCTCCTCTTCGCCCGGAATGACGCGAAGCTCCACGCCGCCGGTATCTTTCACGAGTTTTATGAATTCGCCGGTGTTTTTCGCGTTGCGCAGCGCCATGGTTCCGACGCAGACGATCTCATCGGCCCCGTTCGCGCGGGCTTTTTCGGCGAATCCGGCGATGGCTTCGCTGTTGCGCCGCATAGCTTCGGCGCTTATCACCCCTGTCTCGCGCAGGCCCTCGCCAAGGCGGGCAATGTCGTTTTCGTCCATAACGGCACGAAGGACGCCGTCACCGCCCAAATCGCCCAAGAAGAACTTGATGGAGTTGGAACCCACGTCGATGATCGCTTTTCTGCTCATTAACGCTATTCCTTTCCTATCCCAACGGCGGTCTTCATGGCGTTTATGTAGTTGATATTAGGAAAGCCGATAAGCCCGAGCTCGCGCACGGTGGCGATTACATTATCGGGATCGATGTGCTCGACGCAGACAGTGCGCATGGGAACCCCGTTAAACGTCGTATCGGCGATTTCCACCGTGGCCTGGTTTATTTCGTAAGCGTGGCGCTCTTTGTAAACATCTACCACGCACAACCGATCGCAGGGGACGACCAACTCATCCAAAAATTCCTCATACGCGTAGGTATCGCGTTTGAACTCCGGCACGGGAACCTTGAAGA
>Ga0099364_10003785_pt1 | contig 23267 bp, 37 predicted proteins | sample TergutTh196P3_FD_73070 | JGI IMG/M metagenome (GOLD analysis project Ga0099364, IMG submission 73070) | Microcerotermes parvus P3 segment gut microbial communities from Pointe-Noire, Republic of the Congo - Th196 P3 | ecosystem: Host-associated > Arthropoda: Insects > Digestive system > Gut ...
TTATTTCCACTTTGCAATATTACTTTATAACAATTTTGATCCTTTGCATATTTTATTGCATTTTCCATAATATTTTTTCCAATACCTTTTCCCCTATATTCTTTATCTGTAATTACATTTTCAATAAATCCGATAGATCTTCCATTTCTGGTTAAATTGGGCACAATGCAAATATAACAAGAAGCAATTATTTTACCATTGTCTTTTGCTATAAAATATTTTATATTTTGCGTTTTTATTATTTTCCAAATATTTTTTGCGGTAACTTCATTAATTATTTCATCATTTGGCTCTAATTGCCTATATAATTCCAATAATGACAAAAGTTCATTTTCCAATAATTCACTATATTCAACCATATATTCTCTCTAATTTTATCATATATTATTTAAATTATTTTGTCAATATTAATATTATTCCCGACCAACTCAAAATTGTATTTCGTATAACGTTCCGGTTGTATAGAACAGTTAACCCCTCCTAATTCCTTATCCCATATAGAATTAGCGTTTTTTGACGCAATAATTTGAACTAATACAAGGAGAAACTATGACCAAATTGACTGTTGCAATTAGGGAAGACACTGCTACAAAGGCGGCAAAGTCTTTATTCGCAGTATCGCTACAAGATCAGTATGACAGAGTTGTATACTTGCTGGAAGATTATGTAAGGAATCTATACAACCATTTTGATTTTGAAAACATGGGTCTGTACAAAAAGTACATTAATTTTACGAATAATGTTCGATTTAGCTGGAATTTACCGAGCGATTGGAACATAGATGGCGATAAATTCAGCCAAATATGTGATCTTAAAAGTCTGTTTGAATTTTCAATAAAGTTTGACATTCCTTTAGAAGCAGATAATTTTTATACCTTGGATTTAGATAAGGAACACAAAGAAAATGTTGAAGACATTATCCGACCGTTCATGATTAATTATCTTACTGCCCGAACAGCTTATGAAGATGTTGTACAAGTCTTATCAGGCTTAACCACATTCAAGCAAGTTGAAGAAATATTACCAGAACTGGTTAAGTATTTGCCGGTAACACATAGGGATAAGATAAATGCCTTAATCCCAATCGAACAAGTAAACAGGGTAAAAGCCTTGTTTAATAAAAATTAAAATAAAAGGAGGGTCTTGAATGAGAAAAGGAAGAAAGTGGACATTTAGCGGTATTAAAAGATATTACCCTAATCTGTCTTATGAAACTTGGCTGAAAATTTGCCGCAATGGATACCATTACGGCAAAACATTACCAAAAATACCATAAGGAGAACAAAATGGCAAAAACAAAAGAAAACGCGGTGACAGTGTACAATGTACCGGCACTTGTTATCACGCCTGACCAGCCGCCCGAAGTGACCGGGAATTACGCGGCGATTGAAAAGACATTAACACAGTGGAAGGCTAATGTCTCGAAAATGAAACTCACCGAAGACAACATGGAAGAAGTAATGACCGTTAAAAAAGCTGCGGTGGCCGTCAGGAATAATCTTGACCGTGTGATCGCAGCTACGAAAAAGGCGCTGTTCAACGACCCGAAGACAATTTTTGAAGCGCGTGTGAAAACGCTTTATAACTTGGTCGCCGATGTGGAGGGTTCCGCAAATGTTGTATTGGAAAAACTGGAACAACAGCGTCTTGAGGACATTAACCAGGTGCTAAACCACTACAAGGAAAAATTGCAGGAACAACACAAACTTGAAGCGGAGTACTTGGAAAAAATCGAATATAAAAAAGATTTTTATAACAAGACTACGCCTAAAGGTTATTCCAGCATGGATAAGTATTGGAAAGAGAGTCTGGAAAACCAATTTAAGGAATTTAAGAAAGCGCAGAACGCATACGCCGCCAACGTCCGGCTGATCGAATCGACCTGCAAGGATGAACCGCGCTTAAACATGCAGCACTGGATTAACCAACTTCAGTATAGCGATGTCGCAACGATTACTGAAAATATAATTGCGGAAAAAGACAGGCTGCGCGAATTTGACCAACAAGCAGCAACGACAACAACTACCACATCTGTAAGCGAAGCAGTTGAAGTGGACGCTGAAGTCGTGGACGCTTCGGAAGAAACAAAAACTGTAATTCTTGGAATACCGACAACGCTTAATTTTGAATCCGACTTCCCAGGGCGTATGAAAACAATGCGGTTGGAACTTACTTACCCTTGTGATCTTGTTGACACGCTTAACGAGATGTTCAAACAACTCAAGGCTTTCGGTATAAAGTGGAAACCTTTGAAAGAGGAGGTAGCATTTTGATTATCCTCATAATTTTATCATTTATTATCGGTGCAGTCGTAGCCGGTGTTTCCGGTTTCAATGCTTTGGGTTTAATTGCGGGAGTTTTTTTCTTTCTATGCGGCTTGCCTGGCGCGGTTATCGGCGGGTTTATTCACGGCGAAGTTTCATACGCGCAAGATCGCGCTGATTACCGGCAATTAAAGTCCGATATATCAGCGCGGGAAATAGCAGAAGCGCGGGAGTATTCCGAGGATGAGCGGAACGACAAGCTGGTAGAAACAATAGGGAAAACCCCTACAAAGGTTTACCACGATAACAGAGAGCAGCATATTCATTTGCACAGGAGGGTGTAATGGAAAAACTAAATGCAGTAATTATAGACGCAGATATTTCGGAAAATGATTTTGGGGAATTGCTTGTATATTTTAAATTTAAACTTGCTGAACGTACAGTGACTACTTCTACCAGATTCTTTGTATCTACAGCAGGACATCTACTAAATGAACTTTTCAGGGCTGCACGTACAAGCTGTTGGAAGGGCATACTCGGCAGAGCTGTACGGATACAGTTTGATGGCGAAAGAGTAAAGCGGATCGGGCATATTTTACACGATTCCTGGGTTGATATAGAGGCATTAACCGCCGAGGGCGCCAAGGGTAACAAAGGCGACAAATAAAATTATCGGCAAAGCCGCGAAGGAGTAGAAATGAACACTGAAAAAGACAAGGAATTTTTTGATCCGGGTAAAATTATGCAAAGCATGGGTTCAGCACTTTCCGAGATAGCTGAAACATTAAAGACCCAATACGGCGTGAAGATTATAGGCACAGCGGATATTTCTTGGAATCCGCCTTCTATAGGTATTAAGATTCTGTTTGATTGGAATCGACTGTCTTTAGGAACCTTTCTACTTCCAGTGTCAAGGGTAGGTATGAGTCCACAAGATGTGCTAAATCGAGGTATGCCATGTCTGGACGGCCTTTGATAGTAATGGCAATTTCGAGAGCTTTAGCTCTTGTAACTGTTTTTCTGTCATACAGTAATTATCGGCAAAAGTCCTTGTTTTTAACAAGGCAAAAATAAAATTAGCGGCAAAGCCGCGAAGGAGAACAAATATGGCTAAAACTAATACAGCCACGAAAACAAAGACGGCTTCCGGCAAAGCGAAAACCGCTGCTCCTGCCGGGAAGAAACCAGCAACGAAAACGACAACCAGTGGGTTGGATGAGTTGTCAATGCTTGCTGTTGCAGGCAAAAACATGGAGGATGTCGAACGTGCGAAAACCGGCAGCCAAAACAGCTTTATTACGCTTGTTAAAACTAACGGACAGGTGCTTGACAAAAACAATCCGGCGTTTATGAAAGGCGTAAAGCCGCTTGATTATGTCATTGCATCGAAGAAACTTGTTGTAAGCGACAAGAAGCAGTGCATTGATGCCACTATTATCGGCATGTTCAAAATTTATTCTGAAGTCGTTAAAGGCGATAAGGATTCCGAAATGCCTAAAACAGTCAGGTTTTGGATGCCAGAAGATGCGGCGCAGTATCCTGTCACGCCTGGCGGTATTTTCGAGCGCGAACTTCCTAACGGTAACGTCCTCACTCCTTGTCACTGGGTATTCCTGTATCTGCACGACCACCCAGAAATCGAAGATGGGATGATTGCTTTCCGTTCCAAAGGCAACGCTATTTATTCACAGCTTGAAAAATTGATCAAAGCCGAATCAAGCGTATGCACCGAACTTCGGTTTTCAATATCCCATCAGGATATTTACAACGAAAAATATAGAAAGACTGATTATTATCCGAAGTTTGAAATTGCAGGGCATAACTACAAGCTCACCGAGGACGGCAAGGTAGTTAAAACAAAAGACAGTAATGTCGATATGACCACGCTGAAGGAAATACTGACACGCGCAAAAAAAGTCTACGAAGATTATTCGGAGATGAAAATGGTTTCGCGGCGCGAAGCGCTCCCTGCGCCTAATGGCCGCCCTGCGCTCCCTGCCGGAAAAGGCGGATACGAGAACGATGATGACGAGGACGAGAACGTCAGTTTTTAGCAACGCTGCCGGTCGGGTTATTTAATTCCTTTTATAATTCGACCGGTTTTTACCCCTGCCGGCATACCAGGTGTGTTATGTATGCCAATTTATCCTTACTGGACAAGGAGCATTAAATGGCAGCTTATTTTATAGTAAAAGTTAACAATACAACTTACGTGAATGGGGAGCTATATATAGACGCGCTTGCCAAAGGCGAGCGTTCGTTTAGGAAGATGCTGGCAAATAAGGTTGTTGTCGGCAAACTGTTATTCGATCAGGTTTTATATCCGATTACGCCTGAACAGCGGAAAATATGTGAAACATACAACCCGAATATTCAGGATATTGATAGTGCTTTACGGTATTTCAATATTGTATCTAAAGAAACGCTTCGCCAGATCAGAGGGCAGATTTCCGAAGCATTTTTTAACGCGCATGTTATTTCTATAAACAGTAATACGCTGCCGGAATGTTGCAAATACAAATATTTTACTTTTTTCAAAGCCTGTTGTTGGAATTACGAAAAAGGCAACAAATATAAATATCATGCACTGTCGAAAATGGCCACAGTTAAAATTTGCGGATACTTGTATATTGCGTTAAATGCCGTAGATGTGCGCGTGGAGGCGCCCATAATTGCATCATTAAAGGATTAGTCGGGAGGCTATTGATGTCCGACAACACCGTCCTAAATGCGTTTTACGGCGTTTTTCGCGGCAACACGCTATTCTATACCAAGCATCAAGCGCCTTTCCGTTTAGAAGAAGGAAAGAAAAAGGCGAAGTGGTGTGGGTTTGCAGTTTATACCAAACGCACGCCACCGCCGAAAGGTAAAGAAGAAGGGGACTTTATACCAGTTACCATAGACCATTACCGCGAACATTTAAACGGCGGTGACGGGCTTGCCATCTCCCCGATAACTAATGTTGAAGACAAAAACGGCAGTGTCATCAAACGTAATGTTTGTTATTTCGCAGCTATTGATATTGACGTGTATGATGTCAATTTTAAGTGGCTGGTACAGAGGTTATACCTGTACGGGTTTCAATTTGTAGCAGCGTTATCAAAGTCAGGCGGTCTCCACTTGTACTTCTTTTTCAACGAAGCGGAACCGGCAGACAAAGTAATCGAAACGTTATCAAGGATTGTAGAAGTGTTCGGCTTGAACCGCCTGTTTGTAAACGCCAAACAAAAAAGCAAAGTTGAAATTTTTCCGAAACAAGCGTCATTTATTCCCGGCGACAGGAACGCAAACTGCCTCTTTCTGCCTTTTTATAATATTGCCAATAAAGATAAATGTACGAACAAAGTGTTGAATACTGAAGGTACTCTTATCGGCATTACTAAAGCGCTGTCTGTTATCGAAAGTATGTTTACAAGTATTAAGGAAATTAACGATGTCATAGACAAACTTCCTTATAATGACGCGCCATACTGCATACAGATGATATTGCTAACCGGAGCGCTTGCAGAGAATGACGGCAGGAATAATTTTTTGTTTTCAGCAGCTATTTACTTAAAGAAAAAATACCGTGATGGTTTTTACGATATGTTGGAGGAAATGAATAACTGCCTCGAAGCACCTTTGGAAAATAAAGATATTACGTCAATTTATACATCAGTTACAGAAGGTGGTTATGACAATTATTCATGCAAGAGATCTCCGTGTTCAGATTACTGTGATAAAAGTTTGTGTAAATTAAGAGAGTTTGGTCCAAACCGTGATAAAGGCAACCATTTTACCGGCGCGGATTGCTGGGGGCAGCTTACAAGATATGACACAGGTGAAGGGAAAGAGCCGTACTACAAATGGGAAGTCCGTGTAGCAGAGGGTGAAGATTTTAAGGTTGTCCAAATTGATAGTCATAAAGATTTATTAAACCAGTCTGTAGTACAGCAGAACTGTTTGCGCGATTTGAATTGGGTTCCTTTCAGGGTAAAAGAAAATGACTGGGTTGCAATAATCCGTAAAGTGCATATCGGTATTAATGAGCGTACTATTAAAGTACCGCAGTCAGCGGATACTACGGAAATGTCTATGCTGCGCGAATCATTCATGCGGTTTTTAACGCATAGACAAGTACAGAAGAATGGGCAGCCGTATATGGTACGTCTTAACCAAGTGTATTATACGGACGGTGACTATTATTTCACTACAAGCGGCGTATTGAAATATTTAAATTTTGAAAGATGTTCACTAGGACGTACTAATTTGCGTGAATGGCTTCTCAAGCAAAAATGTATAGAGAACGCTGAATTGCACTATGAAACGACTGCCGGAGAAATAAAAGTTATTAAATGTTGGAAAAAACCGGAAACAGAAGAACTGCTGTCGATGAATTCTTTTTATGAAGATATTTATGAAGATGATGCGGATATTTTGCAAAAGAATAAATTAAATAAAACCGAGGGGGGCGGCGATGGCGGTGATACTAAGTTCTAAAACATTTGACATTCCTAATACTACGATTATTCCACTTGCTGTTATTGAGGATTGGTTTGAGGGAATAGACAGGAAATTAAATGACTGCCGGTTGACAGTTAGGCTTGAATCTTTAGGCGAACATCGAAGAAAGAAAAAAACGGCAAAATCAGAGCTTGAAAGCCTTGCGGTTGATGCTTCTCTTGAAGGCAAGTCGATATGGAAAGACGGTGAATATAGCTTTGATTTTCTTAGAAGAAAATATTTTTGGAAAGATGAGGATATACATATAACGGTTAATGAAGCCTTGTTTTTATTCCGCTGGCTTGTCTTAAAGGATGAGATTTATAAAGTGCAGTGGTACTACCTTCGTAATATACGCCGCCGACTTGGACCCGATTTCTTAAAAGAGGTATCAGAATGGTAAGCCCTGAAACGTTTGCTTTCCAGACAGAGGATGTAACCGTATTCCTTGCTGCTGCCGGTTCAGGGAAGACGTTTGCGCTTATGAATGAGATGACTAAACTTTTGGAAGTGAACCGGCCTGACGAAATTGCTTTTGTTACCTATACACGGAAAGGCGTAGCAAACGGTATTGAGAGGGCATTACAGGCAAACCCGCAAATATCTGTAGATGATCTTATCCATTTCAAAACATTACATGCTTTATGTTTTCGGGAACTAGGGTTAAAACATGATTCCATACTGTCTCCGGCCAAAATGAAGGTATTCAATAAAAAATATGATTACAACATTAACTTGGATAGCGCGTTTGAGAAACAAACTAATGACAGTAAACTACTCACTCGATATGACGTGATACGATCAGGCAGTGTTAAAGGAGTATTTGTAGAGGAGGTTTGTGACGAGGAGCGATACAAGCTATTAGTAAAACATTATAAGGAGTTCAAAGCTGAAAATGACTTAGTTGACTTTTATGATTGTCTTCTACAATTTAAGGAACGTAATCAGCCGGTAAATGTCAAGGTAGCTTTCATTGATGAAGCCCAAGACCTTACTTTGCTGCAATGGGAAGTTTGCCGGATTGCCTTTTCAACATGTGAAAAAATATATATAGCCGGAGATGATTTTCAAAGTTTATTTACCTATGCCGGAGCAAGCCCTAGAATGTTGGTGAGCTTGGCGCGTAAATATCAAACCGTCAAATTGGAAACATCTTATAGGCTTCCCGAAGCGGTTTATCGGTTTTCTAAGGGTATCACGGCCATAATAACTAGCAAGATAGATAAGGATTTCAAACCGGTAAAAGACTTAGAAGGGTTTGTTGAGGAAATTGTTGATCGTGATTTATTAGTGCGAAAAATACAACGCGACATAAGACGTAACGGCTTGATTCCGTACCGTTGGTATTTATTATTTCGCAATAATTGTTTTATTGACGAAGCTGCGGATTTGCTTGAGCAGCTTACCATACCTTACCACACAGCAAAAGGTTTTTGCGTACCTGAACGGGATATTGCAAAGATAAAACGGTACTATAATTTCCGCAAAAAAGGATTTGGCAATGAAGAAACTTTTTCAGAGTTTTGTGTGAAGTATCGTATTCAGGACATTCAAGATGACTTTACTGAAAGTGATTTAATACCGTCAGAACGCCGGTATGTGTATTTAGATTATGTACAGCAGTGGGGCATAGAAGAACTTCACGAAATGTCCCGCAAGGAAGCCTGTATATATTTATCTACTACACACCGTGTAAAAGGAGGCGAAGCTGATTTTGTTGTTGTATTTCTTGACTGTACCAGGTTAGTAAATAAAAACGCTTTGGTTAATTTGGATGAAGAACTACGGGTGTTGTATGTAGCGTGTACCAGAGCAAAGATTGGTTTGTATCTGGCCGCCAGCAGAGGCAGATACGGGCTTGACAATATCGTTGAACTGGTGAAGGAAATGGCTGCGTAATATGGCAAGGGGAATGGGTAATAAACTGACCAAAAACAGAAAGTGGGGAAAGTTGAGGGATGAAGATATTGAATATTTCAGAGAGCTTACTAACAAAAAGGATTGCATGGAAACCGCTATTGATGAAATATCAACAAGGCTAACAGAAGAAATTTTTAAAGCAAACTGCATAGGTACTATGCGTTGCGAACAGGTATGAGGAGGAAAAGGGTAATGGTTTCTTTTATTTATTTTATTTCCGGGTTTTTTATCGCTGTTAGTTTATGCAGCTTTGTACTTTCATGTTTTAAGGCAATTAGTATCACAAGGACAGATTCAAATGAAGCAAGCAATGATTAATACAATGCGAAAAGAAAAGCACGATCATTTTGACACGCCTGATTATGCAGTAAAGCCTTTATTGCCGTCCATATCAAAACGTTGGACGGTATGGGAGCCTACGGATACTACAGGAAAGAGCCGTATCACAGCGGTATTGCGTAAACATGGCTGCAAAGTTAAATCAACAGGAAAAACAAAGTTTGACTTCCTTAAAGATACACCCAGCTTTGAGTTTGATTGTATTATCACCAATCCGCCTTACTCGTTAAAAGACGAGTTTATTGAACGTTGTGACATGTTTGGGAAACCTTGGGCGCTGTTAATGCCTCTCACAGCATTAGAAGGTGTTCATAGAGGGCTTATGTTCAGGGACTTGGGATTGAGTTTTGGTGTTTTAGTATTGGACAGGCGTGTCGAATACACAAGCGGTTCGGTCTGGTTTAATACTTCATGGTTTTGTTGTGGTATTTTACCGCAGCAGTTAATGTTTGCGGAATTGGAAAAGAAATGAAGGTTTTAGTTGCTTGCGAGGAATCAGGTGTTGTTACCGCTGCGTTTAGAAGGGGGGGGCATGAAGCGTTTTCATGTGATTTACTTCCTACAAGCGGAGGCCGCCCTGAATGGCACTTCCAGTGTGACATACGAAAACTTGTACACGCTGACTGGGATATTGTGCTTGCGTTTCCTCCATGCACGCACTTATGTGTTTCTGGCGCACGGTGGTTCAAAAATAAAGCGAAGGAGCAGAAAGAAGGTATGAATTTTTTCCTTTTGTTTACGAAACTAAAATGCCGATGGGCGATTGAAAATCCTGTCGGTATTATGTCCACAAAATACCGGAAGCCGGATCAGATAATACAGCCGTGGCAGTTTGGGCATGGCGAGACTAAAGCGACCTGTTTATGGCTTAACGGGCTTCCTTTACTGCACCCAACAGAAATTGTTCCTGGCCGTACAGACAGGATTCACAGGCTTCCTCCTTCAACGGAGCGGAGTATTTTAAGAAGTAAAACATACCAAGGTATAGCGGAGGCAATGGCAGCGCAATGGGGATAAATAAACTTTACGGCATCGACATTGAAACACATGATCCGCACCTGATCGACAAAGGCGCATCATGGGTCTACAACGAAGGCGAGATTATCGTTACCGGTCTATATAACGCGCAGACAAACACAAAGGAAGCCTTGGATGGTAACGGGGGCAAGGCTGTTAAAAGTTTGCTTTTAGACCCGAAAGTTACACTGGTCGGTGCGAACATCGTGTATGACCTGGGATGGTTGTGTTACGAACATCAACTTAAAGCAAAAGATGTTAAGTGTAATCTGGTCGATGTGGCGATTGCAGAGGCCTCTATTGACGAATACCAGGCATACAGACTGGATGCCTTGGCATGGAAATACCTGTGTGAACGCAAAGGTGCCGAGGGGCTTCAAGCTATATGCACCGAGCTTGGTTTGCGGGGCGACTTCAGAAAACACCTACATACTTTGTGGTATTGGGGGAATAAGGAAATATACAGCAAGCATAACCGCGTAATGAATGACGGGATGCAAGATGACTATCGGGATGAAATTCGCGAATATGTTATTTCCGATGCCGACCAGCCTGTGCGTATATGGGAAAAACAGCGCGAAATATTATTAGGTAAAGTAAGTATCGGTGGCGAAAATTTCCTTGGTTGTATGGACGCACTGTTCACCAATTTCAAATTAATTAAAGTTGTTTTAGGTATGAAACAGCGCGGCGTGCGTGTCGATATGGCAAAACGCGCTGAAAATTATGCAACCTTAAAGAATGTACAGGATAAATTACAAAAATCGTTTGAAGAAAAATACGGCGTCGTTAATTTTAATTCTCCTAAGCAGCTTGCGGCGCTTTTCGACCGTGAGAAGGTGCCGTATCGCTGTAAAATACGGATTAAAGGTGATCGGCATTATGAAAACATACCGGCGTTTGAAGGGTCGGAATTGTGGGAACAGCGAAAAATACTAAAAGAAGTTTTCAACGGCATACGTGTACAAAAACAGCAGCTTGTTTTATTCGTACCGAAACAATACGCCGGAAGAACTAATGATGATCTTATCCGCATGGGTTATGTGACAACATGTAATCCAAATATTGATAAAAAAGCATTGGATACGCTGAAGAAAAAACATGAGGTTGCAAAATCCATTGTTGATTTGAAGCAGGTTACGTCTATTATCGACAAGTTCCTCGGTCCTAAGTTCGACCGGTTCATCGTCAAGCACGGCGAGAAAGACTACCGCATCCATGCGGATTTCAATATCGTTGGTGCAAGGCAGACTGGGCGTTTTTCTTCTGCCAATCCTAATTTGCAGCAGGTTCCTTCTAAAACTGTGCTGTTTGCAAAAACTGAAAATGAAATAAAGCTGTACAAGCTGTGCCGTGAGACTATTATCCCTGATGAAGGAATGTTGATGGGCAAATGCGACTATTCAGGACAGGAAAATAGGCTTATGGCGCACTTTGCTGTAGGCGAAGGCGCAGCGGATATTAGGTGCAAATATAACGATAACCCTGAACTTGATTTCCATAAGTACATCGGTGAAATATCCGGTTTATACGAGGAATACGGGCCGGATGTTGGCCGCAAATATGCCAAGAATTGTTCGTTTGGTTTGGGTTATGGTATGCAGATTCAGACAATGATGGAAACCTTTGGCTGGACAAGAGAAGAAGCTGAACGGATTACAATACTCTACCATGACGGAGCGCCGTTTGTTAAAGCCACAATGGATAAAGTTTCAGAGGTCATTGTGAACCGAGGTTATATTAAAACGCTTGCAGGCCGCCACTGCCACTTGAAAAAATATAACGGCAATCCTGATAAGAGGAGCGCTTATAAAGGTTTTAACAAACTCATACAAGGGTCTGCCGCTGATATGACTAAAAAAGCTGTGGTTATGCTTGATGAGCGGGGGCTTCTTGATGTGTTCCCATTGTATCTGATCGTACATGACGAAATTGATTACGGCATACCCAAAACTGCCGAAGCGATACAGCGGCTGCCTGAAATACAGGAAGTCATGGAGAATACATTCTTAATTGCGGTTCCCATACGTGTCGATCCTGAAGTCGGCCCCGATTGGGGACATGTCAAAGGCCGCAAGGAAAAAGAAAATCCAAAAACCAGGGAGGTTAAAGTGGAGAGTATGGAACGTTTTATCAAAAGGGTAATCAAGGAGGCGAAGGCGGCATGAATAAAAACAACTATTTAGGAGTATCTTTATGAAAAAGAAAACAATCAACGCGGTCATCACAAAAAAATTCGCAGAAGAAAAGGACATGCTTCAGGACGCGGAAGAATTTGTAACTAACCGGCATGAATGGCAGAAAATAGCGTACCCTGCGGCGCATGACGGGTTTTATGGAGGGATACAATGAAATTAAGAATTGTTTTTATTAAAGGCATTGATAAGCATGATCATTTTTATTATTGTGACGCTTGCGCCTACAGGGTAATAAAAACGCTTCAAGAATATTCCCCTAAAGAAAATAGATGCGCCTGCGGAAGGGAAGGTTATTATACCTTATCAGAGAAGGAAGGAACGTATGAAAATAATTAAAGGTTTAGTCAACGGGCCGTTTAAGGACGAAGCTGCGTTCAAAGCTGCGGTGATAAAGGCATGGAAAAAACAAGCTCCCTGGTTTACAAGATTCGAGATTGAGAACCCGGAAAAAGAACCTGGTATGCCGGATGTGCTGTCTATCTCTAACAAATTACCCGCATTTTTCACGGAGTTCAAAATATCAAATGACAAGGGGGTTATCGAGTTTCAAAAGACACAGCCTAGTTTTTATAGGCGGAACAGTGACTTAAATATTGATATATTGGCATGGGATGTACCAAGAAAACGTGTCGTGCATATTACACCTCAAGAAGTTACAGAGGCAAAGTCGCTTTTTATTGCGATACCTGAAGCCTTTATTGATGTTGAAGCAGTAAGTTAGACGAAGGTATGTGAAACAGGGGGGATGATAAATGAAACCGGAACGGAGCGCAGAGATACTTTCAGCAGGCTTTGATGCTGCACAGGAACAGATGAGGAAACACCCGTCCAGGATTGACTATCCTCACGACTACCGCCGCTTATATGAATGGCTGGAAGACAAACTGTTTAATTTGTACGAAGCAATAGAGCTTAAACAATACTCTCACATACGCACCATGTCTGGCGAAATTATCATCACCGCTTCTGAAATAGCGGAATACACAGAGCCGCGTCTAAAATTGTACAGACAGCCAGAGGAGTAAGGTAAATGAAATATCTAATAGTTAATACCGAAAGTTTTTCCTCAAAAGGCATTAAGCAAAAGAAAACGGTCGGGTTTGAAGACCTTCCCTGGGTTGTGCGGAAGTTTCTTTCTGTTTTTTCTTCGCCGTTTATTATCCTTGATGAGTGCAGCAAAATTAAAAGTAATATCCCAATGAAAGAAAGGGATAAATCATCGCGGACGCGGACAATTAAACTGCTCAATAAATACGGCGACAGAATGATAATGACTGGCACATTGATGTCGAAGTCGCCGCTGAACGTAGTTGATCCTTACAATTTCTTACGTGACGGCTATTTCCCGGAGAATATGTGGGAGCTTGCCGAGCGTTACTGTGTAATGATGACCATTCGTGTGGGCAGAGGGCGGCGTGTATTTATCAGTCAGAAAGATTATATTACGGTACGCACCAGACTAAAAAACGCATACCTGCGGGGCGGCGAGATGCAGTTAGAAGCTGCTAAAGAAAGTGTATACAAACAATTCGGTATTGATTATGCCAAGCAGGAGCATATTATCAGGCACCGGAAATATACGCCGTTTGTGAACCAAAACGAACTGTTGCGGCGCATAGCTAAAGATACTATTTTCGTGAAGCGCGAAGATGTTTTCGACATTAAGTTTGACAAGTTTGTCAAAGAGCCTATTATGCGCCCGGTTGAATTATCCGCAGAGGCGAAGCAAATTGCCAATGAACTTATAGAAATAGGTTTCACCGACAAACTGGTATTAGGCAAAGCACCGGCGTTAGAATTGCTACACAGGGTTCAAGATGTATGCAACGGGTTTGAACCTATTAAAGACGTTAATAATGGAAATGTGTCACATGTACCGCTAAAAGAGAATGTAAAAGTAGATGCGCTACTGGAATTATTGGAGGAAATAGATGTTGAAAAAAACCAAGTCGTTATCTGGAGTTCAAGAAAACTCCTTATCGGAGCAGTATCAAGAGCTTTACAATCAAACGGGATACCCTATGTGGTCTACGATGGTGACGCAAAAAACAGTGAGAAAGCGGACGCGGAAGAAAAATTTAAGAAGCGCGAGGTGCAAGTATTTCTTGCGAATCAAGCGTCAGGCGCGTATGGACTTAATTGCTTATCTGGATGCTCGTACATGGTCTGGCTCTGCGTTGACGGATCCGTTGAGAAATATTATCAGGCTATGCACCGTATCCTTCGGGGGCAGTTGGCTTCCCCGAAATTTGCTTATGCAGTATATACAAAAGGATCGGTCGAAGAACGGCAGTGGGAAAGCCTGCGTGTAGGCCAGGAATTAATTACCGCTGAAAATAAAAAAGATACGTTTAAGTTTGTATAGGAGGGGAAAATGGGGTATTACTATTGTTATTCATGCCGATGCGAAGTTGTACCTGAAGATGTAAATGAAGATCAAGAACATATTCTTTGCGGCTGTGTGGTTAATTGGTCGGAAGATGAAATTGACGTTTCAGAGGAGAAAAATTATGGAAGTTCCTATTAGCACAGATAAAGAGTCATGCCCTTTTTGTAAAAATAGATACGAGGAGGAATTTGCAATAGGAAAGGAAACCAGTGTTTTTGACGCTAAGGACTATAATTATTTTTTTGTCTCTTGTTCATGCGGCGCACAAGGGCCTTATGCAAGTACGAAAGAAGAAGCTATAGAGCAATGGAATAAATATAATAGGAGGAATCAAATGACATTCGGGCAAGCTATCGCTGCGGCGAAAGAAGGCGCACGCATTACCCGTGACGGGTGGAACGGTAAAGGGCAGTATGTTTACTACCAGGAAGGCTCTGTGATAAAAGCAGAGGATTGTAGGAACCCTGTATTGAAACGACAGGCAGAGGAAAATGGAGGACATATAACGTTAAGTCCGCACTTGGATTTTTACTCTGCCCATAATGTTGTCCAGTGCGGATGGCTGGCATCACAGACCGATATGCTGGCATGTGATTGGAGGGCTGTGTAGTGATTTACGGTACAGACAAAGAAGGCTATACGCTATGTTGTGATAACTGCGGCGATGATTGCGGAGAGCTTTTTGACACATTCTATGATGCCGTAGAATACAAAACTGACCGTGATAACCGGTGGGCAAGTGTTAAAGGCAAAGACGGTGACGATGACTGGCATGAAATATGCCCGTCATGTAACCGGCCTGATATTATCGCAGAACTAAAGGGCATGGTACAGGACGAGCCGCAGAATCAGTCTAACAAGAACGCGGCCAAGTTAGCCAACATAGACGATACCAAATTTGAAGGGTTTTAAGGAGGATTAATGATGTGTGACGAAGATGATGACGACTATGAAGACGAAGATAACTATGAGGACGAAGATGATGAATATGAAGACGAATTTGATGATGAGGATATTTACGAGGATGAGGACGGATTTGATGATGAGGATACTTACGAGGATGATTACGAAGAAGAATACGATGACTCTGACCCGTAGTAGTGTAAGGTTTGTAAAGAGATAATAAAATATTGTACGTGCGCGTACAAGGAGGATTGTAGTGAGTAGACCAGTACAAAAAACAAAAGTCCCTTGGGCGTGGCAGCTTCAGGCGGCTGGCTGGGCGGCCCGTAATATCATTTCACTGGTCGTAGACTGCGGCTGCGGCAAAACATTAGCGGCAATAATGATAGCCTTGATAAAACAGAAGCCTGTTATTGTAATCGCACCTACACACCGCCTATGCGACCAGTGGAGAGAAGCCATCAAAGAGTCCGATAATAATGCCGATGTATGGCTATACTCTAAGCCGGAAGAAACAAAACAAGGCGAATACTACAGGAAAAGGTTTGAAACATGGCTGAAAGCGTGAATAGAAAGCCGACTGTCCATAAACATGAAAACAGCGGACTACAATACCTATGCGGAAAAGACAAGGTTCTGTTCGAGCAAGGCGTGGCAATGGAACGGAAGAAATTTGATGAAATAAAGGATACGCCGGGAGCGGTTGCCGCGCTATATAAAGAACTGTCAACAAGCGCGGAACATTCCGGGTTTGACTGGCCTTTTGCGTGCAGCACCGGTTCATTGCGGCGCAAAAAAGTAAATGCTGAATTGGTCGCCAGTCCGAAAACCGCACGTAAACGAAAAAAAGAAGCCGCAGTTATAGCGGTAGTGAGACAAGAGGAGCAGAAGAAAAAGAACGTCCGGGGATGGATTTTTTCTTCTGTCTTTCTTGTTATGGCGGTTATGACGATTGTAGGCATCGGAAGCGCCATTATGTCCGCATATCATACGTCCACATTTTTATTGCAGGGCGGTAAACCGGCATGGACGGCTGTAATAACAGGGATAATGCTTATATTATTTTCAGGCACAGCGTTTACAGCAGCCAGGTATTTCCTTCAGGAAAAAGGGCCGCAACGGTTGTTCGGATTATTGTTTATTGTTACAGGGTTCGCAGTTATCATGTATTCAATTTTTTCCACTGTTACGGTAAATTACAACCAATTCAAATGGGTGGACGATATTTTAACGGTTGCTGTACTGGAAGACAATGAAGCGCTTGCCGCGCATGAACAGTTGCTGCGCAATAATAGTGACGCATTGGAAGAAATAGCGTTACGGATTAACCGCCTTGAAGAAGAAGCGTCCTACTGGAGAACAATGTCCTGGAGACGTTATGACGAGTTCCAGGCTTTAGTAGCTGAAGCGCAGCAGGAACGGACAGCCTTGCGCCAGCGCCGGATTGAACTAGAATCGGTAAAACCGGAACTTGTGGCTCAAGCTGAAAGTTCGCAGGAAACCATCTACACCTTTTTAGCCAGACTTCTTGGGCTGCCGGAAGATATAGCGCGGTTTTTTGTCTATGTAGTGCCAGCGTGTTTGTACGACATACTTGCCCCGTTTGCATTATCTGTTGTGCTGCTATTGGTAGACAGGCGGAAGAAAAGTATACTTTCGGACAGGATTTAATCGTTTCTTATCCTGCCAAGGCTGGTATTCCTGCCTTGATAATGAACAAGTTTCTTCTATATAATAGATGATATAGCTCATCCTTTCTTACTCCCGTATTTTGCGATTAGTTCCTTTTCTCTAAAGGTTCTTTTATGCACAGGGATTGTTTCGATATGCTTTATATACTCTTTGAACTTACACAATTTATCCTTGAAAATAGCGTAAGCCTGTTCCACTTCATTTAGACAGATTTCAATCATAATTAAACCGCCGTTGCCTAATTCACCACAAATGGAATATATAATGCCCAAACGCCCAAATAAGAGTGCCGGTTCCGGCAACCCCAATACCTGACCATATCATCGCGGTATTATCCTGCCTTACTCCCTCAATGACCAAAGGAGTGCCAATACCGAATGATATGCCTCCAAAGGCGAAACCGAATACAGCCCCCTGCTTTGCTTTTATAAGCTGCTGCTGCAATATCGAGATATTGGCTATGGCGAGTCTGGCTTGGTTAAATAACTCGGCATTTTCGATCAGCAAAGCAATTGCTCCGCCCTCGGCATCAGTCACCCGCTCCATAGCTGCCTCTAAGCGCATCCCTAAGTCGTCTATTATCCGACCGGATTCCTGTAATAAGATTGTCAATTCTCTGTTGCCGTCTCTCAATTCTCTCGATAACATTTGTAGAGCCGTCCACTGTGTTTTCAAAGTCTTCAAGTCGCTCATCTGTTCCGAGAGCAATTTCGATAGCTCGTCTGTTTCTGTCTCGTAATTCATCTCTGTGTCCAATAGCAGACTCCAGTTCGTCTCTGATTGCGCCAAGATCGCCTTGTAGGGTAAGGATTGTATCATGTTGTCGTTGGATAAGTTCCACAAATTCATAGCCCCCAGCATTTTCGATGGCAGACCGGATGGAGTTGTATTTGTTGTAGAAAAATATTCCGGCTCCTGTTCCGCCCAAAGCGCAGACAAGCAAAACAGCCACAATAACAAGCCAAAGGCGGTGGTTTTTAATTTTGTTTTCACTCATTATTCCCTCCCTACATCATCAAGATAGTTTCTTAATGCTATCCAACGTTCATCGCCGCCATCTGTATGGGGCGTATACCAATTTGGACAATTCTTTTTTTGCGTTCCGTCATAATGCCTTTCAAGCGGAAGATATACGCCTTTTTCCTTCCTGATATACTTAACAAGCAATCGAAGTGTATCAATCGTTGTCCGGCTAAATGCGCCTTGTTCATTCATGGGAATAACTTCAATACCGATACTATGCCGGTTTCGGCCATCGCCGGAGTGCCAGCCAACTTCATTTAACGGTAGTGCCTGAATTACATCATTGTCTTTTAGAATAAAGTGCGCTGACGCTTGAACACCGTTATTGTCGCTTCCGTTTTCCCACCAATTCCAGGGGATAGAAACTGCCTGTTTTGGAAATGGGCCAATCCAGTGGATCACAATGCGATCTACTGGCCGCGTAAAAAATACAGGTTCACCGTTTAAACCCCTCGCTTTTTTTCCAAGCGATAAATGCCTTTGCGTAACAATCATTTTTCATCCTCCTTGGGCTTTACCGCCCATAGCTTTATTTATTAAGTTTGGAATACCTTGTATAATGGCATCATAGCCAAACTGAATAGCCGCATTGCTTAAAGTCATTAAGTTCCATGCAAATGTCGCTAGTGAATTGATAAATGGCATCTGCATAGTAACGTTGATAACCAATAAAAATAGTGATAGCAATGAATAAGTCCGCTTTCGTTTCGGATTTATCCAATTTTTAAGCCACTGAACATTTCCGATGGTTGCAACCGCAACAATTAATACATGAGCAGCCAGAATTGTTACCTCGAACTCCATTAAGATATTTTCTTTATCCATTACGCACCGTACCACTAAATTTCAAAATGTCAATAGTTTTCAGATCGATTTTTATACGGTGTTAGTCAGATCAATTCTGAAGACCAAGTTTTCATGATTTCCGTTTTTTACTGTGTATGATACTACCTGTACTCCCGGCCCTTCTTCAGCTACAGCTTTTTGGGCTTGCTGCATTATTACCGGAGGCGGCACTTCTCCCATAACCGCTTCAGCCCATTGCAAACCGTCTTCCGGCTCAACCGGATCTACGCCGCGCTGCTTCATTATCGCAAACATAGCACGGTCTAAAAGCTCGTCTGTATCATCATCAAGTATCTCAACGTCCATAATAATATTTTCTCGGTCTTGACCGGTAATTCTATCTTGCCCGATAAAAATGTCTTGGCTGTCAAATTGCAGATCATTGCCAAACAGAGGAAACAGGTCGCAAGCATTATCAAGTAATACTTCCACCGGACCGTCTTTATATACACGTTTTTCTTTCTTGCTTACTTTAACATCCATGTGCCGTAGGCTCCTTATTAAACCTATGAACGCCGCCTAAGAGATCAGCCTGTTTCTCCGGCCATCGTGAGTAGTACCATGCCGTTCTCTTTTTTTCTGCCCATTTTTTGTGGAAATACCTGTCCCATAAATTATTGACAACCGAAGGAAGGCCGACAACAAAAAGATAAAACAATCCCCATCTTCGAGACTGGATAGAATGACCATATTCGTGTTTTACCGTATTTTCATTTTTCGTTTTAAGGACAATATATTGCCCCAAAGAGACACCGGAGATATATTCACCAAACCGGTTTTTAGGTTTAAAAAACCAATAAGCGATCCCAGATTGTGGCTGATAAGTTTTTGTTGCGCCCAGCATCCAAATCAAACACAAGCCCGGTAAATGCTGCGGCAACTGCCATAGGTACAAAATAACCTTAACCATAGTTACTTTCCTCCCCGTACTCCCTAGTTTTAAGTACTATGTGTTTAACCGGACTGTTTCCCGCTTCAGTAGGCGGCAACCTGTAAAAATCATTGTACGGTGTTAATTTCCCATACCTAATAATAAAACAATCAAACAATTGAAACTTTTCCAGTAATTTGATTGCAGTGTATCCCTTATACGCCCACTCATGCAGGTCAAGGTGTATATACAGATTTTTTTGCACTGCCAGGTAATCCAACCATTCAAGGTTCCACTGTTCGGCACCTTCTATGTCTATTTTGATAAAATTAATATCCTGCATTGGCAGCGATTTTAAATAATCCAGCATAGTTATTGTCTTTATTTTTTCTTTATCTTTAACATTAATATGCTTGTTAATCTCACATAGAGTAAATACACCAGGACAATACATGTCGCCTGGTTCTGTCATTTCTACTTCATTACCGCTACTTTTATAAACGGCCTTGTTAATAATAGAAACAGACTTATTTATATTATTTTCTTTCAACACATTTTTTAAAATACCGCAATTTGTTTTAGAGGCTTCTATCCCGTAAACATGAGAAGCCCCCAATGCCAAAGCCCTTAATAAACATTCCCCAAGATGAAAACCTATATCAACAACCGCTTTGTCTTTTCTGACTATTTTTTTTATTAATGTTATTACCGTTGCCATGTCTTTATAAGAGTTATTTATAAAAGGCGTATAATAATCAGGAACACAGGATAAATTGTATTTCATTTTATTGAATATTAAACTTTTCATAAATAAGCCCTCCCGGTAAAAATATCTCTACTGCTGTTACGTTTCCGCACTTTGAACAGCCGTGTTTTACGTCTTTAATTTTAGGCGGCTTCATGGCAAATATATCATAACCTTCTTGCGGAGCGTCTGCATAACAGGAAGTAATTTGTCCCATGCTTAATATTCTGGTCATGCCTTGCATTTTATTTGGAATTAGTACAGACCCCGCATTTGATTTTTTACCTTCATAACTCCTGTCGAAAGGAACGGCGCAGAAAGGAATTTTATTATCCTCGCAGTATTGCTTCTTTTCCCTCCAGTTATCGTTAGGGTTTTTAATGATAAGAATAAAATCATGGTAAGGTGGTATCTCTTTTATACTTTCATGCCATGCTGTAACCATTTTAAAGTTTTCAGTCTTAGGTATGTACAATGTCCCGTTAGTCTTTGTTACTCCTTTGTAACCTCTTTCACAGAAAGCAGGTAGTATTTTACTACTAAACTCTGAATGTAAAGCTGGTTCACCGCCTGTAAACTCTACTACCCATTTATCGGGCGGACAAAATTCATCAACCCATTTCAGCAGATCTTCGTTATTAATCAAGTTAATGGATACTTTATGCTTTTCCTTTTCTTCTTCTGTTAAACCATCGGGAAGCTCCAGTCCGCCCCTGAAAAAAACTTTATGGTCTAGCGGGTATATCCACGGTTTCATGGGGCAGTAATAGCAGTTAATATTACATGACTGCATTAAGTAAATGGAAAGCAGGTTCATTGCCAAACCTCCGGCCATTCAATGTCATTTGGATAGCCTGGCTGCTTATCAATTTCAATCCATTCTTTAATTGACTGAATTCTTTTTGTTTCAAATTCAGGATCAACCATGCCTTTAGCAATATATCTGGGGGATACCAAAACGGCTAATTGCCCGTCAACGCTTTGTTGTATTTGCGCAATCGCATCTGCCTCTTGGTTTTTAATTTCACGTTCTTCAGTGTTTGTAGAATTATCTTGTTCTGTAGGTATGACGGTATCTTCAATAACGTCGTATTTTTTTGATTTAACACCCTCAATAAAAAGTTTATTGAGAGGCGCTTCATCTCCCTCTACAGCAAAATAAAATCTTTGCTTCCCTTCATCGTCAAGGTACTGAACCCGATACGCGCCGTCTTGTAGATGAAAAATTTCTTGAACTTTCATTTATGCAACCCTCCTTAACAAAATTAAATCGCCTTGTGTTGGCACTGCACTTGTTATGTTGCCAGAGGACATCGGGTTGCGTAAGAAATTTTGTGGTATTATTGACTGTATTTCCCATTCCCCCGGTATAGGTGCAACAGTTGTTACTGCTGCTCCGAAAAGAGTAAAAAGCGGATTCTGGGGATGGGTGCAGATATATACCCTCGCGCAGCCGCTTCCGACTAACGGCGTAGCAACGCGCAGTTTAGCCCCTACTTTAGTAAACTCTATTGTCTCTGGATGGTGATTCTCCCTGGGACACCCGGACGACAGTATGGCTAGTATAGTGGAGCCTACTGCGTATAATTGCATATCCATTCCTGGACCTGTATCTCCTGGATCGCCTTTTCCGCCCCTAAAGCTCCCCATTGAAGTCGCGCCCACTGCGGTAGAAGTTATAGAGTCAATTCTGAACAGAGTGTACGCCGCCCTGGAAGTCCCCATAACTGTACGGGCAACGGAATCAACAAGGAACATGTCACCGACTTTCCATGCAGCGGGAACGGCTGTCACGTTAGCTGTAACGCTGTGTATAGCCGCGCCGGTAGCACCCCTAAAGCTCCCTAACACAGTTGTGCTTACACTGGTAGCTGATATGGCATCAATCCTGACCAAGCCATACGGCGAGTAAGTAGCTCCTACAACCGTACGCGGTGCGGAGTCAACGAAGAACATGTCACCGACTTTCCATGCAGCGGGAACGGCTGTCACGTCAGCTGTAACAGCGTATATGACTGCACCTCTTATATTTCCTAAAAGGAACTCTTGTGTTGCCATATTAACTTCCTCCTACAAATTTGGTATAAAGAATAACAGCTAAAATTTTCACTATGCAACCTCTCTTGTTATATATAAATCTCCGTTAGGCGCAAGCCTAATTCCGGTTATGCTTAAACCTCTAATTGAACCCATTGAAGCGACAGTTACACCAGCCGTGCCTGTTACCGCCGTTATTCGATAAGGCTCATACGCGAATAATGTTTGCGTACCTGTACCAGCAGCGTTGGGGATTGTTCTGGCTACATTGCCCGAATATAAAACAGCCCCGACTATCCATGTTGCCGGTCGCGCTGTATTAGCTGCTATATTAGCGTTTACGTAAATCCATTGCGCTGTAGCTCCATTTGCGCCGGTGTCGCCTTTGTCGCCTTTGTCACCTTTGTCGCCCTTGTCACCCTTCGAGCCGGTGTCGCCTTTGTCGCCCTTCGAGCCAGTGTCACCTTTGTCGCCCTTGTCGCCCTTGTCACCCTTGTCACCCTTCGTGCCGGTGTCGACTTTGTCACCTTTCGAGCCGAGA
>Ga0099364_10003786_pt1 | contig 23264 bp, 13 predicted proteins | sample TergutTh196P3_FD_73070 | JGI IMG/M metagenome (GOLD analysis project Ga0099364, IMG submission 73070) | Microcerotermes parvus P3 segment gut microbial communities from Pointe-Noire, Republic of the Congo - Th196 P3 | ecosystem: Host-associated > Arthropoda: Insects > Digestive system > Gut ...
GGCCAAAGGGATAGATGCCGTGATTCCGCCCAGGAAGAACCGGAAAGAGCAGCGAGAATACGACAAACATCTTTATCGTGTTCGTCACCTTGTCGAGAATGCTTTCCTGCAATTAAAAGCGTGGCGTGGCATTGTTACACGCTATGCCAAAAAGACGGCTTCCTTTCTGGCAGCGGTGCATATCAGATGTATCGCAATTTGGGTAAACATCTATTGACGACACGCTCTAGTAACCAATTGATCGTAAACGAGTATTCCCGAGAGCCGACAACAATGCATTCATGCGATTGCCCTGTGCTACTGGATTGCGTAGCAGACGCTCGCATTGGTTCCTGTATATACTTCAAGACCGATCATCGGCAGAATCGCCGGAATCCATTTCCTGCTCACCTGGGACGGCTGGGAGGATGAGGCGGACCTGCAATCCTCCCAGGCTCGGCGAGGATGAAAACTCAAGTCTGCCGCGATATAGCGTTGCCAGTTCGGTGACAATCGAGAGGCCGAGTCCGCTGCCCGGAGTCGATTCGTCCAGGCGGACGCCGCGCAGCAACGCCGAATTCACGACTTCCGGCAACATCCCAGGGCCGTCGTCCCCGATATCGATGGTCAACTCCGTGGCGTGACAGGCCGTTTCGATGACGATTCGACCCCTGGCCCACTTGCAGGCATTGTCCAGCAGATTGCCCAGCATTTCCTGCAAGTCCTGCGTTTCTCCGGCAAAAACCACTGGCGGGGCAGGCGCTTCCCAATCCATTTCGATATTGCGCTCGGCGTAGACCATCTTCATCGTCTGTATCAGGGAGGCCAGCACGGGGGCAAGAGGAGTCGCGTGACCGGGCACGCCTGCGGCTGCGGCGCGAGAATGCGCCAGATGCCAGTTGACCTGCCGACCAGCAATGTCGACCTGCTCCAGCAGCAATTGGGCAAGCTCCTGTGTCTCAGGAGTCTGGAGGGCAAGTTCCCCGGCCTGTTGCAGAACGGCCAGCGGGGTTTTGATGGCATGCGCCAGATTGCCGGCCTGAGTGCGGGAGCGGGAAACGATCTCGGCATTGCGGCTCAAAACCTGATTGAAATCATCCACTAAGGGTTGTACTTCCTGTGGGTAACGCCCGGACAGTTGGTGCGCCTTGCCGCGCCGGATCTGCCGCAGGGCGGCTCGCAGACGGCGCAGGGGAGCAAGCCCCACATGGATTTGCAGGATGGCCGCCAGCATGAGCAGTACGAACAGGATGCCCAGTGACAGGGCCAGCAGCCCGGAAAACCCGGCGAGGGCCTGCTCGACGCTTGCCATGTCGGCAGCGACGATCAGTCGCCATTGGTTTTCGTCGGACTCGTCCGTGTGTACGGCGCGTTCCAACGTCATTAAAGTCTGTTGGTTCGGCCCGGTAATTACATGCTGATGTGTGCGGCCATCGGCCAGCGCGTCCTGCGGCAGGATCAGCGTGGCGTCCCACAGGGAACGGGAACGCAATATACCCGTTTGGGCGTGCTTTGCGGTCTGGCCTGCGGAAGCATCCGCAGACTTTATCCGGTCGACCTGCCAGTACAGGCCGGAATATGGTTCCTGCCAGAGCGGGTCATTCAACTGTTCCAACTGCTCTGGATCAATGCGCGGCGAGCCGTTCTCGTCCGTTTCCAGCCCGGCGGTCACTTGATCCAGGTGGATTTCCAGCGCCTGCGCGAATTGCTGCGTTACATGCTCGTGAAACAGCCTTTGCAACGCCCAGCCAGTCAAAAACAGGGCAGCGCACATCGCGCAGGCCATGGCGAGCGCCAAACGCCAGCGTATGCTTTCCCGTATGCGCCGCAGTTTCACGGACAAGGCTCTACAACCAGTTGGTAGCCGAGTCCGCGCACGGTTTTGATGGCGTCGGGCGGCAGTTTTTTGCGCAGACGCGCAACGAAGACTTCGATGGTGTTCGAGTCGCGGTCGAAATCCTGAGCATAGATATGTTCGGTCAGTTCTGTGCGGGAGACGATAACGCCCGGACGGTGCATCAGATAATCCAGCACCATGAATTCATGACTGGTCAGGACGACAGGCCACCCGTCGACCGTGACCTTGCTGTCGCGGGTGTCCAGAACAATGCCGCGACATTCGAGCAGGGGCGAGGCCAGCCCCTGGGAACGCCGTATCAACGCGCGTATTCTGGCCAGCAATTCTTCCATCTGAAAGGGTTTTGCCAGATAGTCGTCGGCGCCCGCGTCAATGCCTTCCACTTTTTCATGCCAGCCGTCCCGCGCGGTCAGGATCAGCACCGGCATGACACGTCTGTTCGTCCGCCAGCGTTTCAGGACAGAGAGGCCGTCCATGCCGGGCAGCCCCAAATCCAGAATAACAGCGTCGTAGTTTTCGGTATCGCCCAGAAATAACGCTTCCTGACCGTTATCAGCCTCGTCTACGGCATACCCGGCGCGTTTCAGGCCAAGCGCGAGTTGCTGTCGCAATGTCCGCTCGTCTTCCACCAACAGCAGCCGCATTAGTCGTCCCAATTTTCAGAGGCGCGCCGGTTTCGTTTTTGTTTGCCGTCAAGCAGATATCCATCCCGCGCGTCGAAGTATAGCTTGACCAATGCGCCGTTATCGCGCAGGAGCTTGATCTCATAAACCCACATTCCGCGCTCTCGCTCCAGTTCCACTTCCAGAATCCTGCCTGGAGCTGCTTTTTTTATCTGCTGCACAATCAATTCCAACGGCATGATTTCGCCCGCCCTGACCGCTTCGCGCACCCAATCGTGCTTCTTTTTTGCCTCCTGGCTACGGTTGTCCAGCAACGAGCCGTCCCATGCGTCAAAGTATAGTTTAGACAATATGCCGTTATCGCGCAGAAGCTTGATCGCGTAGACCGACATTCCGCGCTTGCGCTCCAGCTCCACTTCCAGCACCTTGCCGGGAGCGACTTCTTGCGCCCGCTGCAAAACCAGTTCCAGAGGCATGATTTCGCCCGCCCTGGCCGCGTCGCGCCCCAAACCCTGCTCGTTTTGCGCCAGCGTCGGCAGTGCGAACAGCATAAAACATACGGCAAAAAGCCGCCGATAAGAAAAAAATGGTTTCATTGCATGAACTCCAATTGAGAAATAGTAATGAAACTTTAGCGGAAAAAAGCTGAATGGAAGATGAATTTCGGATTCAGGGAAGGTTAAGGTCTTGCTGTTCAAAATGGCGGTGTTTTTATTGAAACGGAGCAATTCTCATGAGCAACAAACTTTTGAACAGGATTTTGACGGGATGCGCGGTTATGTGCGCGCTGTTGTTAAGCAGCCTTGCCTGGGCGGGCAACACGACCCCGGAAGCGCAACTGCAAAAATGGAGCGCGGAGGCCGGGCAGGCCGGGCAGGCGGACAGAGGACAAGCCTTTTTTACGCAAAAGCACGGTTACGAATGGAGCTGCGCTTCCTGTCATGGCAATCCGCCGACTGAACAGGGCAGACATGCCAACACGGGTAAAACGATAAAGCCGCTGGCGCCCGCAATCAATTCTGGCGCCATGACCGATCAAGCCAAGGTAGACAAGTGGTTTCGCCGCAATTGCAACGATGTGCTGAAGCGCGAGTGTACCCCGGCGGAAAAGGCCGACATGCTGGCCTGGTTGATTCAACTGAAGCGCTGAACGCGCGTCTCATTCAGGAGGATATGTAATGAAACAAACTTTATGCCGATTGGCCTGTCTGGGTTTTCTGCTTCTGCCGATGTCTGTATTTGCGGGCGGTGGGAAGCACGGTGGTGGAAAATTCAAAATCGTGCAGGCGCCTGAGTCTTATGTACAGGAATGCGCAAGCTGCCATGTTGGCTATCAGCCGGGTTTGCTCCCGGCCAGATCGTGGCAGAATATCATGTCTGGTCTTGAACAGCACTATGGGGAGGACGCCAGTCTGGAACCGGAACTGGTACAGATACTCGGCGCATGGTTACGCGATAACGCGGCTATGAGTATGGGCAGAGGTATGGGCAAAGACAAGAGCCGTCGCTTTAGCGAAGCTCCCCCGGAGGATCGTATTACCAAGGCAGCCTGGTTTTCCCGGAAGCATCGCAAAATTGACAAGCCGGTATGGCGGATGGAGAGCGTGAAAAGCGCGGCGAATTGCGAGGCTTGTCACACCAATGCGGGCGAGGGTTACTTTAATGAGAAAGACCTGACTATTCCGGAAGGTTTGAGTTGGGCGCAAAAGCGCGCGTTCTGGCATTAAGGGAATGAAAATGACAAAAGATGATATTGAAATGAAAATCCCAGCCCCGGAATCAGGCAGAAAGGGCAGACTGGTGGTGGATGCCCCGATACGGATGTTTCATGTCCTGTTTGCGCTGTGTTTTTTTGGCGCATGGCTGACTTCGGAAAGCGAGGCATGGCGCAGCCTGCATGTCACGCTGGGCTACAGCATGGCGGGATTATTGCTGTTTCGCATTGTCTATGGATTATTCGGCCCACCGCAGGCGCGGTTATGTTTACTGTTCGGCAGACTCAAGGGGCTTCTGGGCATGTTTCCCGGAAAAGGCGAGGAGCGAGCGGGCGGAAATACGCATTGGACTTCCCGGCTTGGCGCATTGCAGAATGTCTCGATGGCTGCTGTCGTTCTCGCGCTCATAGTTTTGGCGGCGATAACCTGCGTAAGCGGTTATCTGGCCTGGAACGACGCGCCGGAATGGGTGGCGGAACTGCACGAAGAAATTGGCGAGGCGCTGATAACCCTGGGCGTTATCCACCTTATTATGTTGTTTGGTTTTTCTCTCATCCGCAAACGCAATCTGGCTTTACCCATGTTGACCGGAAGAATCGCGGGGCCGGGGCCGAGCATTGTCCAACATAACCGCGCCTGGCTGGCGCTTGTGATATTAGTCGCGGTGTGCGCCTTCGGTGTTTATGATTTGCGGCAAAAGCCTGTTGGAGCCTTCACTGATCTTGACAGCGCCAGGGTATCCAAAAAAAGCGACAAGCATGAATACTCAGGTTGGCAGGAAAAGCGCGAGGAAAGGCATGACAGGGATCGCCCAAAAAGGAAACGTGAGCACGATGGTTGATGCTCAAGCCGACGCTAAACAGGTTGCTCAAAAACTCTGCGTTCTGCAACGCTGATCATCGTAAAGCGAGCAGAAACCCACAAAGGGGCTAGGGAATTTTTGAGCAACCTGTTAAACAAAAACCGCTCTAAAATCACGGAATCACAGCTATATTGATATTTCCATGCCTCTATCTCCATCCCAAGCCGAAAATGCCAGCGCTACGCGCGCGCGTTCTATCCGCAATGTCACGCTGGTGGGCGTTGCCATCAATTCCATACTGGCGATTGGGCAGATCGTTGTCGGCCTGTTTGCCAATGCGTTCAGTCTGGTGGCCGACGCCATGCACACCCTCTCGGATCTGGTTGCGGATTTTATGGTGCTGGCCGCCGGAAAACATGGCGCGAATCCCGCCGATCTCGATCATCCTTACGGACATGGGCGCATTGAAACGGTTGCGACTTTGGCCCTTGGCATTTCCCTTGTGGTGGTCGGCATCGGGTTTTTGTGGGCTTCCGGCATACGCCTACAGGATATGGAGAGTCAGCCGCCCCTGCATCCGGCGGCGCTCGTAATGGCGCTGGTCGCGCTGGTGGGGAAGGAAATTTTGTTTCGCTATACCCTTGCCGGCGGGCGTCGCCTGAAAGCGCCCATGCTTGAAGCCAATGCCTGGCATGCCCGTTCTGACGCCGCGTCAACGCTGGTGGTGGCAATCGGCATCGGCGGCAGTTTGGCTGGTTTCCCCTTTCTGGAGCCGCTGGCCGCTGCCGTGGTTGGTTTCATCATCCTGCGCATGGGCGTAATCCAGACCTGGAGTGCGGTGCGCGAGTTGATTGATACCGGGCTGCCTAATGAAGAACTCGTCCGTCTGCGCCAGACCATAAACGCTACGCCGGGCGTTACCGGCCTGCACGATCTGCGTACCCGCCGCATGGCCAATCGCGTGCTGTGTGACGCGCATGTCCAGGTTGATTCCCGGATTACAGTTTCAGAAGGGCATTACATATCGGAGAGCGTGCTTCTGGCTGTACGCCAGGCGCATCCCGATATTGGCGAAGTTCTTGTCCACGTCGACGCCGAGGACGACGATGCGGAACAGCTTTTCATCAGACGCGCCGAGCGCCTCCCCAGCCGCGCCGCGGTTCTTGCCGACCTTGCCGCGCTTATTGGGGAACAGCAGGCGTTGAAACGCCTGCAATTACATTATCTTGAGGGGAAGGTCGAGGTCGAGGCGTATCTTTCGGCAGACGCGCCGCTTCCCGGCGCTGAGCGTGTGGATGCCTGGCTGGCCGAACATTCCTGCTATCGCGGGATAAGTTTTTATAGTGATTCGTCTCAATAAAGAGACAGCCGCCGGGAAAATGATGCTTCAGAAAATATCCTTGCCTTGGAACTCTGGGAGCGCCGCGCTACCAAGGCGACCAGGCAACGCAGCAGACTGGCCGAGGATGCCGGGCTAATTCCCGGCACTCCTGTGAGCGATATTCCCGAAATTATGTGAATCACTATATCTGCCCTGCGGACGGCAAACTTCTCTCTCCCACAAGCTGGAGGGGAAAAATATTCTCGATTGGAGCGAACTGTTTTTTCAAATGCCCAGGGTTTTGAGCACAACACGCCATAAAACACTGGTGAACATGCCTTCATTGTCGGTGCGAATCACCGCAGGCACACCGAACTTCGCCATCAGCAAAGCAAAGTGAAAAGGCAACTTACGGCAGAATCCGTGCTGGTTTGCTTTCGCCCGTAAAAGTTAAGCGCGGCATGAAATCCGCGCTGACTTCTATGTTGCCATTCGCGTCGACGCGCAGGACATGGCTTACGCCAAGCTCACGCGCTACCTCGCGCCAATTATCCGCCCCCGCAAGAAACAACGGTTTTGAAAGCGCGTCCGAGCGCCTGCCGGTTTTGCCCGGCTCTTCCAGCGGGGAAATAAGGACTGTCACCGCCTGGGTATGCGTCACCGGCTCGCCGCTTGCGGGGTCAAGCAGGTGGCTGTAGCGGCGGTCGTCCAGTTCAAAATAACGTTGGTAATCGCCGGAAGTGCCGATGGCTTCGCCGTCATAAAGGTTGAGAATGGCCAGCGCGTCAGGCAGACGCGGATGCTGGATGCCGATTTTCCAGGGACGCCCGTTTTTGTCGCCAAGCGCCATGACGTTGCCGCCGATGTTGATAAGGGCGTTGTGAATGCCAGTCGCTTTCAGCTTTTCTGCCGCCCGGTCCAACGCTACCCCTTTCAGGTAGCCGCCAAAATCAAGGGCGACGCCTCTATGCGTACTGACAAGCCGCCGCTTGTCGTCCAGACGCACATGCGTGATGGATGCGGGGTTTCGCCGCCAGTCATTCAAGGCTTTTTCGTCCGGCAGGCGGGTGACGAATTCGTCCGTCTGAAAGCCCCACAGAGCAACGAGCCGACCGATTCCGGGGTCAAAAAGGCCATGCGAGCGGCGTGTAAAATCCTGCGCGTCAACAATAAACCCCGCCATTTCCGCATTGACCGCAATCGCTTTTCCGGCGGCAATGGCAGTGTTGACTTCGGCGAGTTGCGAGGCTTGCCATGGGTGATAAGCGTGGTGCAATGCGTCAAAATCGGCGAGGACGGCGGCAATGGCAGCCTGCGCCGTGGCCTCTTCCGTTCCGGCGACCAGGACTTCCACCCGCGTGCCGAAAACGAAGGATTCGCGCTTGCTCAATAGCGGCGGGCCGGAACAGGCGGCAAGGCTGAGGAGCGTCGCAAACGCGCAAAAGAGGAGAAATCCGGCAATAAAACCCGCATAGGGCTGGCGCGAACGAAGAAACATCACGCGCTTGCCCGCATGGCGTATGGGAGAGTTACCGCTTCATAATTATCGGTCGCTTCCAGTTCCTTCGCGGCGGCAAGGCAGGCCAGCCGCCCGATTACCCCATAAGCGTAGAAACGGTTAGGTGGCGCGTCGGGATTTTCGCTGCTGTCCGGCAGGTTGCAGCCGGTCTCGAAAGCGAGCGGCTTGAATTCCATACCCGGCGAATTCAGATTCTCATCTTTTTCCCGCGCAGTGTGTATTCTATAGAAACCGCCCACAACATAGCGGTCAATCATGTACACCACCGGCTCGGCCACGCTATCGCGCACGGTTTCAAAGGTATGCACCCCTTCCTGCACGATAACTTCACTGACCTGCAAGCCTTCCTTGACGACGCTCATGCGGTTACGCTGGCGGCGGTTGAGGCCGATGACCTCGCTGGCGTCCTTGACGGTCATCACCCCCATGCCGTAAGTTCCGGCATCCGCCTTGACTACGACATATGGCGTCTCGCTAATGTCATGTTCGCGGTATTTCTCTCGAATGGCGGCAAGCTGGCGGGAAACCGCGTCCGCCAATTCTTCTTCTCCATGCCGATAGCGAAAATCAAGACCGCGACAAACGGCAAAAGCGGGATTGATCCGCCAGGGGTCAATGCCGACCAGATCGGCAAACTCGCGCGCCACTGCGTCATAGGCGGCAAAGTGACGGCTTTTTCTGCGGACGGCCCAGCCTGCCTGCAAAGGCGGCAACAGGGTTTGTTCGTTCAAATCGTGCAGGATGGGAGGTATCCCTGCGGACAGGTCGTTGTTGAGCAAAATCGCGCAGGGGCTGAAATCGGCAAGTTCGAGACGATTGCCGCGTCGTGTCAGTGGCTCCAGCAGCAGGGATTGAGCGTTAGGCAATTCAATTGTCACCGGCGTGGCAAGCGCCAGCGAGCCGAGGCGCACATTCAAGCCGGCATGGCGCAGGATCAGCGCCAGGCGGGCGACATTTTGCCAATAGAAAAGGTTGCGATCGTGGTTTTCAGGAATCAAAAGTACTCTACAGGCTTCCGGGCAGAATTTTTCGACCGCGACCATTGTTGCCTGCACGCAGAGAGGCAAAAAATCCGGATTGAGATTATTGAAGCCGCCGGGGAAAAGATTGGTATCCACCGGCGCGAGCTTGAAGCCGGCGTTACGTAAATCGCAGGAAGCGTAGAAGGGCGGCGTATGCTCCTGCCAGGAAGCGCGAAACCATTGTTCTATCCAGGCGCTTTGCGCGAGAAAGCGCTGCTCCAGCTCCAGAAGCGGGCCGGAAAGGGCGGTTGTGAGATGGGGAACCATAAAAGAGATGAAAGATCACTTGGGAATAAACTGTCTTCTATCTTATACCTTATCAGAGCGCATGGGATGTTCCTGTTAATCTGCGGGGCAATGGACACGTTATTTATTGCGCTGGGTCAGGCAGCGGACGACAGGTCTTGCAGAAGGCAGGTCTTGCAGACGGCAATTGTTTTTCCCCTCTCCCATTTATGGGAGAGGGTGCCCCGAAGGGGCGGGAGAGGGTTCGTAGAAAGGGGTTTTTGTAGATGGAAAATCTCTGTGATGCCTGTGGAGATACACGCTTTTTACCCTCTCCCTCATTCCCTCTCCCGCAAGCGGGAGAGGGACGTCCACGTTCTGGAGGTCTTGCGGACGGCAATTGTTTTTCCCCTCTCCCATTTATGGGAGAGGGTGCCCCGAAGGGGCGGGAGAGGGTTCGTAGAGAGGGGTTTTTGTAGATGGAAAATCTCTGTGATGCCTGTGGAGATATGCGCTTTTTACCCTCTCCCTCATTCCCTCTCCCGCAAGCGGGAGAGGGACGTCCACGTCCTGCCATGCTTCGCGCTACCCGGAAAAATATGCCCTGATGGGTGGGATTTCAAACCGTAGTCAGTTTTATGATGAATATAAATGACCGTTTGTCGGTTGTGTCACTTTTCAGGGATAATTTTCCTGTGGGGTCTGTAGAATTACCTCAGGCTGTCATTAACTGGTATGCTGGTATTGTGACCGCAGGCATGTTTTATGTTGTTTGTCTGTTTTGGCGGAGCGTCTGAAGTTTGTAATCCGCTAAACAGGGTCAATGCTTTCATTTTTGGAGAAATGCGTTATGTCCCGGAAAAAACCTGTTGTAATCAATGGTTTACATCCTACCCCTCCCCCCCAGTGTTTAAATAGCGTTTCTCCTCATCGTCGGCATTCCGCCGCGCCGCCTTTTCCCTTATCGCGCGCGGCGGTTTTGGTTGCTGGTCTTGCGGCGTGCATGGCGGCTATGCCGTCGGCAGAGGCGCAGGAGATCATAGATGGCGGCGCTACGGTCACTGTGCCGTCTGTTCCTCGTCCGAGTCCGTGGATAATTAGTAATAGTCTCTTTGTTGGCTGGTCTGGCGTCGGCACGCTGATCGTCAATCCGGGCGGCGAAGTCTCCAATTACATCGGCACCATCGGCTATCAGGGCGGCTCTACCGGCGCGGTTACGGTGGATGGCGCAGGCTCTACCTGGACGAATATAGGCGACCTCTATGTCGGCTATAACGGCGACGGCACGCTGGATATTACCGACGGCGGCGCGGTTGTTTCCAATTCCGTCGGCTACATCGGCTGGAGCGGTACCTCCACCGGCGCGGTCACGGTTGATGGCGCGGGCTCCACCTGGACAAATAGCGCCGAACTCATTGTCGGCAATGAAGGCGACGGTACGCTGGATATTACCGATGGCGGCGTGGTTTCCAACACTATTAACGGCTACATCGGCTATCTGGCAGGCTCCACCGGCGCGGTCACGGTTGATGGCGCGGGCTCAACCTGGGCGAATAGCGGCGACCTCACTGTCGGCTATCACGGCAACGGCACGCTGGATATTACCGACGGTGGCGCGGTTTACAACACTACCGGCTTCATCGGCAATCGGGCGGGCTCAACCGGCGCGGTCACGGTTGATGGCGCGGGCTCTACCTGGACGAATAGCGGCAGCCTCTCTGTCGGCAATGAAGGCGACGGCACGCTGGATATTACCGATGGCGGCGAAGTCTCCAATTACAACGGCGTCATCGGCTTTCAGGGCGGCTCTACCGGCGCGGTTACGGTGGATGGCGCAGGCTCTATCTGGACGAATATAGACGACCTCTATGTCGGCAATTACGGCGACGGCACGCTGGATATTACCGACGGTGGCGCGGTTTCCAACACTAACGGCATCATCGGCTATATGGCAGGCTCTACCGGCGCGGTAACGATGGATGGCGCGGGCTCCACCTGGACGAATAGCGGCAGCCTCCGGGTCGGCAGTTCCGGCGACGGCACGCTGGATATTACCGATGGCGGCGCGGTTTCCAGCACTAACGGCACCATCGGCTATCTGGCAGGCTCTACCGGCGCGGTCACGGTGGATGGCGCGGGCTCCACCTGGACGAATACCGACATCCTCGTTGTCGGCTATACAGGCGACGGCACGCTGGATATTACCGACGGTGGCGCGGTTACCAACACTAACGGCTACATCGGCAATCTGGCAGGCTCCACCGGCGCGGTCACGGTTGATGGCGCGGGCTCAACATGGACTAATAGCGATAACCTCACTGTCGGTCTTTTAGGCGACGGCACGCTGGATATTACCGACGGTGGCGCGGTGTCCAACATTAACGGCTACATCGGCTATCTGGCAGGCTCTACCGGCGCGGTAACGGTGGATGGCGCGGGCTCTACCTGGACGAATACCGACAACCTCGTTGTCGGCTATACAGGCGACGGCACGCTGGCCATCAGCCATGGCGGCGCGGTTTCCAATACTTTCGGCTACATCGGCAATCAGGCAGGCTCTACCGGCGCGGTCACGGTGGATGGCGCGGGCTCCACCTGGGCGAATAGCAATGACCTCACTGTCGGCTATGGAGGCGCTGGCACGCTGGACATTACCGATGGCGGCTATGTTTCCAATGATAACGGCAGGATCGGCAATCAGGCGGGCTCAACTGGCGTGGTCGAGGTTGATGGCGCGGGCTCAACATGGACGAATAGCAACTCCCTTATTGTCGGCTATGAAGGCAACGGCACGCTGGATATCACCGATGGCGGCTCGGTTTCCACTCCTATCGGCACCATCGGCTACGCTGTCGGCTCAACCGGCGCGGTTACGGTTGATGACTCTGCCTTAATTAATGGCAACGCCCTCACTATCGGTTTTGAAGGCAACGGTACGCTGGACATCAGCAACGGCGGCGCGGTTTCCAATACTTATGGCTACATCGGCTATCTGGCAGGCTCCAGCGGCGCGGTTACGGTTGATGGCGCGGGCTCGGCCTGGGTAAATACCGGCGACCTTTATGTCGGCAACGCGGGCGACGGTACGCTGACCCTTACCAACAACGGCGTGGCTGGCACTACAACGGGCAACGTTTATATCGGCGCTGGCTCCACCGGCTCCGGCACGGTCATGCTTGAAAGCGGTAGCGCCTTTGGCAACACCGCCGCTGGCGGTCACGTCTACGTGGGCGGCAACGCCACCACGGCGCAGGGCGCGGGTTTCATTGGCGGCACCGGTACCGTAGCGGCAGGCGCGGGTACGGGCGACGTGGTGGTTTATAACACCGGTACGCTTTCGCCGGGCGACGCTCCCGGTCAGGTTGGCACGCTCAACATTATTGGCAACCTCGTTATGGAGAGCGGCAGTACTTTCCGCCTTGACTACGACGCTGCCTTAGCCACCAACGATCTGATAGCTGTAAACGGCGAAGCGGCGTTTGGGGCGAATCTGAATGTCTCGCTCTCCAACCTGACGGGGCTTAACTCCTTAATCAACAGTAACATTGTCGAAACGACAGGAGGCGTTACCACGGCGGCTCCGAACGCCAACCTGTGGTTGAACGGCATATCACTGGCCGGAACCCGCGCGGCGGGCAGCACTCTGACCCTTGGTCTGGCCAACGCCAACAATGACCTGGAAATCACCGCGGTCAATCTCAACATCACTAACGCCTACCTTACCTGGACGGGCGACGAGAACAATGTCTGGAATGTTTTTGCAGCGCAAAACTGGACGGACGGCGGCGCTGAGACCCGCTTTCTTGATGGTGACGCGGTGATCTTCGCCAACACGGCGAACACGACGGTTGATATAGAAGGAGATCCGAAGCCGGTAGCGCATATGTGGGTTAACAATACCGGCAATCTGACGATCAACGGCGACATCATCGGCGACGACAATCCCGGCGTGACCTCGCTTGCCGGTAATGCAGATATTTTTGGCGGTCTGGACAAGGAAGGCACAGGCTCTCTCACCCTGAACGGCACAAACACTTTTACGGGCAGGATAATTCTGGACGGCGGCGCTACCAACATCGGCGCTAATTCCGAGTTGCGCTCTGCCAGTTACCTTATTGTCGGCAATAACGGCGACGCCGCGCTGAACATCAGCAACGGCGGCGAAGTCTCCAATACTGTCGGCTACATCGGCTATCTGGCAGGCTCTACCGGCGCGGTTACGGTTGATGGCGCGGGCTCGACGTGGACGAATAGCGCCGCCCTCTATGTCGGCGCTTTCGGCGACGGCACGCTGGACATCAGCAATGGTGGCGCGGTTACTAATACTTTAGGCTCCATCGGCAATCAGGCAGGCTCAACCGGCGCGGTAACGGTTGATGGCGCGGGCTCCACCTGGACGAATACTGGCAGCCTCACTGTCGGCAGTAGCGGCAACGGCACGCTGGCCATCAGCAACGGCGGCGCGGTTACCAATACTTTAGGCTACATCGGCGACGAAGCAGGCTCTACCGGCGCGGTCACGGTAGATAGCGGAAGTTGGACGAATAGCAACTCCCTCAGTGTCGGCTATGAAGGCGACGGCGAGCTGGCTATTACCAACGGCGGCGCGGTTTCCAACACTAACGGCACCATCGGCTATCTGGCAGGCTCAACCGGCGCGGTAACGGTGGATGGCGCGGGCTCCACCTGGACGAATAGCGGCATCCTCACTGTCGGCAATTCAGGCAACGGCACGCTGGCCGTCAGCAATGGCGGCGCGGTTTCCAATACCTTCGGCTACATCGGCAATAATGCTGGCTCTACCGGCGCGGTCACGGTTGATGGCGGAACCTGGACGAATAGCGACGAACTCCGGGTCGGCAATAACGGCAACGGCACGCTGGCCATCAGCAATGGCGGCGCGGTTACCAATACTGTCGGCCTCATCGGCAATAATGCTGGCTCTACCAGCGCGGCCACGGTAACTGGCGCGGGCTCAACCTGGACGAATACCGACAGACTCACTGTCGGCAGTAACGGCAACGGCACGCTGGCTATCAGCAACGGCGGCGCGGTTTCCAATACTTTCGGCTACATCGGCAATCTGGTAGGCTCAACCGGCGCGGTCACGGTAGATGGCGCGGGCTCGACGTGGACGAACTCCTGGCTCGAAGTCGGCATTTCAGGCGACGGCACGCTGGCTATTACCAATGGCGGCGCGGTAACTTCCGCAGGCCGCATTTTTCTCAGCGCGAATGTTACTGGTTCCGGCTCGGTCATGGTCGGTAGCGGCTCCAGCCTCAGCGCTACCAATGTCTACGTCGGCGGCGACAACATCATGGCGCGGGGCGCTGGTCTCCTGGCTGGTACCGGCACTGTAACGGCCAATGCCGGGGCGGGTGACGTGGTGGTCTACAACACCGGCACGCTTTCGCCGGGTGACGCTCCCGGTCAGGTCGGCACGCTTAACATTGTCGGCAACCTTGATATGCGGAACGACAGCACTTTCCGCCTTGACTACACCGCTCCTCCCGGCGCCACCAATGATCTGATAAACGTCAGCGGCACCGGCGCGTTCGGCGCGAATCTGAATATATCGGTCTCCAGTCTGGCGGGTCTCTCCGCTATCGATGGCAATAACATTGTCGAAACGGGCGGCGGGATTACCACGGCGGCTCCGGGTTCCACCCTGTTGTTAAACGGCCTGTCACTGGTCGGCTCCCGCGCGGCGGGCAGCAGTCTGACCCTTGGTCTGGCCAACGCCAACAATGACCTGGAAATCACCGCCGTGACCATTACCGCGACCAACGACATCCTCGTGTGGACAGGCGATACCGACGACGCCTGGGACATCACCACCCAAAACTGGGAGTTCGATAGCGGCAGCATCAGCGGCCTTGATGGCGATCCAACCACCTTCCTCGATGGCGACATGGTGACCTTTGCCACCAGCGGGAATGAAACCGTCAACATCGCCGGTACACAGGCTACGGTCGCCCAGATGTTTGTCGATAACACCGGCGCGCTGACGATCAACGGCAATATCATTGGGGACTCCAGCCCCACGGCAACGACGCTTTTCGGCATGGGCGGCGAGTTGGTGAAGGAAGGCACGGGCTCGCTAACCCTGAACGGCATCAACAACTTCAATTACGTCCATCTGGACGGCGGCGCTACCAACATCGGCGCTAATTCCGAGTTGCGCTCTGTAGGCAACCTGGCTGTCGGAGTTTGGGGCACAGGCGCTGCGCTGAACATTAGCAACGGCGGCTACGTTGCCAACAATGGCGGCGGCTACATCGGGGTCAATCCAGGCTCCAGCGGCACGGTTACGGTAGCTGGCGCGGGCTCCACCTGGGAGAACTCCGGCGGCCTCTGTGTCGGCTGTTTCGGCGACGGCACGCTGACTATCACTAACGGCGGCGCGGTTACCAACAATACTATCGGCTCCATCGGCGACGACGTAGGCTCTACCGGCACGGTCACGGTATCTGGCGCGGGCTCGACGTGGACGAACAATGACCTATATGTCGGCAATTTCGGCGACGGCACGCTTACCATCACCAACGGCGGCGCGGTTATCAGTGACAGCGGCGTCATAGGTCGATCCACTGGCTCTACCAGCGCGGCCACGGTAACTGGCGCGGGCTCAACCTGGACGAATAGCGGCGCCAGCTTCATTGTCGGCGCTGAAGGCTACGGCGAACTAACCATCGCCAATGGCGGCGAAGTCCTGGCGCCTATGGGCACAGAGATTGGCGCCAACGGCCCTGCCGGTGAAGGCGTAATCAACATCGGCGCGGCAGCGGGCACGGCAGCGACAGCGCCGGGAACCCTGAATACCCCAACCGTTGATCTTGGCGATCAGGCCACGCTGGTATTCAACCATACCAATACAGCCTATGAGTTCGACCCGCAAATCACCGACATCGCTGGCACAGGCGCGGTAAATCAAGTCGCGGGTACGACCATCCTCACCGCCGACAGTACCTACACCAGCCTAACCACAGTCAGCGGCGGCACCCTGCAAATCGGTAACGGCGGCCTCACCGGCAGCATAGCCAGCGATATGGTGAACAACGCCAACGTGGTCTTCAACCGCTCCAACAACCTGACCTACGCTGGCGACATCTCCGGCACAGGCACCCTCACCCAGAGCGGCGCGGGCACGCTTACCTTGAGCGGAACCAACACCTACACCGGTCTAACCACGGTACGGGATGGAACCCTTGCTATCGGCGCGGGCTCAGGCATCTCGCCCAGTCTGGCGCTGTACGGCGGTGCGACCTTTGACAGCGGCGGCAATAACGTTCCCCTCAACCGCCTGGATGTGATTGCCGCCTCCGGCGGGACAGTCTACGGTACCGCCTTCTACGTGGGCGACCTCACCATGGGCGCGGGTAACGTGATGAATTTCTACCTGCCCCAAAGCGTTGCGAATGGAGATGTCATCCTTGATGTAGATGGCGACGCCACCATCACCGGCTCGACGGTCAATGTAGGAGTATCCGGCGGCGCGCCGGTTCTAAACCCCGGCAACGCCATCGTGCTGATTGACGCGGACTCAATGACCGGCAGCCCGACCAATACCACCACCAACGGCTCGACCCTGATAGGTCAGCATGGCGTAACTCTCCTCTACAGCTTCAACCTGGAGACAAACCCCACCCAACTGTTGGCGGTAGTGCCGAACCCACCGGTTATCCCGCCGGTGATAATCCCGCCGGTCTGCCCTCCGGATTGTCCGCCTGATCCCGATCCCGATCCCGATCCCGATCCCGATCCCGATCCCGACCCCGACCCCGACCCCGACCCCGACCCCGACCCCGACCCCGACCCCGATCCTGATCCTGATCCTGATCCTGATCCCGATCCCGATCCTGATCCTGATCCTGATCCTGATCCTGATCCTGATCCCGGCCCTGACCCCAGAGACCCAGACCCTCGGTCTCCGGTTACGGTCAATTCCCAGACCATAGTATTTGCGGAAGCGAACCTTGCTCCGACCATCCTCGTCAATCGCGGCGGCAATCTGGTGGCCTGGCAGGGGATCAACGAAGCAGGTCGCGTCGCTCGTGAGCAACATGGCGGTAAAGCTCTCTTCGGAGTCGTATCCGGCGCCGATGTCAAACACAAGACCGGCTCGCATGTGGACATGAATAGCATCAACCTCATCGTAGGCGCTACCGCGGCCAATAGAATGGACGCTGGAGAACTGGACGTTGGCGCGTTCATCGAATACGGCAACGGTCACTACGACACCCATAACAGCTTCGCCAATGCCGCCTCGGTCAAGGGCGACGGCAGAACCCGTCATTGGGGTGGCGGTATTCTCGGACGCTTTGACTTCAACGCTCAGGACGCGGGGAATTTCTATGTTGAAGGTAGCGCAAGAGCAGGCCGGGTCAGGAATCATTACAAATCCGGCCTCATGGACACCCTTGGACGCTATGCCAACTTCAAGAGTTCCGCCGGTTACGCCAGTATGCACCTTGGCGGCGGCTATCGCTTCAACATAACCGAGACCTCCAACCTGAACCTGTATGGGCAGTATTTCTACACCAGAGTTGGCGGAGACAATGTACGCCTCTCCACCGGCGATCCGGTGAAATTCAAGGCGGTCGACTCCAACCGGGTTCGTCTGGGCGGTCGCTATGAATGGACGCTGGATAACGTAACGCCATTCGCCGGCGTAGCCTTCGAACGCGAGTTCAGCGGCAAAGCCAGGGCAAGCACGAACGGTTACGAAATTGACCGTCCGAGCCTGAAAGGCAGCGTCGGCATCGTCGAAGGCGGCCTCATCATGAAGCCTGACCCCACTCATCCTCTTTCAGTGAATGTCGGCCTGCAAGGCTACTTCGGCAAACAGAAAGGCGTAGGCGGTAACGTCAAGGTGAAATACGAGTTCTGATCAGGGATCAGGGATCAGAGTACAGGGATCAGAATACAGGGATCAGGAACACCACCTGATCCCTGACCCCTGATTCCTGTCCACTGTCCCCCCCACGACAAAACGGCAGGCCAGGGCCTGCCGTTTTTTTGTCAGCCACAGGAGGATTCCATTTTTACCCCAACCTGCCGGGCTTGCGGACGGCAGGTCTTGCGGACGGCAATTGTTTTTCCCCTCTCCCATTTATGGGAGAGGGCGCCCCGAAGGGGCGGGAGAGGGTTCGTAGAGAGGGGCTTTTGTAGATGGAAAAATCTCTGTAACGCCCGGAAAAATATGGGCTTTTTACCCTCTCCCTCATTCCCTCTCCCGCAAGCGGGAGAGGGACGTCCACGTCCTGGAGTCCGGCAGGTTGTGGTGAGCGGAACGCGAACCCCAGCATCTTTGCTGCCGTCGGAGTTCGCTATTGCCGTCTGCAAGACATCGCCCCAACCCGCGCATGACGCTATCTCTATTTGGAAGAGTTGCTATCAACGGTTTTAAAAAAAGAAGCTACGACACCTGCGTGTGCGATTGCCCTGAACAAGAACGGCAAGCTAAAACTAATATCTTCCATTACCGCTATAATTAACGATTTTTCCAGGTAACCATGCGCTACTTTCGCGGCTTCCACGCCCCTGCCGGTCAGCCTTGTGTGCTGACCATCGGCAATTTCGATGGTCTGCACCTCGGACATCAGGCGCTCTTGAGCCTGCTCGCCGATAGGGCGAGCCTGCAAGGGTTGCCCGCGTCGGTGCTGACCTTCGAGCCGCATCCGCGTGAGTTTTTCTCTCCGCTCGACGCACCCGCGCGCCTGACTTCCCTGCGCGAAAAGCTGCTGCTGCTCGGCGACAATGGCGTCGATCATGCGCATGTGCAGCCGTTCAACGAGCGTTTCGCCCGTTTGAGCGCCGAAGAATTCATTCAGGCCGTGCTGGTGGAGGGACTGAAGGTGCGCCACCTGCTCATCGGTGACGATTTTCGTTTCGGCAAGCAACGCTTGGGGCATTTCAGCCTGTTGCAGGCGGCCGGACAGGCGCACGGCTTCGAGGTGGAGGCCATGCCCACCTTGTCCGTCGCGGGCAAACGAGCATCGAGTTCCGCTGTGCGCAAGGCGCTGGAGGCGGGCGAGCTCGACTACGCGGCGCGCATGCTCGGACGATCCTATAGCATCGCCGGACAGGTTGCTCACGGCGACCAACTCGGGCGACAAATCGGCTTCCCAACGCTCAACATCGCGCTCCGGCAGCGACGCCCCGCTCTCTCCGGCGTGTTTACGGTAGAAGTCGAAGGACTAGACGCCCCGCGCATCCAGGGTGTAGCCAATGTCGGTATTCGCCCTACCGTGGACAATACTCCGCAACCCCGGCTGGAAGTCCATCTGCTCGACTGGTCGGGCGAATGCTACGGCGCGCACCTGCGAATCCATTTTTTTCACAAACTGCGCGATGAACTCCGCTTCCCGTCGCTCGACGCGCTCAAAGCGCAAATCGGGCTGGACACACAAGCGGCGCGCGCCTGGTTCTCCCAAAAAGCATTATCCGGCCAAAACACACCATGACGACCGATTATCGAAAAACGCTCAACCTGCCCGATACGCCCTTCCCGATGCGCGGCGACCTCCCGAAACGCGAACCGGGCTGGGTTGCCAAATGGCAACCCCTCTACCCAAAAATCCGCGCAGTCTGCGCAGGCCGTCCCCGCTTCATCCTGCACGACGGCCCGCCCTACGCCAACGGTAGCCTGCATCTCGGGCACGCGCTGAACAAGATTCTGAAAGATGTCATCGTTCGCGCCAAAACATTATCCGGGTTCGACGCGCCCTATGTACCCGGCTGGGATTGCCACGGGCTGCCCATCGAACACAAGATAGAAACCACCCACGGCAAGCGCCTGCCCCCCGGCAAGGTGCGCGAGTTGTGCCGCGCCTACGCCGCCGAACAACTGGAAGGCCAAAAGGCCGATTTCATCCGCCTCGGCGTGCTCGGCGACTGGGGCAACCCCTATCTGACGATGGACTTCGCCAACGAGGCGGGCGAGATTCGTGCGCTCGCTGAAATGGTGAAGCGCGGCTACGTCTTCAAGGGATTGAAGCCGGTGAACTGGTGCTTCGACTGCGGTTCTGCGCTCGCCGAAGCCGAAGTGGAATACGCCGACAAATCCTCGCCCGCTATCGACGTGGCGTTCCCCGTGAGCGAGGATCACGCAGCCCGACTCGCAGCGGCATTCGGCCTCGCAAGCCTGGGAAAGCTCGCCGCCGCCGTCATTTGGACGACCACCCCCTGGACAATTCCCGCCAATCAGGCGCTCAACGTCCACCCCGAACTCGATTACGCGCTGGTGGACGTGGGCGAACGGTTGCTCGTGCTGGCTCAAGAACTGACTGAGTCGGCCCTTGCGCGCTACAAGCTCAACGGCACGGTTGTCGCCACCGCCAAGGGCGCGGCGCTCGATAAAATCGCGTTCCGTCACCCGTTCTACGATCGCGCGTCCCCGGTATTTCTTGCTAACTACGTTGGGGTCGATACCGGAACAGGCATCGTGCACTCGGCCCCGGCGCACGGGGTGGACGACTTCAATTCGTGGCTCGCCTACGGACGCGGCAACGATGAAATCCTCTCCACCGTTCAGGGCGACGGCCATTTTGCCGCCGATCTGCCGTTTTTCGGCGGCATGAACATCTGGAAAGCCAACCCGGCCATCGTCGAAAAACTCACCGAAGTGGGCGCGCTGCTCTCGCATGAAAAAATCAATCACAGCTACATGCACTGCTGGCGACACAAAACCCCGCTCGTCTACCGCGCCACCACGCAATGGTTCGTGGGCATGGATCGCCAGGTGGCGGACGGCTCCACCCTGCGCGAACGGGCGCTCAAAGGCGTGGAGGAAACCCGCTTTTTCCCCGCCTGGGGACAAGCCCGCCTACACGCAATGATTGCGGGCCGCCCGGACTGGTGCATCTCACGCCAACGCACCTGGGGCGTGCCGATTCCTTTCTTTCTCCACAAAGAAACCGGCGAGTGGCATCCGCGCACCGTCGAATTGATGGAAGAAGTCGCCCGCCGAGTCGAAAAGGAAGGCATCGAAGCCTGGTTCGCGCTGGAAGCCACTGAGTTGCTCGGAGCGGAAGCCGCCGATTACGAAAAAATCACCGACACGCTCGATGTCTGGTTCGACTCGGGCACCACGCATCGCCATGTGCTGCGCGGTTCGCACCCGAACGCCCACGCCGAAGGCCCCACCGCTGATCTTTATCTCGAAGGCTCCGACCAGCATCGCGGCTGGTTCCACTCCTCGCTCCTCACGGGCGCGGCCATCGACGGTCACCCGCCCTACCGCGCGCTGCTCACCCACGGCTTCACCGTCGACGGGCAAGGCCGCAAGATGAGCAAGTCGCTTGGAAACGTCATCCTGCCGCAAGAAGTCTCCGACAAGTACGGGGCGGAAATTCTGCGCCTGTGGGTCGCCTCCACCGACTATTCCGGCGAACTCGCCCTGTCGGACGAAATCCTGAAACGCACCATCGAAGCCTATCGCCGCATCCGCAACACCGTGCGGTTCCTGCTCGCCAACACGGCGGATTTCGATGCGGCCAAAGAGATGCTGCCCGTCAATGAGTGGCTGGAAATCGACCGCTACGCGCTCATCCTGACCCGCAACCTACAAACGGAGGCACTGGCCGACTACGAACGCTTCGAGTTCCACCGCATCACTCAAGCACTGCAAACGTTCTGTTCCGAAGACCTGGGGGCGTTTTACCTCAACATCCTGAAGGATCGCCTCTACACGACGGCGGAAAAATCCCACGCTCGCCGCTCCGCGCAAAGCGCGCTCTGGCATATCACCCAGACCCTCACCCGGCTGATGGCCCCGATTCTCGCCTTCACCGCCGAAGAAATCTGGCAGACCCTCACCCGCGACGCGGAAGATTCGGTGATGTTCCAGACGTGGCATACCCTGCCCGATGTGCCCGACGAAGCGGCGCTCACCGCGCGCTGGGCGCACATCACCGCCGTGCGGGCCAACGTGCTCAAGGCGCTGGAAGAGCTGCGCATCGCGGGCCGGATCGGCGCGGACTTGCAAGCCGCCGTCACGGTCACCGCCGAGGGTGAGCTTTTCGATGCGCTGGCCGCGCTGGGAGATGATCTCAAATTCGTTTTCATCACCTCTGCCGCCACGCTCGAACGAGGCCCCTCCGACATCCAGGTCGCCCCCACCCCAGGCAAGAAATGCGAACGCTGCTGGCATGTGCGCGAAGATGTCGGGCAAAACGCCGAACACCCCACGCTTTGCGGGCGCTGTCTCAGTAACTTGTTTGGTGGAGGGGAAACCCGGCAGTACGCCTGAAAAACGCCTGCCATCCCAAGGTTTGCATGTAGGTTTTTATTTCGGTTATGGCAGGGAGGAAAATGGTGGCGGGGAATGCTGCCGATTTTCAATCTGTCCGGTTTTGCAGGGTTTCAAGCGCGGCCTTGGCGCGCTTATCTCCACGTTCTGCTGCCTTTGAGTACCACTTTACGGCCTCCGCATAATCCTGCGCGACGCCCCGACCATTGTAGTACATCAAGCCAAGGTCATATTGGGCAAGCGAAAATCCCTGCTCCGCAGCCAGCAAGTACCATCTTGCCGCTTCAGCAAAATCCTGCGCGACACCTTGACCGTTGTCGTATATCACGCCAAGGCGATATTGTGCCCCCATATCTCCCTGCTCCGCAGCCTTCAAGTACCACTTTGCAGCTTCCGCATAATCCTGAGAGATGTCCTTTGCGCCATACTCATAAAGTCCTGCAAGCCAAAGTTGGCTAGCTCTATCCCCCTGTTCTGCAGCCTTTTGATACCACTTTACTGCTTCCGCGCTATCCTGGGCAACTCCTTGACCTCTGTAGTACATCATGCCAAGGTTGTATTGAGATCCTACATGCCCCTGTTTCGCCGCCAGCAAGTACCATCTTGCCGCTTCCGCAAAATCATGTGTGGTACCATACCACCCGTATTTATACATATGGCCAATGGTAGTTTGGGATTTTGCCGCATATTCCGCATCAGACACATCTCCCTGCTCCGCCGCTTTGCGGAACCAATTTGCGCCTTCCGTGTGATTCTGCGCAACACCCTGACCTCGAAAGTACATTAGGCCAATAGCATATTGGGCTTTCGTATAAATAACCGGGTCTGTAATTTAAACTGTGTCATCCGTTAATTTAGGCGTGAGCCGAGGAGGATGACATGAAACTAAGCGTGGAACAATTGGATCAATTGCTTGGGGATTGCAAGACCCCCAGGAATGTGGATAGC
>Ga0099364_10003788_pt1 | contig 23247 bp, 27 predicted proteins | sample TergutTh196P3_FD_73070 | JGI IMG/M metagenome (GOLD analysis project Ga0099364, IMG submission 73070) | Microcerotermes parvus P3 segment gut microbial communities from Pointe-Noire, Republic of the Congo - Th196 P3 | ecosystem: Host-associated > Arthropoda: Insects > Digestive system > Gut ...
CGTCTACTGCTCTCGGCATATTATAAAGCGGAGTGTTTGGACGGCGGCGCGTAATTTACTTTTGTCCTTATTAAATGTACTTGCGATTATTGCCGTAGCACAGCTTTTGCCGATTTGGTTCGATTCCGATGTGGCAGGGATTTTCGGGGGTATTACAAGCTCCCCTTGGGAGCTTTGCTCCGTGTGGGATTCTTACGCAACGTGGATTCTCCGCGCTTTGTTGGTGTTCGGCGCGGCTACCTGCGTGACTGCCATATTTGCGGTGTTATTTTACAGAAATGAGGCGCGGATGCTGATTTCTAAGCTACGGTCTGTTTTGAAGCGCGGTCGCTGAACGGGTAGCTTCGCTTCGGGCTGTCCTGTCGCCTACATCTCGCCGCCGCCTACAGCAGACTTTCGCCACTACAACAAACGCCGCCTGTGCCCTGCCCGCCCCTACAGTAGCTCGCGCCATTTGTTTACGCATTTTTCGATAGGAAAGTCCGAAGCCCGTTTTTTTGAAGCCTCGCAGTAGTTCTGCCGCAGGGCTTTGTCGGTATACATAAGCTCCATCGCCTCAAGCAGTAATAGCTCTTGCGGCTCAAGCTGCTCCTTGAAAAAGCGTTTTTTCCCTGAGCAAACGGGTATGATGATACCATACTCGACGAGTTCAATTTCAGATATTTGCTCAAAGCCTATGTCGGTGTCGGGTGCAAGCACCTCTCTTGCGCCGCACCTGAAATCAGAAGCGATTACAGGCAATCCGCAAATCATCGCCTCAAGCATGGCTATTGACAGCCCTTCATATAAAGAGGGTAAAACAAACACGTCCGCACTCGCAAGCTCCGCAAAGGGATTTTCAACAAATCCTTTCAGGATTACTTTATCACGCAAGCCATAAGCATCAATCAGCTTTTGCAGATAATCAACATACGGGCCTTCTCCCAACACTAAAAGGCGGCAATCGCTTTGCCTTTCCTTATGTCTTTCGAGAAATGCGGCAAAGGCTCGTATCAAGTGCCATTGCGCTTTTTGATAACATAGACTTCCGACTGTGATGAATGTGAAAGGTTTATTCTCTTGCCCCTCGTCGGCTTGCCCGCCGCTCGGATTACTGTTGTTTCGCCCGCCGACTTGCACCTCGTCGGCTTTTGCGCGAATCTCATTGATATTTATGCCGTTTCTGACGGTAGTAATCAAGCTGTCGGAAAGCCCCCGCCCCTTCGAGCGAAACCCGCCACCGCCAACAGAGCCGCCCCCCGAAGCCCCCCCAACAGAGGACGCAGAAACCAGATGGCACTCCAAGCCTTTTGAAACGGCAACCACGCGGTCGGCGCGTTTATAGTAAAATTTGCGTATTTTATCAATTAGCCTTAATAAAATCATATCTGCGCGGCGATAGCAATTGTTGACAGTAACAATAGTCTTGCAATGCCTTCTTCCCGTGAGAACATTGACAATATTCGCGCTTTCCATAAAGCTCACACAAGCGGTATATTGGCGCGTTTTTTTAAGTTTTTTCAGTATGCGGCATCGCTTAATAAAAACCCTAAGCTGATAAGGCATAGAATTTCGGTTTTGATTTTTGGGGTCTTTGACACTTAAATCTATCAGATTTCCCCGATACGGGAAAACGACATTACCCCTGTCATTTAACAAAATATCAATGTCATACTTTTCTTCAGGAAGATTGCATACAATATCCGATAAAAGCCTTTGCGCCCCGCCTGCGTTAAGCGAGGATATGATAAATAAAATTCGTTTGCTACCCATTTATGTTGTTTTCTACCACTTCTTTAATAGAGTAAGGCGCGTCAGTCTTTGACCCGAAATATATTTTCGTCAGCATATCGCTCATCAGCCCGAACACAAACAGCAAAAGCCCGGTTATGAGAAACGCGATTGACAGCATGGGGTGAAAGTTGCTTGTCAGGCTTTTTCCGCTTAAATATAATATGACAGACCACACGCCGAAAAATGCTCCGAAAAACAGAGCTATCGCGCCAAAGCCGCCGAGCAAATGAAACGGTCTGACGGCGTATCTGTGCCAGAACCATACCGAAATCATGTCGAGAAAGCCTTTGAGCGTGCGCTTCCAGCCGTATTTTGTCCGCCCTGTACTGCGAGCTCTGTGGTTGACGACCATTTCTCCGACTGTGAAGCCCTTGATTTTCAGCAAGGCGGGGATAAAGCGGTGCATTTCGCCGTATAGGTTGAGGTTGTCGAAACATTCGCGGCGATAAACCTTGAGAGTGCAACCGCTGTCGTGGATATGGTCACGCACGATGATTGCGCGCAGAACATATGCGCCACGCGATGCGATTTTTTTCAAAATGCTGTCTTTTCTGTGCTTGCGCCACCCTGAAACAACGTCATAGTTGTTTTCTTCGAGGTGCGCGATAAGGCGGGGAATGTCTGCGGGGTCGTTTTGACCATCTCCGTCCAACGTGATTATGTAATCGTTCTTGGCGGCTTTTATTCCCGCATCCATAGCGGCGGTTTGCCCGAAATTGCGCCGCAGTCTTATGTATGTGATTGGCGCGCATTTTGAGAGCAACACCTCGCGGGTGCTGTCGGTCGAGCCGTCGTCCGCGAAGATTACTTCAAAGTCGTAGCCTTGTTGCGTGCAGACCTCGACGATTTCGCCAAAGAGTGTTTCAACGCTTCCTTCTTCGTTATTCACGGGGATTACTATTGATACTGATGCCATGTTGTTACCGTTCTCTTATAGTTTTTTTGCGGGCAGGGTGAGCGGGGGCGGCTCTTGTGTGTAATGGTCTGCGTGTAAAGGTGAGAGATATACAAGATTGTAGTGCAAAAACGGCGGCTTGTCAAGGAGTTGCGTTTTGGGGTGTCGGATTTGCCTTGTTTTGGGATGTCGGGTTTGCGGACGGTGTCAAGTTGTTCGGTAGGAGGTATTTTATCGCATATACTTGAGCAATTGAACTAACCATTCTCCCTCTACCTCTGTTTCATCGCGGTCTAACTCTCGAACGTCGAACTCGTAAAAACCGTTCCTTTTGTAAAACTCAATCAGCTTTGGCTTGGCTTCACATTCCACATACGCAAACCGACCGCCAAGATCATACTGTACAGCCTTAATCTTATCGCAGGCTATCTTCAACAACACATCACCGTCGATAAGTTTGTTATAGTTATTTGCATAGTTTTTCCCAAGTTGGGCAAGAAGCGGTGCAGAAAGACAAAACGCACGAATTTTGGGGTCATATACAGAAAATTTGTGTAGACGTTTTCTTAATGTGCCACTTACACATTTTGAGGATACAGTGATATATTATTTGCTAAGGTAAAATAACCCGCCAATACAGGTTCTCCCTTGAACGGAACCATGACAAGGTGAGTTATCGATAACCCTTGTTTTGCAAAATCAATAGCCTTTTGCTTCAAAAACAGCTCAACATCGGCGTTCTTAGGGCACGAAAAACCGGAAAGGTAATCTTTTGCTTCGCGGTCACCTATTTCTTCGATTATTGTGTTTAGGTTGACTGTCTTTATACCTTTCATTTTTTCTTGCTAAACATGACACGAACTTCTTCGCGAGTCGCTTCAGATACCGCACGATTGACAGTAACGGGTTTTACCTGTTTCTCCTGAGAACGCTCCATTGCGTTAACTAACTTTCGCGCACTGTCAGGGTCTTTTATATAAACATTTTTTAAGATACTTTTAGTGGACATTTAATCATCCCTTTCTCACACTACATTGACAAACGCAGAGCAAATTTGTCATAAAGTGACGAGGCTTCGTCTTTATATCTACAGTATAGACTGACTATCTGCGTTTGTAAATACTTTTTTGAATGTATGTTGCTTCTGCCTACAGCAGAGTCAAATACTCCTTCGCGCTTTTGTTCCAAAGAAAGCTCTCGCAAACGCGTTCGTAGCTTTTTTGTCCCATATTTGCCAATAGAGCGTTGTCGTTGTACAGCGTGAGTATTTTTTTCGATAGGTTGGCGGCAATATTTTCATCGAGTTCAATAATATAACCGTTTTCGCCAATCAACTCCGCGCTCCCTTCGCAGGCTGTCATTATGACAGGCAGGCGCATAGCCATTGCTTCCGCAACTGCGTTCGGCATACCCTCCCAATGGGAAGTCAGAACGAATATATCGGCTTTGGAGAGCCTTTCTACGACTTCATTAAAGGGTATCATACCTGTAATTTCAATATATTCACTGACATCAAGGCTTTTTGCCAAAATCTCAATTTCGTTGCGGTATGGGCCGTCGCCTATTATGGTGTAGCGAATGTTGCCGCTTGTTTCTTTTATAAGGCGCGGCAGAGCTTCTATGACATGTTGTATGCCTTTTCTCTCCACAATACGCGCTGTTGTGATGAGGTGAAACGTGTTTTTTTTGGGTGCTTGAGGGTGGGTGGCGGTGTTAGGGGGCTGCGCGGCGGGAAACTGCACGGCGGGGGCAACGACGGGCGGCGCGGCAACATTACCCCTCTCACTGAGCGGAAAATCGTCGAGATTTACACCGTTTGTAATCACCGCAAACCTTGCCTTATCATAAAACCTCTCCGCCCGCTCTCGCAGTCCTTGACTGTTCGCAACGACACAAGAGGCATTTCTCCAAATAGCTTTGAGCGCAGGGGTAAGCAAAGTGTAGACAAGCGCAAACCGCTTTTGCGTACCCGGTATATCGCCCCCGCCAAGTCGCACGACGTAAGGGAGCTTAAAACGCTTCTTTATGTACCACGCCGCAACGCCGCTCGGAATCCCGAAAAAAGCTATAACAATGTCGAAGCTACTCTCGCTTTTTTTCACGAGCTTTGGCAAAAAACGAAACGCCGCCATAAGAAAACTCAGCATCTCGAAGAAAGATGCTTGGTCAGGAGCGGAGCGGCGGCACTTGAGCCGATGAATGTAAACACCGTCCTGCACGTCAAATTGCAGCGTAGCTTTCGCACCGTCATTAGACGTGTAAGCTGAATTGTAAGCGGCGGAAACGACTGTGACATCGTGACCGAGAGCCGTAAACTCACGGGTCAGAGCCTTGCACGCCGTAGCCCCGCCCCCGCCAATCGGCGGATATTCATGATTGATGCAAAGTATTTTCATGGCGCGGTTTACCTTTCCTGATGAAAACCCTGTTGAAACGATTATCTCAGACTTTCGTTGCCACCGATACAACCTTACCGAAATGCCCAGAATTTGTTGAGCAAAAAGTTCAAAGGTACTGTTACGCAAAGGTTGATAAGAGGTGCGAGCCACTCAGAAATGCGCAGAATGTCCACCATTATATACAAAAGCCCCGTTCCCAAAAGAAATGTGCTTATATACACAATGAAAACCTTTGCAAACTGCCGCGCTTCGCCTTTCTTTTGCGCGGCGGTGCCGCCGACCTGCTCGCCACCGTTGCCCCGCACGACACTACCGCCCTGCCCGTCCCCCGCGTTCCTCGCGAAAACATATCGGCTGTTCCAGAAGTACGCATTGCAAACACTGACCACAAACGCAACGACATTAGCGGCGATATAATGCACACCCAAGAAAACAAGAAGATAATACACCCCAAGATGAATCAGAGTGCTGCTCAGCCCCACGATACCGAACTTAAAAAACTGCTTCGCAAGCGGATAAAAACGCTCTTTCAATATTTGCCACATCATCCGCTTGGCACCATAACGGGAAAGTATTTCCTTAGTGTCACACACCAGCGGGTCTGCTTGAGCGTTTGCGGTATCGCCAAGAATTTGCCTTGCTTGCCGCCTTTCCTTCGCGTTTAGTTTGCCTTCCCATGTGTGCGCATCGTCTGCACTTGAGTAATTTGCCCTCATGTTATTTTGAATGGCTTCCAAGTACCTCTTTATTTGAAAGTCAACATCGTCGGGATAAGTGTTTTTGGACACAAATGAATGTATTTTGGTATAGTCAATCAAATACCCGTAAAAATCGCGAAATCCGGACTTGGTCGTCGTTATCGAGCCTTCGCGCATCCTTCTTTTGAAATATGGCTTGCCAACGTGCATCGCTCTTTCAGCTTGCGCAATACACAAAAACGAAAATAAGTCATCCGCGTGTACGATTCCTTCATAGAAACGAATTTTATGTGACATAAAGTGTTTGGCACGTATAAACTGCATGGGCGGGCAACACCTGTACTCGCCATTCTTCATCATTTCGGCAAATAACTGCGGCCCGTTTATGACCTCGCTATAATCGTGAGTTCTGATGTAGTAGTTTTCCGAAATATGTCTGCGATTTTGATATGCTTTTTCACTTTCAAACAAAACCTCGCTGTCAAAGTAGATTACATCCGTGTTTTTTCTCTCTGCTAAATCAAACAGCTCTGTCAGAGCCTCAGGATTGAACAACAAGTCGTCACTGTCAAAGAAGTAAAGGTATTTGCCTGTGGCTTTGCTAATGGCAAGATTACGCGCTACGGAAGGACCTTTATTTTTCTGTGTATACACCTGTATGCGGCTGTCGCGCAATGCGTACTCACTCAATATGACGGGGCAATCATCTGTAGAGCCGTCGTCTACACAGATAATTTCAATCTCACGCAATGTTTGATTCACAATGCTGTCCAAGCTCTCACGAAGATATGGGGCAGTATTGTAGACGGGTATTATTATAGATACTTTGGGATTGTTCATGTGTTGCTCCTATAAAAGTAGTTTAATGTGGTCATATTACAGACATTTTTCGGAATTGTATTCTATTGTGTTTACCATATCAACCGTCCTCCTCCCCCATATACCGTTATCAATTTTGTCGACAACGTCGACAAAATGTTGCATGTGCGGCTGTCGCGCAATGCAAACTCGCTCAAAATGACGGGGGATCACCTGTCGAACCATCATCTACACAGATAATTTCAATCTCGCGCAATGTTTGATTCACAATACTGTCCAAGCTCTCAAAGTGGGTTTTCTCATTTTTCTTTATCGGCTTTTACTCCACAATAAAACTCTTAACTTCTTTGGAGCTTAATGGCTGTTTGATTGAGCCAATCGTTTCTATGTCTGTGATTTCGTCAATGTCAATCCAACGACCGCATTCTTTTAATAGCTCTTTGTCTAACGGTTTTTTGAAGCTCAAGACATCATTCAAATGCGTGCGAGGGAGCCTTTGTTGAGTTTTCATTTTACTATCCTCCTAAAAACTATGCGTATTAACAGATGTCCTCCTTGTTGAATACAAAATCATCTCCCTGGTTATCCTGTAGATACTTAATAATCACAGTCACGTACTTTATGATAATTTTATGGTACGCCTTGTAATAATCTTTGACAGAACCAAAACCATATTCATATAACTTTTTATTCACTCGAGCAGTTTGTTCGTTGCACTGATACTCAAATTCACGTATACAATTAACCAAATACTCCACAACCTCCTTACTTGCACTCGTCCAACACAACGAATGACGCTCGTTACCAATAACCATTCTGCATTCTTTGAGTCTGTTCTTATACGCCATAAGCAGGTCGACATGCGAAAGAGCGGATGTATTTATCAGGTTATTTTCCTCAAGATCACTTTGAAATGGATGATTGTGTGTCAATATGTTATTGTGCATTATTTCGGTGTCTTTTCGAGAGTACTTCACGGCGTTAATGCTTCCGTTTTTTCTAAATAGCATAACCCCATTTATATCGAACAGATAGGAAACTTCAAATGGTTTTTTAGATATATCATTTTCACACTCTAAAAGCTTCCGCGCCAACGCGCTACTATGGTTATTCAACTTACAACCTGCCTAACCGGATATTTCGACTAAACGAAACATCTATCTCATAATTTGAGTATATCAAACTCACTCAATTTCTGTCAATAAGTATTTACCAAAATTGTGATTTACGGAAAATTGCGATTAACTTATGCTACATACATTCTGCTGTAAGGAAGCTTGAATGTAAATATCCAAACTTAATATTAAGTCTTAAGTCACGATATGCGGCTACATCGACGGTCATAACTTAATAAAGCAAGCGGCTTTTGTTAATGTGAACCCGCTGATTCCTCTACGGTTCAAGGTGCTAAATAGTACACGATAGGTCGATAAGATTCTGTGTTAGTTGGCAACAGTGTATAGTTTGACAACCCTGTTACCTCTAAAATGCTTTCAATCCCGGGATCTCCCCCGTAGTCCCCCGCAATAAAGAGAACCCCATTCTCGTAGGTTGTTTCGCTGATAAGTTCCATACTTTCATCGTCACCGTGAGTAAATATAATTTTGTCTTCAAACTCAAAATACCACCAATATACATAAGGGGACGTGGTTGGATGTCCACAGATACGAATGACAGGTAAGTGACGATAGGGATCGAGCATTTTACTGACAACACTATCATTCCTATAGATAAAGATGTCTTCTATGTTACTCAAGAGCATAACAGAAAATGGAATCGTAATAATCGCAAATATCGCAAATGTTCTCTTGAAACCTATTGCTTTTAGGGCATTGACTGTCAACGAAACAAAAAGGATTATTGTAAATGGGGTGATACATGAAATATACCTAAATCTGTTAGCGGGGACAATCCATGCGATAATCAAAAAGAAAAAAAGGCAGATACCGCCAATAAGCAGTAACGGGATTGTCTTGGTTTTTGTGTAAAAACCTTTACAACGGCTTAAAGGCTTGTCTTTCGCACTAACATTCACGATAGTTGTGTTAGCGTTTGCGCCTGTGTTTAAGGATTCAGTACTTTTCCAATTTTTTGAAATTAGCATTATTATTGCAAATGTAATGAAAATTCCAAGTAGAAAATACGTGTTCATGTTAGCAAAAGAAAATTCGCTTACAAAATCAAATTGCTGTATGAGCCTATCCGTAAAATTAGCATTTCCAAAAACCAAGCGTTCCGCAGCCTGCACGCCTCTACTATTACCTGCGACCGGGATACTATCGCCGATTATGCCGGCATTACGAAAAAATCCCAAGAGTTGCTGAATAGCTCCATAGCCCAACAATACGGGAATTCCGATTGCCCCGACGAGTATAAGTAACGACTTAAACTGTCGGGTTATGAGCAAATACAAGCCGACACATACGGACATAGAGAACGCGAACACCAAAAAATACTGGTGCAAATAAGCTCCGAAGTAAGCAGTCGCAGCTATTGGGATTACAAGCAAAATCCGCCATTTAGTAAACCCGTTTTTTATCGCGAGTAATACGAAATACAAAAGAAGCAAACAGAAAAGCGTCATAAACAAATAAACCCTGATGAACATAACAAGGTTAATCGCCGCACTGCTGATTCCCCAGATAAACCCCGGAAGTAATGCTAAATACTTGTTTTTGATGAAAAACTGACTTAGCTTATACATAATAATTTGTATGATTGCTAATGTGAGTATGTTCAGCACCACGCTCGGCCATACGGAGAACTCATCAGGGCGCAACGAATAGGCAATATGCAACAGATTCCAATAAAGGCTCTTGGGCTGACCGGTATATGTAAACGCGTTTTCCGATGTAACTCCTATTGTAGATTCCAAGTCTGATGCTATGTGCCATGTATTCCAGAAGTCGTCATAAAAGTACGGTCGGGCTAACCCCCCACCTCTAATATTCATCATAGAATACATCTCATCAATGTAATACCCCTCTTTTTGCGTACCCCAATATACCATGTAAGCAGAGAGCAGGAGAATAATAAGCGCAAGCAGAAGTATCGGCAGGTATTTAGCTCTTTTTCCGTCAATATTGGTCATTAGTATGGCTGTCCTTTTTCGCAGACTTTCATAGATTGAGGTGCATTGTACCACAAAATCATTCCTTTTATCAAGTCTTGCACCGAACGAGCTTAAGCCCACGCAAACAGTAGCATTTAGTAAATTCGGATTTACTAAAATAAATTTATTGTGTTTTTTTGGATATATGCTATAGTGAAACCGGTTGTTGAGGCATTTAAGAAAGGATGACTTAGAGATGGCAGAGTTTAGTTATGGTTTTACGAACAATGATTATAATACCTACAAAAATAAGTCCCGCAGATTGAATAATGAAAAGCGTAGAGGGGACAATCAAACTTTCGCCGACGCAATGTGTGAAGACTCTATTGTTGCGGGAATTGAGCTGGGGGAAGGTAAGAAAATCCTTGATGCCATAAAAAAGCTGGTGATGTATAAATGCCTACAAAGAAGCCTCCATCAACCGATATAAAAGACTTCCCCGTATTTGGACAATTAAGTGAAGCTGAATATAACTCCGGCATAGTTGATTTGCTTAACCCGATTGAACATTTTTCGTCTGAGGTGGACATTGACTGGAAAAACATTCAATTTAACAAGGACTGTGTAGCCGATATAGTTGATTTAGTTCATAGGCGGCGTATTTACTTCCATATTTATCATGATATAGAGATGGGAGAGTTGAACGAGGCGTGCCTTATCTGTTTTTGGGTGTTGAAATTGAGTCCTTTTTATGATCAGGCAAACCCTAATAGAAGGGTAAACTTAGTTTTCGCCCTTAGCTTATTTACTCGCGCTGTTGCATATGCGGCTTTTGTTAACGCAAAACCGCTGATTCCACTACGGCTCACGGTGTTAGATAGCATATTATTATAGCACCATGAGCCCTTGAGTTAGTCGGCAAGTGTGTATAGCTTGACAGTCCCGTTATTTCCAAAATGCCTTCAATTCCGGGCTCGTCCTCAGGGTATTCCATTATCAAGAGTAAACCATTTAAAAGCTTTTGGTTTTTGAGCGGGGTTATTCATGTGCTTGTTCGTTGATTTTTGCATTATTTTTACGCTTAATTGTAATCTGTGAGAGTAAAATTCCCAGAAAAATAATCGCGCCGCCGATGTATTTTCTCAAGCTCATGAACTCACCGAGCCAAACAGCTTCGCTGATAGCGGCAAAAACAGCTTCGAGTGAGAAGATGATAGCGGCTTTCGACGGTTCAACGCGCCGCTGACCTAATATTTGCAGGGTATACGCGGCACCGCAGGCGACGACACCCCCAAAAAGTATGGGGAAAATTCCGTTCATAATCCCTTCGAGGCTGACAGGTTCAAAAACAAACGCACTTACCGCGCTGAGTATGGAGCAAACGGCGAATTGAATGGCGGTAAAACGCACAGGGTCAACGCTTTGTGCGAAACGGTCAATTGTCAGAATATGCGCCGCCCAAAATACCGAACCGATAAGAAGTAATACGTTGCTGACACTCAGCTCAGGGATACCCTGCTCGCCGGAGCTGATTAAAAACAGCCCCGCAAACGCAATAACACAAGCAACCCATGTGAACGGACTTGCTTTTCGACCAAAGAAAATTCCGAGAATGGGAGTAAATACGAGATATAGACCTGTGATGAATCCTGCTTCGCTCGCCGAACCGGGATTTTTGTTGAGAACGATTCCAAACTGCTGAAGATTTGAGCCGATAAACAGAATAACGCCCACAATCAAACCTGCTTTGAGGGTGTGCCGCATTTTGGACTTTGACGTTTTCTCGAAAATCAGAAAGACGGGAATAAGTGACAGAGCGCCCAGAGCGAAGCGCACCGCATTGTAGGTAAACGCGCCCATGTGGTAGCCCGCGAGTTTTTGCGTGACAAAGGTTGTGCCCCATATAATTGAGGCACCGACCAGAAAGGCAAAGGGTAATGCGTTATTTTTACGGGCGGAGGGTTCTCCGCCGTCGTGTGGAGTTTTTATCGGCATAAATTCGCACTAAAACTTTCTTATTGGTAAAAAGTCCGCACAGGGACGGGGGGAGGGGCTGTCACGAGCGGGGTTATCGAGTCGCACAGGGGGGGGACTGCGCCGAGCCATTACAAGTCGGGGCGAGCTATCACAAACCCCGCCGAGCGGTCACAGTATGTTGTTCAAAAATTGCACGGCGCGGGGATTCTGCGGATTTGTCAAAATATCCTCAGGCGCGCCTTCCTCGACAACCATTCCATCCGCCATGAAAACAATACGGTTTGCCGCTTCACGCGCAAATCCGATTTCGTGCGTGACGACAATCATGGTCATTCCGCTTTTCGCCAAATCCTTCATAACGGTCAAAACCTCGCCGACTAATTCGGGGTCAAGCGAGCTTGTGGGTTCGTCGAAAAGCATAATTTCGGGGTTCATCGCAAGCGCGCGCGCAATGGCAACACGCTGTTGCTGACCGCCTGACAGCTTCGCGGGGTACTCGTCCGCCTTGTCGCTGAGCCCGACCTTTTCAAGCTGTTCCTCCGCCAATCTTCGCGCGGCGGCATTATCCATTTTTTTAACATTTACGGGAGCAAGCATGACGTTCTCCGCCGCTGTTTTGTGCGGAAAAAGATTAAACCGCTGAAAGACCATTCCCATTTTCAGCAAAACGCTGCTATGCTGTTTGTGGGGGAGCTTATGCACAGCATGACCGTGACGGCGTTCCTCAACTAACACGTCGTCGATGTACAGCTTGCCGCTTGTAATGGTTTCCAAGTTGTTTAAGACACGCAAAAAAGTAGACTTTCCCGCGCCGCTCGGGCCGATAATCGCGACAACCTCTCTTAAATCGACCGTCAAAGACACATCACGAAGTACCTCTAACGTGCCAAAATTTTTGCAGATATTTTCAGTTCTGATAACCGACATTACAACGCCTCACTCATATTCGGACAGTTTCTTCTCAACCCTGTTGAACAATCCCGTGAACACATACGTCATTACCAAGTAGATGAACATTGCGGGAATAAACACCAACGCGGTTGCGTTGCTTGATTGTATTTTGCGTGTTTGGCTTGTTAAATCCATGATTCCGATGACAAAGACGATAGAAACATCCTTGAGCACCATGATAAACTCGTTGCAAATCGGCGGTATCATTCGCCTGTACGCTTGCGGGATTATGACAAGCCGCATGGCTTGTGTGTAGCTCAGTCCCAACGCTTTGGATGCTTCTAACTGCCCCTTGTCTATTGATTGTATAGCGGCGCGGATAATTTCGGCGCAATACGCCGCTATATTTAACGTAAACGCGAATATAGCGGCGAAAAGGCGGCTTTGAATGGTAAGCGCAGAGTGTATTTGGGGCAGAGCGTAATAGATGAAAAATAATTGCATCATAAGCGGTGTGCCGCGAAAAAAGAAGATATACGCACTGCAAATTTTACTGATTACAATGTTTCTTGAAATCTTACCCAACGCTAAAAAGACGGAGAAAAACAGCGCGAGAATAACAGAAACTACAGTAATAAACAGGGTTGTCCCGCTTGCGGAAAGCAGTGCAGGCATCCAACCTATTATTTTTTCAATCGCATCCGCCATGAATTTTCTCCCGTATTTCGTGTACTAATCCGCTTTTACCACTATGCAAAGAGCATTAGCGATATAAGGGTCGGTGAAAAGGAATCTTTCTAAGCGAGCGGGTGTGATGCTGACTGAGGAGATGATACAATCGTAGTCGCCCCTGTCAACGCCGTCGAAAATTCCGTCCCAAGCTGTGTCTATAACGCGGTATTCCAAGCCCAAAAGCTCTGCAATTGCCTTGCCGACATCAATGTCAAAGCCGATTGGAGTTGTTCCGTCGCGGTCGTAATACTCCATCGGAGGATAACCGATGTCCGCGCCAACCATCAGCACTCCGGGGGTAATTAAATCGTCGTCGCTGATTTGCGGAATTGTGGGTTCGGAGGTCACGGTACGGGCGGCATCAAAGTCACCGCCAAAGTGTGTGCTGCCTATTTCCGCCATTTTTCCGTTGAAATACAACATATCAACGGCGGCATTGATTGCATTGCGAAGGTTTTCTGAACTTTTTGCAAGGCAAATGCCGAGCGGTTCGTCTTCGTCACTGAGCCAGATACGGTTGTACTCATCGGTTCCTGTGGTGTAGAATGCCGCAACCACGCTGTCTACATACACGGCATCAACGCGCCCTATCTTCAGGTCGTCAAAGCAGTTGATGACCTGCGGATAGCGAAGAACCTCGATGTTTTTGCCGGCGGCAACCATTTCTTGTATGCTCTCGTCGGCGGTTGTTTCGTCTTGAACTGCGATTTTTGCGCCCTCAAAGTCATTGGGGTTAGTTACAGTCGTACCCTCCTCTTGGGTGGTGCAGGCTGCAAGCAGGGTGAAAAGCATGACTATGGCGAGTAGAATTGATAAACGCTTCATTTTGAATAATCCTCCATTACTTAAATCTTTAAGTTAATTCGCGTAAGTATACTTTATAAGTGTACATTTAGTCAAGCATTATTGTAAAATTATCCAAAAAAATTTTGTAGGATTGTCAAAAAATTTTATTTATCGCAAATTTCGACTTTCGGCAAACTCCCGCTCTAAGCTCCGTAGTGGACAAGGGGGGAGTTTAGGGCGGGAGTGCGAGGTGCTTTGCGGGGTGGGGTGCTCGGAGTGTCGTGCGGGTTGCCGTACGGGTCACAGTGCGGGGGGCGGGTCGCCGTGTAGGTCGCTTTACAGGTCGTAGCGGTTAATCGAACACAATCGGAGTGCCTCCTGCTTCGCCGAAATAAAACACAAACTCGTCAAGCCCTCCCTGCGGGACAAAAGCTAAAGCCTCGATTTTTTTGTAATCTGCATCGGGGGAAACATAAAAGACAATGCTCGTGTCCGCATAGTCATAAAAGAGAAAATCGTGTGACCCTCTGCCGACACGGGACGGATGACCGAAAACCTCAATTAAGTGGTTATACTGCTCATAGGTATCGGCAAAAGTAAAATCTTTCTTTGTTGCTCCTGTCCCCATGTCAAAAACCACTTCGATAAAGATACCGTCAAGGTCTTCATAAAAGAAGAAATAGTGCTGTTTGTCCAATGCTTCGCCGACCGTTTCGGCGGATTCGCTCAAATTGGCGATTATCAAGACAGGCTTTGTCCAAAAATTGTTTTCGGTCACGATTTTATAAGTTCCCTCTAAGGTTGGTTTAAGCAAAAGCCCCTTTTGTAACGCTTGCGCTCTAAAATCATTGTCTTTAATATCAAGGCGATGCTCATCTGTGTCCACATAGGTCAGTCCTTCGTCAAAAAAGCCTTTCAAGGTAAGCGGAACAGCAAGATGATATTGGTTTTTCATGACACTCAGCTCATCACCATAGGCGTTTACATATCGGTTTATGTCATTGTCGGAAAGCTCGATAAACCTGAAACTCGGAAGGCTTCTGTCGGGGTCAAAAAGTGATGTGTCAAGCTCGGTATACTGTCGGTCGGGAGTGTTGCTTGAATTGTTGTTTTCATTCCCTTGGTTATTCGTCGGGGTATTATCTCCGACATCGGGAGTGCTTTCTGTGCCATTGCTTGGCGTATTTTGCGGATTCTGCGGATTTTGCGGTGACGGGGTGCTGTTATTATCGTTGCCGCATGCAGTTAAAATCGCACCCATGAGCCCCAAAGCTATCAATAATACTAAGGCTCTTTTTCTCATCGTGTTTCTTTTCATTTTTGTGAATTTCTCCTATCTCTATTTTTGAGAGGGGGTCGCCCCTCGAGGTCAAGAGGTTATTGCTATTCCACAAGCTCCAGCCCCCAGCGCTCGCTGAGTGTTCCCACGCCGTTTGTATAGCTTGTAAGCTCAGATTGCCAAGCGGCTGCGTTCCAATAAAAGGAAAACAGAACGTCCCCACTTATTACTCCCGTGCATCCCACACCAAAAGAGAGCGTGTAGTCGTTATACTCGTACACCAACCAGCAGGCGGTGTCAACACCCGGCATAGTGAAAATCTTTGAGGGATGCCCTAAGTGGTCAATCAATGATTCTCCCAATTCGATTGCATCAATCTGAATTTCTTCAATCCAAAAATATCCCTCGCTGAATAATTCGTTCACGGTTTTGTCCAATTCATCTACCGGAAACTCTATATCAGCCCTCGCATCACTTTTTTCGTCTAACAAAAAGAATTGCGTTCCATATGTTAAATCACATTCGATTTCGGCACTTAAATCAATAAAGACTTTTCCGCTGTTTGCTGATGTATCCAAATCAGCAACAACTTCAATCGGTGGCTCATAAATGTTAAATCTGTTGCGCTCTACGGTTTCGCCGCCTATGTCCTTACTATTGAAACCGCCAACGCCTGAAATTCTTACCCAAATTGAAACATCTTCATTTGTTAAATCATCAATCGAAACAGGCAAAGAAAATTCCTTCTTTACAATCCTTGCGACACCATCGAATTTTGATGGGTCAAATTTCGATGTATCAAGTGTTTGGCAGAAATGTTCTTTTTCGCTTGTACTATCTCCTTTATCTCCGACATCGGGAGTGCTTTCTGTGCCATTGCTTGGCGTATTTTGCGGATTCTGCGGATTTTGCGGTGACGGGGTGCTGTTGTTATCGTTGCCGCATGCGGTTAAAAGCGCACCCATGAGCCCCAAAGCTATCAATAATACTAAGGCCCTTTTTCTCATCGTGTTTCTTTTCATTTTTGTGAATTTCTCCTATCTTTATTTTTGAGAGGGGGTCGCCCCTCGGTGTCAAGAGGTTATTGCTGTGATAACTCGGCTAAAATGCTGTTATAACTCGGCTAAAATTTCCCTCGCCTGCTTTTTGACAAACGGTTCTCACCTTGTTCGATTACAAGTTAATCAACTGTTACCCACATGGCGGGTCGAACGCCCTCAGACAAGTACCAAGAGGCGTTGTAATCTTGAATAATCTCCCCTTCAGGGGTTACGCGCAGGACATAACACGACCTAAGCCACCAATAATCGGGGTCGCCTGTTTCGCTATTGATTGCAACCCTCTTAGAGTTATATTCGTCGCTGATATGTACATCTTCGTTAATTCGTATGCTTGCTAAAAATCCGCTGTCCCCGAAGTAGAGGACTGCCTCAGAAATATCCGGTAAAAAGATACGGTCGCGGGTGTCGTCGTTATCAGCAGTTTGCGCCGCATAGTTGTCAGAGTTTTTGAGTGTCATCTCTGCTATTCTTGCTTTTTCGTCGTCGTTAAAACGATTATAAAACTCGGTATTCAAATATGCGCGTAAATCGCTGTCAGCCCAAGGCAACGTGTCTTCATAAGCCCGCAAATTTTCGTCGCTATGGTAAGGCAGGCTTTCGATGATTTCGTCGGTGATAATCAGAGCTTTGCCGTCCTGTACGGCGAGAACTCTCCAGTCATAGTCGCCAAACTGTATAAGCTCGCCGACTTCTACCGTCATGGAAATGCTGTCGTTTTTAGGGTCTTCGCCTGTTTGGGTTTGACCTTGACTTTCAGGGTTTGAGATATTGTCATTGTTTGATTCCGAATAAATACCGTTATTGACGTTTCCGCTGTTGTTATCAGTATTTTCCGAACCCGCACGCCAAAAAACAAGTGTCGCCGCAGCAGCACCGACAAGGACAAGTCCCGTGGCGATGATAGCTATTTTTGCGCCAATTCCCATTGCGGCGGCGGTTGTGGTGGTGGTTGTTGTGGCGGCGGCGGTGGCTACTGTAGGTGCGGTTGTCCCTGCGGTCGCCACCGTGCCTGCGGGCGCGGTTGTGCCTGTGGCGGCGACAGCATTTCCCGTTGCCGCCGTGATAGAAGTCCACATCTCTTGTGCGGCAGGCATTTCAAATTCGCGCAAAGAGATTTTCAGAATCGGTGTCAGCATGAGAGGAACGAAAGAGTAGAGCCTTGTGCCCTCTTCATCATTCAGGCGTTCAAGCTCTCGGCGAATTTTATCTCTTGCGAGGTACAGTCGCTTTTTAACTGTATTTTCGTTTGTTTCAAGGATTTCGGCGATTTGTGCAATTGTCATTTGCTCGTAGTAATAGTAATACACGCACAATCTCTGGGGGTCGGGCAAAGCATCAATGATTTCGACAATCATTCGCGCTGTTTCGGCATTGTCAAGCGATTTTTCCGGAATCAGCAAAGGGTCGCTTTCTTCCATAAACAGCGTTTCGTCAAAATCGCTGACGTCTGCATCAGCAACGTTTAGCTTGTTTTTGAATGTGCTTGTGCATTTATTGACGGTTATGCGATTGAGCCACGCCCCGAACGCTTCAGGTTCTTTCAGGTCACCGATTTTCTGCACCACGCTGATGAACACATCCTGCGTTATGTCCTCCGCATCCTCCCTGTTTTTCGTGATTTTCAGGGCGAGGTAATAAACACGCTTGGCATATTCAAGATAAAGCCTTTCAAACGCTTCGTCATCGCCGCGTTGTGCCGCACGTATCGTTTCGGCAAGTTTTGATTTGTCCATATGTTCCTCCGAATTAGCATGTAATGTTACTACAGTTTTCTGTTTTTTGCAATGCGTAGGGAGCGAAAAATCGTCCTTATGTTATATTAGACATCAATTTCGCCATTCAGGTTCCCTTTTTAGGAAAAATATTTTCAGTTATTTATCAAAATCATAAGACCAACTTTGGGGGGGCGGTTTGTGGGGGAGTTCGAGAGGGGGAGCAGTTCAAGGTGGGTCGGTTCAAGAGGGCGGGCGGTTTAAGGGCGGTCAGTTCGCCTTGACTAAGTTAGTCATGCCTTTATATCCTCTAACTCGCCTAAAACGCTGTCAACCGCGTTGATTGCCGCTTCTAACCGTTCTTTGCAATTGCTTTTTCCGCTCGCGGACACCATTTTAACATCAACGGTTTTTCCTTGCGGTAGTTGAGTCAACGCGGACAGCACAACGGGCGGCGGGTTGTCCGCCCAAACGGGGGCAAACAGCGCAATGCGGTCGTATGCCGTCCAATCTGCTTCTATTGGTTTTGCGGGCCATGCCTTGCCGCGTATTACGGCGAGGATTCCTCCGACATAGGCTTTTAGCTTGCAGGGGCGGCGAACGTCCTCGATTTCAGTTATATCAAAGGATTCTTTTTTTGCGTATTCGGTTGCGAGTGCCTTTGTTTTGCCGCTGTATGAGTAAAAAATAACCAATGTTTTCATGGGCGTTCCTCCGTTTCGGTTTACGTGCTGTACATTTGCTCGATTGTTTGCTCTATTATGGCATACTGTTTCTGTTTAGGCAAGGCTATATTTGCTTGCGTAAAGGGTTTGCTTGGGTAAAGGGTTAATCCCATAACCCCTCACACAGACTGTCGTGCGGTAGGGCTCTCATGCGGCATAACAAAATTATTGACATTGCATATGCTTTGTCATATGATTATATGAGGCAGTTGATTTAGTTTGAATAAAAATGCTTATTCACCACTTGTTGGTGTCGGAAAGGTATGGTCTTTATTATGAAAACCGCTAATTATAATATCCGTCTTGACCCGACTATTAAAGCGAAAGCAGAAGAAACTTTTGCTGAGTTTGGTCTTAACTTGAGCGAAGCTATCAATGTATTTCTGCATATATCTATTAAGCAATGCGGATTTCCGTTTGAGATTCGTGAGCCGAGATTAAACGCCCAAACCCTGCTGGCAATGCAAGAAACTGAGCAGATATTAGATGAGTACAGCCGCGGTACTCGTACGCAAAAGCCATTTTCCAATGCCCGCGATATGTTTGCCGCTATGGATGCGGAAGATGAGGCGGAGGGAAGTGATGTATAAGTACACGCCCGATTATTCCGCCCAATTTAGGCGCAACCGCCGACTACTGATAAAGCGCGGTTATGATATGTCTAAATTGGAAACCACTATTGACTTACTTTTAATCGGCGCGCTTATGCCGCCCGAATACCGCGACCACCCGCTTAAAGGAAATTATGTCGGATATAGGGAGTGTCATGTCGGGGGCGAGGGTGATTGGTTGTTGATATACAAAAAGCAAAATGATAAGTTAATTCTTGTGTTTACCGCAACAGGTTCTCATGCGGATTTATTTGATTAGGTCAAAACATCAAACATCAGAAAAAACTCTTGTAACCGGATTGCCGTGACGCGGCAAAGCAGAGCGTTTTTCTTCCGCCGAATACCCGATTATAACTCCCCCTGTTATGGTTTCGTCGTGACCCAAGCCCAAGGTATACATATACTCGCGAAATCCCTCGCTCTCGTCCAACCAGTGAACGGGGTTAATATAGCAGCTCCCCAACCCCAGAGCGGCGGCAGCTATTATCATTGTTTGCAAAACGCAAACAGAATCCGCCATAGCGTTGATGTGCCCTTTTTTATGCGCAGTCACAATAAATGTCGGTGCGCCGTATATATAATCAAAATCAAAGTCAGGCATGTGTGCGTGTTCAATGGTGCTGCGCAGGCTTTCATACATATTTTCGTCAATAGGGATTTTCGCATACTCGCGCTTTGACACCTTAATAAGCTCCCACAGTGCATCGGGATTTTGGATAACAATAAGGTGTGTCAGCTGCGCGTTGCCTCCGCTCGGTGCAGACCTGCCCGCCTCTATAATCGCAGAAAGAAGCTCTTCATCAACCTGTTCGGGTTTGTAAATGCGCGTACTCCTGCGCGACATTATGACATCAATGGTTTCATTTTTCATGTGTTATACAATCCTTTCCCGTGTCCCTTTTGGGGACACTGTCCCCCAAAGGGACACTGCGCCTTTAGGGACACCGTGCCGCGTCATGTTCACGAATGCGATATAGTTGACTTCCTGTTCTGTACGCCTGCTGTACTGCGAGAGTGCCGTACTGCACGCAACGCCCCGCATAAAGAAAATATAGCACCAAGCCAACGCATTTGCAATTATAATCAAGCGAGATGAGTGTCATATTTCTTATGACAAACTGAAATCCTTGAAGTTTAGAAGCAAATAGGGTATAGTATTCTTAAAGGACAGCATTAAAATTAAAGGGGAGCGATACTATGCAGGAGCAGTTGCGTTCATATGAGGGGTATTTTGAAAACGGTAGCTTTTTCACGGCGGGGCAGACGATACGGTTGCCCGAAAAAATGCGGGTTATTGTTACTATATCTGACGAACCCATAAAAACAATAATTCATCCTGATGAAACGGAACGGCGAAAGGTTTGGCTTAAAGAGTTGGACGAAGCCATTAAAGCATCAGCGGACGAGGAACTAATATATATTCCCCGTTCAAAGGAAATGAAACCGCCGCTTGATTTTTCAAATTAGGAGCTGATGAAATGACTTATGCTTTAGACACGAACATTGTTATTCATTATCTCCGCAACAATCCGAGTGTTCGCTTGAAATTGGATTCTGCAATGTTGCAGGGAGATAAGGTTGTCATTCCGAAAGTTGTCAATTATGAAATAATGCGTGGCTTTCAAGTTCAGAGTCTTCCGAAAAAAGAGATTTCTTATAAAATCCTTACAAGGCAAGACGGATTTTGTGACATTATTGAAATGGATGCCAACTCTTGGAAGCGAGCGGAAAAGGTTTATGCAGAATTATATCAAAAACGTTTGACTGTGGGCGAAATGGATATATTAATCGGAGCTTTCTGCCTTGAAAACAACTTCACTCTTGTTACAAATAATATAAAAGATTTCAAGGACATAGGCGGGTTAAAATTAGTTGATTGGTTAGAGCAAGCGGAATAATTTTAGTGCGCCGTTTACGCGCTAATCCGACGATTTTGGAGCGGGGAATATGTACTGCTTCTTTACCTTGCTGTGAAAGACAATGGTTATCGCTTTTTTCGGGCATTTGTTGATACAGCGGTAACACATCGTACAGTTGTGTCTGTGGGTTATGCTTCCGTTTTCGCAGACAAGGTTGCTCATGGGGCAAACCGAAACGCAAACTCCGCACAGCGTGCAAGCACCGCTGACCCTGACGGAGCTGTTTGCTTTTCTTTCGATAGGCGACATAAGCGGCGATTGGAGCAGTCCCAACGCTCTTGACCCAACGCTGAATCCGCGCTTTTTTACTGTTCCCGCGTTGATGTCGCGGCAGACGGTTTCCATTCTGCGCTCGGCGCGGCGCAGATAGGTTTTAGCGAGCTTGTCGCTTGCCATAGGTACTAAAGCCGCACTGCTCACATTGTTAGGCATAAAGAAGTGCTCTGCATAAGCAATCTTTATATACCCGCTCGGAAATAAGGCGGCGAACGCCCGTGCTCCGTCGCCCGACAGTATCATTTGGGTGCAAAAGATAATCAGCTTTTTGTCTTTGAGCGAATCCATGTGCGCCAAGACAAACTCCCGCATTATTCTCGGTACTCGTGACATATAGACGGGATAGCAAAAAGCGATTGTTTCGCTTGCGGCAAGCAATTGCTCGAAGTCGGTATGCTCCTCAATGGAATGACATTCGACGTTCATCTTGGCGCAGAACAACTCGGCTATGTATTTTGAGTTGCCTGTGCCGGAGAAGTATAGCATTATCATATCGCACCTCCGAAAACATGACGGGTAACATGACGTTGTTAAACTATACAGGAAATATATTGCACTATCAAGCGTAAAATAGTATGCTTGTTGCAGGTGATATGCAATGAGGTGCCCTTGTGCGCAATGCGCTTCTTGTGCAATGCGCTTCTTGTGCAAAATGCGCCTCGTGCGCAATGCGCTTCTTGTGCGAAACACGCCTTGCGCACGAAATACGCCTCTCGCCCTCATTCCCCTTGAAATGGTAATATTGATATGTTTTTCAACTCAAAAAAAGCCGATGATTCGGCAAACTCAGACTTAACGAACGGCGTGTGTGCAGATAAAATTAACTACACGCTTATCCGCTCTCGGCGAAAAACTCTTGCGATACACATTAAGCCCGACACTACGGTTGAGGTTCGCGCTCCGATTCGGCTTGCAAAAACAGAAATTGAGCGGTTTGTGGCCTCCAAAGAACAATGGATAAAGAAAAAGCAAGCGCAAATCGCCGCAAAAAAGCCTGTCAAACCTCGTGAGTTGCCGCTGTCAGAATACGCAGTGGGCGAGTTTGAGCAGACTGCCCGCGAGCTTGTCGAAACGTGGGAGCAACGACTCGGCGTGAAAACAACATATGTTGGGTTGTGGAAAATGAGTTCGCGTTGGGGTAGCTGTACGGCAAAAACACGGCGCATAAGGCTGAACACCGCACTTGCTTATTGCCCGTTAGAGTGTTTGGAGTATGTAGTCGTCCACGAACTGGCGCATTTACGGGAAAATAACCATTCGCCGCGATTTTGGGCGATTGTGGCGGAGGCATTGCCGAATTATAAAGAGCGGCAAAAGAAGCTGAAGGCTATGCAATGGATTTTGCATACTCTCGCTGTGAAATCTTAAAAAGCTCTTACAGCACATTGATAGCATATCGGCAAAAAATACTTATTGACAAGGCGGCAAGGCAACGTGTATACTACAATCAAATCTAAACGATTAACCCCGTAACCCCGTAACCCCGTAGCCCTGCTTGCCCCACACCCGTAAGCCGACACATCACCCTCACAACAACCCTCACATCACACCCGCAAGCTCTACAGAATAGGTGGTGGTATTATCATTACAATCAGAGACATAGCAAGAGAAGCGGGGGTTTCGACCGCTACGGTTTCTTATG
>Ga0099364_10003789_pt1 | contig 23244 bp, 22 predicted proteins | sample TergutTh196P3_FD_73070 | JGI IMG/M metagenome (GOLD analysis project Ga0099364, IMG submission 73070) | Microcerotermes parvus P3 segment gut microbial communities from Pointe-Noire, Republic of the Congo - Th196 P3 | ecosystem: Host-associated > Arthropoda: Insects > Digestive system > Gut ...
TAAGGGTTCAAGGGGGGGCAGTTCTTCCGGTGGCTGCCCCTGCGGGAACTGTGGATTACTGCTATATTCGTCAATGGTCGGCAGCTCCGTGTCAAATTTGCATTGGGACATAGCCAATGCAAAAACCATTGCCAGCAGTAAAATAACAGATGCTAGCTTTTTTTGGAAAAGCAAAAGATAAGAAAACTTGAATACCATAAACACCCCTATTCAATTAATTTCTTATGATATTGTATCTTAATTTTTTAAAAAATTCAATGTTTTTGAAAAAATATTCATGTTTTTCCGATTCATGATACTTAGGATTTGGCGGTATTTGACTCAAATTTTTTGTTCCTGCCAGATTGCTTTTCCATCAATATTGTTTCTGCCGGCAAAAAGGAAATGGCTTTTATAACCGGCTTCAAGGAGCGTTTGACAGGCAATAGGGTAATTACCGTCAAGGTCTTTGGCATTGTGGGCATCGGCACTTATGATAACCGGAACATCATGCTGTTTGAGTATGCGTAAAACCGGAAGCGAAGGGCAGGTTTCGGTAAAGTAATTACGGTTAATCATTCCGGTATTGATTTCAACAAAAAAGCCCCTGGCAGAAATGGCCTGTGCAACCTCCTGCACCCGCTGCATATAGGGGGAGCCTTCTTCCATACCGAACAAGCGTTTTGCAGGATTGCGAAGATTGCCCTTTTTAACCAAATCCAGATGGCCTACAATGTCAAAACCGCCTATAGAAATCATTTCGATTACAGCATCAAAATAGGCATTCATCATTGCTTCCCCGCTGCCCTTAAAGCCCTCTGTAACGCCGTTTTCGATTTCCGCCACCGAGCCGTCTATGGTAAACGGTTTATCGCATAACGGTAAAATGTAATGAACCGAAGCTATAAGGTAATCGGGTTTAATATTCTGGATATCGCTGTCCAATGCCGAACGCAGCCCTTTTATATAATCAACCTCCAAACCCAGGTAGACGGCGATTTTTCCTTCCCATCGTTGGCGCGCGGCTTTTACCTCGTTTGCATATTCAGCAAGACGGCTTTCTTTCATGTTCCATGTTGTTGTAAAACCTGCTTTTTCGATAGGGGCATGGGAACTAAAACCAATGGCGCAAAGCCCCTTCTCGAAGGCGCTGCGGCAGAGAGTTTCTATATCATCCTTGCCATCGCAGAATAATGAATGTGTATGAAGGGAAGAAAAACGCGGGCTCATACAGAGGCAGGAGACTCTTCGTTCGGTTCCTCTGTTTTTTTTACCAAAGCTTTTTCAAGCTGGCGCAAGCGGTATTTCGAAAAAAGCTCTCTTCCGTATTCGGTAATTTCCCATACCTCTTCTTGTTTTTCATCTTGTTTTTCTTCTTTTCCGTTAATGCGTTTGACAAGATTCAATATAGAAAAATCCGCCATTATCTTTTTAATGGTATTTGAAGGGGTTGGATAATCATTGCGTATTGTTTTATCTAAATCGGGATTTAAAACAGTGCCAAGGAAACGGGAAATTTCTGCAGTGCTTTTACCCGTTGAAAGCTCTGGAACCAACAGTTTAAAAATACGAATCTCCCTGAATTGCCTGGTGTTTTCCCAGTTTTCTCCCGAGGCATAATAAAAACTCAATGACACTCTGTTTAGGGCAAGCAGTTTTAGAATACGTTTTTGTTCATCACGCAGTTTGGAAGTGGCTTCGGGGCCATAACAGCAAAACTGCCGTCTAAAAACCGAATTTTCACTGCTAAGCCTGGAAAGTTCGTTGGCTGTATTTATATCCAGAGTCTTATTCGTTTTTATCCAGCCAGGCCGGGTATTGATAATAAATTCTTCTATAAGCAGGTTTTGCGCTTTCTGGCATAAATCGACAGTATGAATCCAGGTTTGGAAAGATCCCTGTTTTAATTTTTCCTTAAAATCGTCCAGCTTTTTTATAAGCTCGGGGTCATTGTCTTTTTTAGCGCTCTTCCATCGGGCTTTTTCATCAATGATTAAGGCAAGGACAGGTATGCCCTTTTGGGAGGCAATTGAATACTCCGTAGTCGGGCAGAATTTATACGCTGTAAGTAAAATAAAGTAATCACATTCCTCGATGATCTTTTGAGTCAGTTTAGCTGCGTTTTTAGCTTTTTCATCAAGAAAATCTACTGTAACGGGGATATGCCCCATTTCCATAATGATCCGAATAATTTCTTTGCGTTCATTTTTCAGATCGTCCAATGTCGAAGCGACAAAAATATGGTGTTTCATAATGGAGCTAAGGGGAATTGAACCCCTGACCTCTTGAATGCCATTCAAGCGCTCTAGCCAACTGAGCTACAGCCCCAAAGTATAGTTTTATTATATAGGGTTTTTAAAAAAAGTCAATACACCATACACACCGATGGATAGCATTTTTAATTGACAATATTTACCAAAATGTCATATTGACATAATTCCAGAAAATGTTAATATTGATTTATGGAAATAACAACACTACCCCGGCTGATTATAAAGAATGTCCGGGACTACCCGAATTTTGTAATTCAGTACAGTAAAAATGCAGACGGGGTTTTTATGCCCACTACATATACAGAATTCTACAATGAAATGATTGCATTTGCCGCCGGCCTTCGTGAAGCAGGAATAGAACGAGGCGATCATGTCGGCCTTATATCGGATAACCGTAAAGAATGGCTAATTGCCGTTTTTGGCTTGCATTGCCTGGGCGCCGCTGATGTTCCGCGCGGCTGCGATTCTATGGCGGGCGAAGTCTCTTACATCCTCTCTTTTGGGGATTGCAAAACTGCAATTCTTGAAAACGAAACGCAGCTTGTTAAGATTTTATCAGTTAGGGATAAAATTCCCCAGCTTGAAAAAATCATCATCATCGACAATGAATTTGATAAGGGAAATTATTCGGCGCAATTGTCTGGGATTAGCGTTTTTGGTTTCAAGGAGATTATGGAGAAGGGGCTGCTTCTAACAAAAGACAATCCTGAAGGGCTTGAATCAATAGAAGCGGAAATTGAAAAAGGCAAGGCTGATGATCTTGCTATAATCATTTTTTCTTCGGGAACCACAGGAGAGCCAAAGGGCATTATGCTGTCCCACAAAAATATGCTGCATCAGGCATTTTTTGCCCCTCTGGCTTTGGACAACAAGCCTGGCGATATATGGCTTTCCGTGCTGCCGGTTTGGCATTCATTTGAACGCGCTGTTCAATATATTTGCTTAGGGCAGGCCGGGGCGCTGGCATATTCAAAGCCTGTAGGAAAAATCATGCTGGCGGATTTTCAGCAGATTAAGCCTAACTGGATGGCATCTGTTCCCAGAATATGGGAAGCCATACGCGCCGCCGTTTACCGTAATGCCGCAGCCGGCAGCGAATTTAAAAAAAGCACCTTTGATTTTTTTATTGCGCTTTCATCAGCATATCAAAAAAACAAGAATTTATTATTGGGCAGGACCCCTCAATACAAGCGGCGGTTTAGACCCTTTGATATTTTTATTTCGATAATCCCTTTTATCCTGTTGCGTCCTTGGTACGATCTTGGAAATATCCTGGTGTTTAAAAAAATTAAAGCCATGTTGGGCAGCCGTTTTAGGGCGGGAATCTCGGGCGGCGCCGCTTTGCCTGATGCCGCGGATAATTTTTTTGAGGCTGTAGGAGTTTTAATCCTTGAAGGCTACGGCCTTACCGAAGCAGCGCCGATAATTGCTGTACGGCATTTCAAGCACCCGGTGCCTGGCACTATAGGCCCCGCATTTCCTGATATGGAAATTATCATCCGTGATCCCGATACAGGCAAGGAACTGCCTCCGGGGAAGAAGGGTATTCTTCATTCCAGGGGGGATCAGATCATGCTGGGGTATTACAAAAAACCTGAAGAAACCAAGAAAGTTATTGACAGCGAAGGCTGGCTGGATACCGGCGACATAGGGTTTAAAACATGGAAAGGCGAGATTAGGCTTACAGGGCGTGCCAAAGATACCATTGTCATACTCGGCGGGGAAAATATTGAGCCGGTTCCCATTGAAAATAAAATACGGGATTCCGTTTATATAGATCATGCCGTAACGCTTGGGCAGGATCAAAAATATCTTGCCGCTCTTATAGTTCCCAATTTTGAACGTATCGAAGAGTACGCTAAAGAAAACGCTATTTCATACATGGATACAGAGAGCCTTGTAAAGCTCCCCGAAATAAGAAAACTTATCCAAACCGAAATTTCTGACAGGATAAACCATAAAAACGGCTTCCGCGGATGCGAGGCTATTTTCCGTTCAGCGGTTCTCTCCAAGCCATTTGAAGTCGGCAAGGAACTTTCTGCCAAACAGGACTATAAACGCCATGTTATAAACGAAATGTACAAAGAGGAAATCGCAAGACTTTTTGTGGATTAATGGTCAGTCCACAAAGTCGGTTACTTTGCGGACTGACCTTGCATTTTCTCAGCCTTTAGGCTGCGAAAATGCGGTTTTTAATGTAGTCTAGACAGACTCTTATTATGGTGTCTAAAATAAATTATGTACGAAACAAAGGAAAAGAAAAAAAGAGCTTTCCTTGTAAGCCTTATTTCAGGTAAAAGCAATGAGGCCGATGATGAAGCCTTTAGCCTTGAACTTTTCGGCCTTGCCGAAACGCTTGAGTTGGATATTGCCGGGCATGAAATTGTTAAGGTTAGGGATAAACAGCCTAAGTTCGGTATAGGCACAGGCAAAGCGGCGGAAATAGCCGAAAATGCAAAACAGGCAGAGGCGGATTGCCTTGTATTGGACTGGAATCCCAGCCCCTCCCAACAGCGTAATTGGGAAACCCTCTCTGAAATACCTGTTATTGATCGCCAGGAACTGATCATACAGATATTTGCCATGAGGGCTGTTACGCGGGAAGCTGCCCTGCAAGTAGAGCTTGCGCAATTAAATTACAGGCTGCCAAGGCTAACTCACAAATACATAGACCTTTCAAGACAGCGCGGCGGGCGTTATGGGACAAAAGGCTCTGGAGAAACACGCCTTGAGACAGACCGCCGTCAGATTGAAAAACGAATACATAAGCTGGAAAAGGATATTGAAGACATTGTAAAACAGCGGAATGTTCTGCGCAGGCAGCGCGAACGCCAGGGAATTCCGTTATGCGCCATTGTCGGCTATACCAATGCCGGCAAATCCAGCCTGCTTAACGCATTAACCGGCTCTGCCGTTCTGGTAGAAGACAAGCTCTTTGCAACCTTGGATGCAACTACCCGCCGCTTCGAGGCTGCCCCCGGCAAATATTTGCTTCTTACCGATACTGTCGGCTTTATCCGCCGCCTGCCCCACTCTCTTATTAAAGCCTTTAAGTCTACCCTTGAAGAAGCTTCCCATGCCCATTTTTTGCTCAATGTTCTTGATGCATCTGACCCGGGGATACAAAACTGCAACCAAACAACAATATCGGTTTTGCAGGAACTTGGAGCGGGAGAAATCCCAGTTATTACTGTGCTTAATAAAATTGATCTTTTGCCTGAGCCTGAACAAACCGCCTCTTTGCTTTCTCTCTTTCCCCAAAGCATTGCGGTTTCTGTAAAAAACGGCAGCGGGCTTGATAGTTTAAAAAATGTTATTGTTGGAAAATTGTGAAATCTAATGCTGCTTTAATATCATCACGAATAAACGAAAAAATTGAACGGCTGATACCTTTAATTGTTCTTTTGGCTGCTGTTCTCGGCCTGTCCCTGCCGGAATTTTTTATCGGCCTAAGGCCCCTGGTTCCCTGGCTTTTCGGGATTTTTACCGTTAACGGGGCATTAAAATCACGAGTGTCGGAATTTGGCAAATCCATACTTAGCCCTGTCCCTATTTTGGTATTTTTTATTTCCTCGCACGTAATTATGCCTCTTCTGGCTTTGTTTTCTGCATCGCTTTTTTTTAAAAATAACCCTGAAGTTATCACAGGGTATGTTTTTCTTTTTTCCGGCCCCGCCGCAGTGTCAGGTTTTTTATGGGTAACAATTTTCCGAGGGGATAAAGTTCTTTGCTTAACATTAATTCTTTTGGATAATTTGCTTGCGCCGCTGATACTTCCGGGAACAATTTCATTATTAATTGGTACAAGCATTACAATTGATACTGCGGCTATGGCAATTTCGCTGGTTTTAATGGTGGTAATTCCGACTGTCACCGGCATCACATTAAACGAAGTTAGCCGTGGAAAAATACCGGATAAAATCTGCCCTTTTTTAAATCCTTTTTCAAAAATATGTTTTTTTCTTGTCATTACAACTAACAGTTCGGTAATTGCAGAAAAAATACGGTTTAATGATCCTTTTCTCTGGAAAGCGACAGGTTTATGCATACTGCTTATAATCGGCAGTTTTATTCTTATGAGGATTATAACCAATATTATAAAGTGCAAACCTGAAAAAAGCGTCACCTTGTTTTTTTCCGTGAGCCTGCGGAATACTGCCGGAATTATTACTATTGCGATTGCTTTTTTTCCCGAAGAAACTGCAATTCCTGTATTTATCAGTATTATAATTCAGCAATTTATATCGGCCATTGCAGGCAAACTGCTGGCTCCAAAAGTTCCTTTGCAAAACTGAACCTTCCCCGCCTTATGCAAAGAATTAATAGATAAGCAGAAAAATATGCTGTGAAAAATTTAGTGAAGGACAGCAGCAAACCATGTGAGGACTCGACGGCAGTTTAAACTTGGGGCTGCCGTATGTCCTCACATGGCTTGCTGCTGCTCCACTAAAGCCATACCGAGCATATTTTTCTGCCGTTATTTTGTTGCATAAGGCGGGTAAAAATGGGTGGGGGGCGCAAGGCGTGGGGGCTTCGTTAATAAAACAAGCAAATGCCTGTAAGCAATTTAAAAACGGATCATTATTTAATGACATATATTGCTTTTTCAGAATATTCATTTGCTTTGGAAATTATCCCTTTTAAATCATCAAGAAATTTAGTTTGTTCCATGTTTTTCTCCTTCTGTTTTTTCATCAATATCAATTTTTCCTGCAATAACAAGATGCTGTATTGCTTTGGTTACTTTTTGCCTGGATTCTTGTATGTGCAGTGTACTGACAGTTGTATGCTTTTCATATTCTTCAATTATTGAATTAACCCAATACGGTCTTGCTGAGGGCGCCTCATCCAAAACTTTTCCCAGATATGTTTCCTTAATTAATCCGTCTTTTAATGCAATTGCAATTACTGAGAAATCCGACAATATACTGCAGACCATTTTCATTTCGTCTTTGTTAAAATTTTTAATAACATCAAACTCAATAATATTGGGTTTCTTTATTTGAACTTTTTTATTTTGTTCAATAATTTTTGAGAATATCCATTCGTCATCTTGGAGTTTTAGCATATTATGATTCTGGCAATAACTTACTGCATATTGTTCACCGCTATAATCCGGTGATACATCGAGCAGAGTAACAGAAATATCCTGTACCTGATCTTTTTTTCCATACATGGTTAATACAACAATTTTTTTACTCATTTTTACCCCCTAAATACATACTGCCCTAATATAAATGCTTTTTCATTACGGGCATATTGAATGATTAAACGCTGGGCTACTTTTGTTTGCACCTCGTTTTTAAGTGAATATTCCATTTCCTCCTTGATATTACTGACTCTGTGCTTGGACATATTTTTAAATATTTTTTCGCATGTGCCTTCGTCAGCATCTCTCAGGGCATGAGCCCATGTTTCGTTGTTTATTTTTCTTGCCAGGAGTTGAATAGCTCCATCATGCCAATTATTGAGGAATTTCATATCCATGCACTGTGGTATTTCAAAAGCTTCAATCTTTTCGTTTTCACCTGCAATTTTGGCAAAAACCCATTCATCATCCCGCAGTTGAAATTCATTAATATTGTCACAGTAGTTTTTTGCACTGTTATGCGAATCAAACAAACTTACTGATAGATGAGAAATATTTTTTTCTTTCCCATAAACAGTTAAAACAATAATGTTTTGCTTTTCCATATTTTTCTCCTATCGTCAACATAGCTCTCATTTTTTTTGTAGTTAATAACAGCACAAAAATCAGCTAATGCTTTATTATATTCACCTATTTTGCGGTATAGATCAGCTCTTCGTGAAAGTGTTTTTATCTCGATCCAGCTTGTTCCATGCCGATCGACCAAAATGGTATTCAAATCATCAATGGCTGCCTGATATTCACCCAAAGCTTCATATATTTCTGATCGATCGCTGTAATCCTGATATCTCTCGGGATCAATTGAAAGGGCTTTTGTAAAAAAATGTAATGCTAATTTGTAGTTCCCTTTAAGTTTATACAGCAAGCCAAGCTCACTGTGTAAAAACGGTAAGGTATTGTCAAGTTTTATTGCTTTTAATAAATCCGCTATCCTTAAAGAAACAGTGTCAGAACGAAGGCGGGAATATGCGGAAATCCGGAAAATATATGCTATTATAAGATTTGGCTGCAACTCAATGGCTTTTGAAAAATCAGCTATGGCCTTTGGATACCCATTTATCTTAGAATATTTATTACCCCTAAGCACATACAAAACGGCATTTTCCGGACATTGGCTGATTGCTTCATCAAGCTTTTGTATAATCTGATTGTAAGAAAGATCGCCTCCATAAGCTGTAAAGTCGATAAAATTATTCAGAACTGAATATTTTTTTAATGATAATGCACGAGTGTAAAAATCAGCAGCTTTGTCGAATTTTCCGGAATCTTCATACAATGATCCCAAACTGCCATTGATAAAAAGTGCCCATGCATTTAACATTACGAGCTTTTCCAAATCGGCGATTTCATTTTCAACATCCCCAATGGTTCTGTAAATATTTATTCTTTCATTGTATGCTGCAACAGAATTCGGATTTAATAAAATTGCTTTTGAATAATCCCGCAAAGCTTTACTATAATGCATATGATAGTAAAAGCATTTCCCACGGTAATAATATGCTTTCCACATTTTTCGGTTTAACTTTATTGCCTTGGAGAAATCGGTAGAAGCCTCTTTGTATTTACATGGTTCATACAAGGTTTGTTCATACAAGGCATGTCCCCGTAAAAAATAAGCTTCGGCATCTTTATCATTAAGCTCAATTGCAGCGGTGTACTTATCAATAAGTGCATTGTGTTTTTTAAGGTTTTCATCCCGCTGTATTTTGTTTTTGCGTTCTATTTCGGCCATTTCCTTTTCACTGGATTGTTTCCTTTTTTCTTCATCTTTTTGCTCTTCTATCTTAAGCTCTTCAACTAGGGCTAAATCGGCCTGGGCTTTTTCTTTTTGACCGAGTTTTTTATAAGCTATAGAGCGTTGTTTAAGATAATGAATAACGGGGCATTCAACTATTTTCATAACAGCATTGGCATTTTTGATTACTTTGTCGTACTGCTTTAGTTTTAAATACGCCTTGCCCCGAAAATAATACAGCCTTCCCCACCAACGGCTTCTCTTTATTGCAAAAGAAAAATCTTGCGCAGCTTTTTCATACTCGCCCATCTCCATATAAAGCAAGCCCCGGTACAATGTGGAATGCATTGATGAACGGTATTTTAGACCTATTTCTATAGCTTTAGTATAGTCGGCAATGGAAGAGTCCCATTGCTTTAACTGCCGGTAAGCCCAGCCTCGGTGCATGAAAGCATATTCGTCTTCTGGATCCAGCGCAATGGCGCGAGTGCAGCCTTCAACAGCTTTTTCCGGCAGCTTGGCCCAGCAAGAGGTTTGTCCCATCATTGCCCAGTAGGTAAGGTTACAGGGCTCTCTCTTGGCCAGCGCTTCATAATCTTTTGTTGCCTTTCTCCAATCGCCATGCCAAAAGCGTTGATTTGCCCGTGCTCTTAGAATGTTGATGTTATCAGGATTTTTTTTCATAAAGCGGGTTAATTGCCTTATTTTCGCATAGTATCCTTCGGTTTTTTCATGTCTTGGTCTCATGTGATTTACTCCTTAAAAAATTTTTTTTGAAAACATCGCGGGTAATACTTTATTAGTAAATCCACTATCTTTAATGCCGCCTCCCATGCTGGCTCTCTGGAAGAAATAAAAGGATCCATTAGAGGAATCAGGCACTTTTCTAAAAATAATTCCATTCCGAAAATTGGAATGAAGGGAAGGATTTTTCTGCATCCGGGCGGCGGAGTTAGTTCTGCACCCCTGTACCATTTCTGTAAAATCCAATACAGGCTGCCAAATAAATCTTCGGAATAATTGCCAAAACGGCCATTCCCCACTTCGTTATCGTTAATAGGAGGTACAATATAATTCTCCAGCCAATAAGAATCGATCAAATACTTAAAATCTTTACGGATATCTGCATGGATCAGGGCGATTAAATATTCAATCCTAAGATCATCAATAGTTTTCGATAATTCATATGCCCATTTTTCTCTCTGATTTGCATAGCGGGAAAAACTAGCCGAGTTATCAGGATACATCAAATGGGCACATTCGTGATACAAAAGAGCTTTTGTCTGTTGTAAAAAATCTGTTTCTATCGGATCCGGAGTTTCTTTTATTGGCAGGTAAATTTTCTTTTTTACCATATCAACAAAGGCGCAAAAGTTAAAAGGCCGTAAGTCTTCAAAAACAACGGTAATGCCTTGCATACCGGTTATTTTGCCGGCTATCTCTTCAAGGTGATATGGAGTGAAAAAATCCAGTTTATTTGGAAACTTAATAGTTTCATTTTTCATTGTTATTCTCCGCAATTATGGCTTTTATATCAGCCGTGCTGATTTCTTTAAAACATACACATTGCCGGAAGGCTGTTTATCAGAAATATACACTGTGACTTTACTAAATCCACATTCAAGAAAGACAGGTTCCAGTTTTGCTGTGTTGTTTACAAGCAAGCTGGCTCTTCTTGCACGGCCTTTTCGCGCTAAAGTAATATACGGTCTGGTAAAATGGGTGTACTTTTGGGGCAGCAAGCTATTCATTTTTTCGGCAATTAATGATGAAAGTTCCGCTATTCTATCACTGCCTTGTTCAAATGTAAGCCCTATAATTTTTCTATTGGGATAACAAGGTTCACCATCAGGCATAATGCCAAATCTTCCGGTAATGCATGTTACAGGGCCAAATCCGAATACTGTCTGTTCAACTGCCCTGCATACAAGCCCCACATCATTTCCGTTTTCTAATTTGCTAAAAAATCCCAGCGTTACACGCCATTCTTCTTTGTCCAGCCACTGGCAGTAAGGCGAATTCTTGTGCATAAATTTTATCAATGGTCCAATTTTTTTGTAAAGTTCTTGTTTAAAAGAAAACGGTAAGGGCAGCGCAATATTTATTCGCATAATTTCTCCTTTAAAAAGGGAGTGCATCCGCAGCCAAAATTGAAAGATACAAACTGAATTTTATGTTTTGTTAAAATTTAAATTTTTTTTGTTCTCTTCTTGTTTCAATGACTTTTCTACCGCTTAATGCGATTGTTTATATTTCTCATTAAAACGAGGGAGATACTCCCTGAAATTAACATTTCAGGCTGTTTCATTATTTTTTGTTTGTCTCAGCCAATTAAGAACCGCGGATTTTTGCACTCCCCAAAAACCCTATTCTAAAGCTTTCTTGATCTTTGTACTGTCAAATTCAACCTGAATTTTTGCATTTTGTTTTGCAAGATGCGTTTCAAGCGCATCTCTTTCTGTGTTCAATGCATTGTACTTCTCTACCATGCTTGCCTGATCAAGAACAAGAACCTTTACAATTTTGATCATGCTATCGCCTGAATAATGCCCTTTGGAATATTCGTATTCATAGCCCTTGCCTTGCCTGCTTTTATGAATAATGCCTGAATAGAAAGCAATTTTTTGTTTAAGCGCTTCCATTCGTACAAGGTCAATGCGGTTTACTGTATTTGCATTTTCAATAGCTTCATTAAAAGCGCACAGTAAATCCATGAGCGAATCTGTAAGCTCAATGGTCTCTTTGAGCGTTTTTCCGTCAAGGGGCCGGGTAAATTCATCCGTGCCTTCGTTTTTTTCATGTTCGGCTTTGGCTACCCTATCCTTAAGGTCACGTATTCTGTCCTTAAGGCGGTTCCGTAAACGAAATGCTTCATTTAAATTCATTTTTTCTCCTTAAATAATATAATGTCCGGTTTTCCCCGAACTTAATGTTTTTTGGGAATGATTTCGATTAATCATACTGTCTCCTTTGGGATACTATCCCTATTTATTGATTTGACACGCTCTGAAGATAACCATCTACGAATATCCCCAGGATCCTTAAACCCACAAGGTTCAAGTCTCGACCAAATGAAGTCTGACAACTTGTTACATAACCGAGAGTAATAGATGATCTGACCATACCAAGTTACAGAACACCAATCTGCAAACTCCCACTGGTAAGGTTCCAATTTCAAAAACAACCAAAGTAGTAGAGACTTGAACGGATTCCTCCTCTTGCCTAAATGATTCATTACTTAACACTCCTGGTATTTTATTCATGCCATTGGGCCTGATATTGATATGTAATGATTGAGTATTCTTTGAACATCCTTTTGATTGTCAGCAAAAACGCAAGTATTAAATTCTGTATCAAAAGAATATTTTGATGTCTTATTGTGGTAAATCTTATTATAGTATCTGTTTTCGCATTTTTTCGAGCAAAAATCGCCGGCTTCGTTTTCAGAACTATCTGATACATAACCATTAAATTTATTTTCATAACTCCTATAAAACCAACTTGCAATACTGTCAATATTGTCAAATTCTTTTCCGCAATAGTCACATGTAAGTGTTGGATAATAACCGTCATTCTCTAACATTCATAATCCTCCTTAATAGGTAACATCTGGCATTTATAATTGCCAGACAATTGGGCAAGGCATCCTGTGCCCTTAATTTTGCCCACTACTATATATAATGCCCGGATTTTCCCGAACTTAATGGTTTTTGAGGAAATTTTTTGCATTAACTTTGGATGCCAAGTAAACACAGATTATTCTTTTTGAAATGTTTTAATTAAAATGTTAAGTTATTGTAAAATATGGGCATTATAGGGTATATTATACTCTAAATAGTTCTATTATTTTCTTTTATACATTTTTTCTTTCTTTCACATTCATCACAACTATCAGGATGTTCGCCAATCCATCCAATGAGCATTTTTTTTCCTCTTAATCTAAAATATATTCTTAGAGTGAAATTATAATCTCTACCGCCTAATGTATAAAAACATGTTCCTACAGTTGTCTTTGTAAAAGGTTTTAGATGAAGTGAAAAATATTCTTCTTTGCCAACTTCATTTTTGAATTGCCTTTTAGGGCAATCTTTATATCTCTCGTTATCCGGCGAACAAAGACAGCCATGAGCATTTAACAAACAAATTAAATTATTTTCATTTATTTTTTTTTCATTTATAATTCCTGCTATATCATCCAAGGTTTTTAAATAATAATATAATTTTGTTGAAATATAAGTTTTGTTTGTATTATTAAAATTTATATTTCTAAAGTTAACATCATTTCCTTTGATGATATTATCAAATTTTACATTTTTTATTTCTTCTATATTCTCTTTTTTTTCTTTTGGGCATAATTTTTTTGTTTTTTGAATACTGACAATAGATACTTTTGAATTCTTATTTTTATCAAATTTCAATGTTATATTTTCTAAGGTGGGTTCATTAGACCCATTAGTTACAATATAGTTTTCTTCTTCAGAGTCATTATATAAATTTAACTCAGCTATATACCCAAGGTATATATTAAATACATTTAATAATGCTGGACAGTTATTTTTAGGATAAACATCTCTGTTGTAATATATATTTTTGTACTTTTTATCAGGATCTTCATATCTATCGGGAATATTTTCATAAATCCCTGTTTTTCTTCTTTCTAATTCTACTAATTTTTTGCAATAATAATCAAGTATACTACTAATATCTAGTTTTAATTTATTTATTTCTTCTGTATTTAATTTATTTACTCTATTTTTAACATCTACAGGATATATATTTCCATATCTTAAATTTGATGGAATTCTATTCATAAAACTAACAGTTACTGATGGATATGATTCTAATTCCATAAGACTATTCATTCTTTTTAAAAATTTTATTGTATTACTATTGTCATTACTTGAATTTCCATTTCTTGCTGATAGAGAGAAGACACTGGTATCTATTGTAAAACTAATCATCGGATGTCTCCGATTCACAATTATCTTCTTCTAGTCTTTTTTTATTTATTGCGGTAAGGATTTCTTCGTTATTATAGTGACGGATATCAAAGAAGCCATCTGGCCAAATGGAATAATTTGCATATTCGTTAATTTCTACCGGAATAACTTTTGTTTGATTTTTCTTTTTTTGAAAATAATATATTTTTATATTTTTTTTAAGTCCTTCCTTTTTTTCCAATAATTGCTGGCACATACGCAACCTTAACCTGTCAATAAAAGGCTCGCTATGGGTCTCAATTATACATTGTTTACCTAAATATGCCATGCAAACAAAGAAATCAGCAAGCAAAGCTTGTATTTCTGTATGAAGATGCAATTCAGGCTGTTCGAAAATAAGAGTAGACCCCTTTTCTGCTATTAGTCCCATAACTATTATTGGTAGCACCTGGCTTATACCAACTCCAACCTGTGTTAAATCTCGTGGTTCATTGTCTTTAGATTGTGTTATTTTTAAAGTATAACCTGATTGTCCTGCTTCTTCCACTTTAATTGTTTTACATACTTTTAAATAATTTAAGTACTTGGCAATAGCTACATCCAACGGGATATTTTCTACCACTTCTGAATTTCCCTTAAAAATGCCAGTCAATTTATTTGGATTTATATATTCAACTTTTTTATGTTTATTTTCAAAGATCACATAAGCTGTATATTCTCCTGTTATTCCTACATCATTTAAATCATCTGCAAGTGAAAAAGGGTAAATAGAATCTAAAAATCTTAATGGCCCTAGATATTTTAAACTACCTGAGAAGTAATCTATAATTTTTCTATTTGATGATGATAATGTTGGTGAATCTCCGTCAAGTATATTTTTGAATTTTGATTTAATATAGGAATCAACAACTAATCTCGTAAACTCTTTCTTGTTTTTTATTAATATATTTTTAATATTTTCATTTTCTTCTTTATTTTTGTATATAGCATCTAAATAATTCTTTATAATATTTTGTACACTTAAAGGCATATCATCTTTTCTTTCGTATATTGATTCTGGAAAATTATTTATAATATCAACTGCTAATGATTTTGCCTTTGATTTATCTTTTGAATAATTATAACCAAAACGACTTGTTATTGAAATTGGCAAAAAATGGGAAAGGATTACATCTATATTTTTAATTTCAGATCTAATAATATCATATTCATCTATAAACTTACCATTAATATTTTCTATACTCATTCTGCTTGAATCGTCTGTTGCTTTTTTTGCTCTTATATCTGCTGTTTCATCATTTTGCAATGTACAATGTAAATGAAGAAAAATTAATTTTCCTTCATTATCAAATTTCAGATCATATTCTATTTTTTTACTTTCATGTTTTACATTCTCATTATTATCACAACGATTATTATATGAAAATGAAATCCCAATTTCTTTTTCTGAATTTGCCCGTATGTCTTTTATAGTTCCCATTTTGACAAGCGGACCGTTTAATACAAGTTGTCTGGAACTTATAGAGTTGCGTAAAGTTTGAGCAATGAGCAGCATTGATTTAATTAAGGTACTTTTTCCACTGCTGTTTTTGCCTGTTAAAATGGTTAATGGTTCAAGTTCTATAGATGTTTTTTTACCAAATGTCTTAAAATTGGAAAGTTCCCACTTTGTTATCATGAATTCTCCTTTATGGAATTATATATTTTTTCTATAACATAGATAGTATGATTATGTCAATCGGCAAACATCTTTAGATCACTCCCCCAAAGCAGTCCTCCAAACCTCAATAATCTCTTTAGCTGTTTCCCCGGCCTTTTCGTCAGAGTCAATAAATCGGTCAATAATGGGGATTAGTTTGTTTACAAATATTTCATTGACAATTAGTGGTATTTTTATATTTTTATAACACGTTATTTTTCTATAGTAAAAATTAATCATAAATAATAACAAAAAAATGTCACCATAACTAAAGTCAATAATCTCCGGCAGATCTTTATTAAATAGTTCACTCAAGTGTGTAAAGTTACTTTCATCAATTTGAAACTGATTAGCCAATCTGTGTTCTATTCTGATATCGTCAATCATATTTCCAATATCCCATATTAAATTTTCCTCCTCATTTCCTGCATCGTCCAAAGTAGGGATAATTAAATATGAATCGTCAGACCAGAGGACATGGCCTGTTTCATGGTCAATCATACCTTTTGCAGCTTTATACTCTTTTTCCGTCAACCCTTCATCTATTGTCCATGCAGGAATAACCACTAAATTTTCATCTGGTGTATAGAATGCAGTTTCAAACTGTTCCCCATTTGGCTGTTCTGCAAAAGTATAATTAACACCAAGATGTGAACCAATATTCATGGCATAATCATACAAACCTTGGCGATTTAACTTATCGTCTTCAAGGTGAAATGTTTTTTCGCTAATAATATTGCCGTTAAAAATCATGTAATACTCCTTGTTATTTGTGTTATTATTAATGTCTAAAATGCAGGAAACTTAATGGTTTTCAGGAAAAACTTCAGGATTATTTTCCCGTAAATATGTTTCAAGGTCTTTCTTAAAATTTTTCAGCATATCTGATGATCTGACTTGAGCTGATGCTTTTGTGGTATTATCTGGGTGAAATGATAAATAAATTTCGTATTGGTTAAGTTTTTCAGTGTTATGTGTTAAATATTCGACTATTTTTTCATCAAGAACTTCTGACAATCCGCTATAATCTCTTATGTTTTCAACACAGAATAGGGTAAAAATTGCTTTATAACAGTTTCTGCTTCTGTCTTGTTTTTGCTCTAAAACATATTTAACAGCGTTACAGATAGTTTTGGCATCTGCATTTGAAATGCATTCATCCAATGGATCAATAGCGATCTTTTTTCCAATAAGCGGGTCTTCTGTATTATCAATGATGTCTATTATTTCACCGTCTTCATTTTTAGCAGAAGAAGATCTGCGATATTTTAGTAGTTTTATTAAACAAATATAATCCCAACTTTTAAACCAATCGGATGCGCATTTTATTTTTTCTCCAAATGATAATTCCCTTCCCATTTCATGTTCACACATTTCTATAAAATCTCTTACTTGATTCAGCTTCCTTTTCTTTTCTTTTGAAGCCGTAAATATTTTTTTCTCATCAAATTCACGATGAAAAGCAAATTTGCTTTTTTCCAATGAAACAAATAAATACTTAAAAAAACCGTTTTTATCTTGTGTAAATGTATCTTTATTTATTATATCCTCGCTAATCTCAGCAATTTCCTTTCCCATAATATCAATATTATCTTTAAACCTATAATCTCTGCACCATATATATATCTGTTCACATAACTGGGGAAAATGAACATCAAAACGGCGGTCAGAAGACTCTTCTTTTTTATACTCAGAATAAATTGAAAAAATCTTGTCTTTTAATTGTTCTTCTTTTACTCTATCTACCACATAATCTCCTTATATTGCAAAAAATTTTTTTAGTGTTTCTGCAGCTTCCGTGGCATCGGCTGCACCCATTGTCCCCATCAGTTTAAAAAGATAGTAAAGCGAAGTAATGTCAAAAAGCATGGGGTTTTCAATTTTTCGGGTTTCATTGTTAAATTCAACTTTCCCGTAGACAATGAACTGGACTAAGGCTTCGCGGAATTCTTCGACAAAGCGAAGGGCGCAAAAAAGAGACAGAATATCAGGCTTGGAACCAAAGGTAATATCCGCAAAAATTTCAGCGTTATCGGGTATTTTTTCTGCCAAATCCGTTATGAGCTTGTTGTAAGTCTTTTTTACCGGTAAAAATTCTATTTCTATGGTATCGTAGCTTAAAACTGCCCCGATTTCTGAATTAATCCCCTCAAGTTCTTCCATAAAGGTTTTTTTGTTCAGTTCACATTGGCTGTTTCCCCCGACAGTCATTATGTAGATAATCTTTATTTCTTCACCTTTTTTCATGGTTTTTGCAAGGACGCTGTTTACCGGGCAAAAGACGGCCTTATCGTATTCAATGGCCTTGTTTCCGTCTACGGGAAACAGTACCGAATTCACCTCATGAGGGGGCCTCATTGGTACTGTAATTATTACTACTTTCATTTAATCTCCTTACCTATTATAATGGCTGATTTTTGCTAAACTTAATGGTTTTTTCCTTAAATTGTGCTGAAATATTATTATAAGTAATGATATTGCTTTTATCAGGGTGTTCATGATAAAATAACATCAGATAAGGAGCAAAAAATGGCATTTGCATTGAATTCATACCCGATTTCTTACCGGGCTAAATTTTCCGGCACAGGCTGGGCAGAAGATTATTTGGAAAAACCGCATGAAACGCCGGAAAAAGAAGCGGCAATGAGCGATGATGAAAGAAACAAAATTGAAAATTTACGGAATTGTTTTGAGGATATTCCTCTTGTAAACTATACAAGCCAATACGGGCTGGCTTGTTTTGAAGGGCTAAAGGCCTTTCCGCAAAAAGACGGCGGCCTTGCAATATTCAGGCTGGACAGGAATGCAAAAAGATTTGCCGAGTCCATGATTGGCTTGAAAATGCCGCCCTTCCCGCAGGACCTTTTTAATAAAGCCTGTATTGAAACCGTTAAACGTAATGCGGAACTGGGTTTTTCTGTCAAATATAACCCGGAATGGGAAAAAGATTCTTTTTTAAGCGCAGACTCTGTCTATCTTCGCCCTTTTAGCATTGCAGAAGGCGGGATAGGGGTAAATATTTCCCGCGAGCCCTGGGTTTTTGTTATTGCCACAACGGTCAGCGCTTATTTTTCTGCGGGCAATTCGGATGCAATTGTAACAGAACGAATTAGGGCAACCCCAAAAGGCACGGGCTGGATAAAGGCTTGTTGCAATTACACAGTGGCAGCCCTTGCAAAACACGAGGCTGTAGAAGCAGGTTATATGGAATGTATTTTCCTTGATGCAACACACAGAAAGTATATCGAGGAAGGTTCTTCCTGCAATATTTTCTTTTTGTTAAAATCCGGGGAACTTGTAACGCCGGAGTTAGGCGATACAATTCTGCCGGGAATTACCCGTGCCAGCATCATTGAAATTGCAGAAGATAAGGGGCTTAAGGTTTCCCAGCGGAAAATATCCATCGAAGAAGCGTTAGGCGAAACCAAAGAATGTTTTGTCAGCGGCACCGCAGTCGGTGCAATATCTGTATCATCTATTACATGGCAGGATAAAAAAGCCGTTTTTTGCAATGGCAAGCCTGGTGAATTTGCAAGCGAAATACTCAATACCTTAAAAGGCATACAATACGGCTCTATGGCGGATACCAAGGGCTGGATGACAAAGGTTGTCTAGAAAAACATTGTGACAACTATACAGAATTTAATCGATCTTCGCGCAGAAAAAGAATTTTTTATAGGAATCGATTCGGACGGATGCGTGTTTGACTCAATGGAGTTAAAACATAAAGAATGTTTTTGCCCGGCTTTTGTTAATAGCTTTAATTTGCAGAGTGTTTCAAAATATGCTAGGGAGGCATGGGAATTTGTAAACCTTTACTCTAGGGACAGGGGCGCAAACCGTTTTCTTACGGCATTAAAGGCGCTGGACATACTCCGTGAAAGAGCAGAAGTAAAAAAACGCGGGGTAAAAATTATTGAGCTTCCCGCATTAAAAGCCTGGACAGAAAAAGAAATCAACCTGAACAACCCCGCTCTAAAGGCAGAACTGGATAAGACAGGCGACCCTGAATTAAAGCTCGTTTACCAATGGTCGTTAGATGTAAATGAAGCAGTGGCAAAAATTTCAAGGGGGATGCGGCCTTTCCCGCTTTTTTACGAATGTCTTGAAAAAATGTCATCTAAAGCAGACCTTGTTGCGGTCTCGCATACTCCGGCGGAAGCGCTTTTGCAGGAATGGGCCGAGCCGGGAATTGACAAAAAAATGCGCGCAATTGCAGGGCAGGAAACCGGAACAAAATCGGAATGTTTATCCTGCGCCGCCAAAGGCAAATACCCGCAGGACAAAATCCTTATGATAGGCGACGCTCCGGGGGACCTGCGGGCGGCAAACTCGATAAACGCCCTTTTTTACCCCATTATACCGGGAAAAGAAGATGATTCATGGAACCGTTTTTTAAATGAGGCCATGGATAAATTTTTTAGCCTGAATTTCAGGGGTTTCTATCAAAAAATTCTTCTTTCTGATTTCTGGAAAGTATTGAAATAATTTAATGAATACTGTATAATTTATAATAATACTCAAAGGATATCTGTTAGGTATTCTGAACTAATTAAATTTTTCTGGAGGATTTTATGAAAAAAATCAGTTTTACTGTACTTGCTTTCCTGTTATTGGCAGGAATTGTAATGTTCAGTGCATGTCCCGATCCCGAGCCTAAACCGGATACAAGGGTTAAATATGACCTGTTTTTGAACCAGCCTGACCAGGGCGGCTCATTTACGGTTGCGGTAGGTTCCGGTGCTGCTACTTACGACGACACGGTGGCTGCGGAAGGGGAAATAATTATCCTTACCGCCGTGCAAACCCCTGAAGAGGCGGAAGACTATGAATTTAGCGGGTTTACAGTTACCCCGGAACAGACCTTGGCCGGCGCAGGCAATGAGTGGACATTTTTCATGCCCGCCGAAGGCGTTGAGATCGACGCTGCGTTCATTAACAAAAATGCGGCTAGATACCCAATAAATGTTACACAGCCTAACATGGGCGGCTCTTTTACGGTTGCAGTAGGAGTCGGTACCCCTGATACTGAAAATACATCAGCAGCACAAGGGCAAATCATAACCCTAACCGCAACGGCTCACACAGGTTTTAATTTTGACGGCTTTACCGTAACTCCCGCGCAAACTCTAAGCGGCGAAGACAATACGCAGACATTCGTGATGCCGAATAGGGCAGTAACAGTAACGGCTTCGTTTATAGGTACGGAAAAACGCGCAATAACAGTTACCCAGCCTGCCGCAAATGGTACTTTTACAGTTGCGGTCGGCAGCGCGGAAGCAGTTTCCACTAATACCGAAGCATTCCCAAATGAAGTTATAACCCTTACTGCAATACCGGCTGCCGGCTTTACTTTAGAGAGCTTCACCATAACGCCGGCTGCTACTCTAAGCGGAAGTGGCAATACGCGGACATTTAACATGCCAGGCGAAGATATAACAATAACAGTTAGATTTGGTATTGTAATTGACGATATATCAATGGACGCCAGCAGTTATGCTTTTACCGCGACTCGAGCTATTACATTTGCAATTGAGACTACCCCGCGCAGACACCTGTGGGCTAATTTAGAACCTGCCGGTACTGGCTCTGCCTTTGGAAGATCGGCAACTTCGCCTCTTAATGCTGTGATATCTGATGATTGGCTTAAAAGCCCCAATGCTGCAGTTATTCTTGATGCCTGGGTAAGACCTTCTCCATATATTTATACCTTAGTATTGACAGCCGGCGGTACCACTTACAGCACAGAGATTGTTGGCGTGCAGCCCGAAACGGATATTTTGCATGCTATTCCCCTATCGCAGTTAGTAAGTACGGAAGGTGCTTCCTTAGCATCGCTGTCTGGTCCTGTAACGATAACAAGATGGCAAATTACCTGTCCTGCACCCAACGGCCTTACCGGCACACGGGTATACGGCCTTTCAATTTCTGAAGTACAAACACGGACCCTCACCAAAGGTTCAGTAACAGGCCCTTCAGGAAACGATTTTGCTCTTCCTACTAATACAACTATGCCTGTCGGGAACACTGTTGTTGTGAATCTTACCATGTCCGCTGGCAACCAGCTTGCAGAGCTTACATTTGCGCCTGCCCAGCCCGATATTGTGGAAGGCAGGGCGTCTGCCGTTTTGGCTTATTTTATCATGCCTAATGCGGATATAACAGTTAACGCAATATTCGAGGCAATACCTGAACCGGAATTTTGGGTAATCGAGGATTTTGATGACGCTTCAAAAAGAGGGGAAGGCGGCTGGATCGGAGATTTTTGCAATACCACCTTTGGTTACTGGATGCGAAATATGACCTTAGGATGGACTAGTGCTACGACAACCGGACCGCACTGGATTACAAATGATTCAGGGAACGGCAGCCAAGGGTCTAATATTCTTGTAGTACAGCCTGCAAATCCCTGGTTTATGCAAATTGAGGCCTCGACTAACGGCATGGTCGGAAGAAACCTCCCGGTTGCTATGAATATTTCCCAAAAGAGTACTATACGCATCTTAATGAGAAGAAGCGGTAGTATAAACCTGGAGTTCGGGTTATTCAACGGCGGTCAAGCTCTGGCCGGTTACGGTGCGTCATCTACCAGTACAACGCAGACGATAGATGAAACCAGAAGCGGAACCGGATATTGGGCAGCCATACCTGATAACACGACGACCAATTCAATTGCCGACAGCTCTTGGGATTATCTTGATATACCGCTTGCTTCATTTACTGGCTTAGATGCGACAAATGTGACAGGTTACGGAATTAGGGTTCTCGGTACAATCGGCGGCAGTCTTCACAACAGGGCTCGGTATTATATTGATAATATTGTTGCCTTAACACCCGAACCTTAAGGTTTACGGTAAGATTTCTTGATGACTAAGGTAAAACCTTAGTCGGTTTTAACGGGTTCTGCGGCAACGCGGAACCCGTTTTTTATTAAGCAATACCAGCACAACAAAAATAGCCAATGAAACCAAGCTTACAATAATACCTGCCACAAGGCTTTTGTTGAAATAACGGAATTCAATTAGGTGCGTGCCCTTGTTTAAGCGGACGGCAGCCATTGCGCCGTCAATCAATACAATTTCACTTTTAACGCCGTTTACATAGACGCTCCAGTTGCCGTCAGTGGGAATGGAGGTATACAAGAGGCCGTTTTCAAGGGCTGTCACCGTGCCGCAGACTTCGTTCTTTGTAAATTTTGTCAAAACCAAAGTAGCTGCAGCAAGCTGCTTATAGCCCTGCTCGAATAACTCTGTATCAAAACGGCCGATAAGAACAAAAGATTTATAAGGCACAGAGATTTCTATTATTTCATTCAGTTTATAGTGTCCAATTAGTGAAACAGCCCTTTCATAATCATTTACTTCAGTTGTAGTATCGTACAATAAATAATAAAAATATATACCTTCGGATGGCGCTCTTGCCTTGTAAATAAAGGCTTGTTCCTCTTCCTGTTCAGTATATATAGGAGG
>Ga0099364_10003790_pt1 | contig 23237 bp, 20 predicted proteins | sample TergutTh196P3_FD_73070 | JGI IMG/M metagenome (GOLD analysis project Ga0099364, IMG submission 73070) | Microcerotermes parvus P3 segment gut microbial communities from Pointe-Noire, Republic of the Congo - Th196 P3 | ecosystem: Host-associated > Arthropoda: Insects > Digestive system > Gut ...
CCTCGATACGGGAATTACGGCACAGAAAACACCGGTTGATTTGTTGTCGCAAGTTCAAGCGATGGCACTGGATTATAAATCGTTCATGAGAAATGATGAAAATCTTTTGGAAATGTTGCGTTCGATGCAGAGTAACGGTGTGGAACGGTTGCGGTTTGATTATGTCATCGCTAACCCGCCGTACATTGGTTACAATGAGTGTGCGAGACAAGAGGTAGAATTCATCAAAAAAATTCAGGACAAAAAGAATTCTTCAATTACCATGGGAAATGTCTTCGGGGTAAATTTAAATACTGTTCCCGGCATTCCCAAGCCATATGCGCCCAAGCCGAATTTGTACGCTTTTTTTATAGCACTGGGGCTGGCGTTGTTGAAAGAAAACGGCAAATTGTGTTTTGTTGTGCCACAAACGCTTTTAACGGCAGGTGACTTGGACGTGTTACGCTATCATTTAGCGAAAAACACATCCATTGAAAAAATTATTACGTTTGGCGGCAATCTTTTTATCGATCGGGGCGTAGAAACACAAAGGACAATTAGTACATCATCCCTGATTATCATCATTACAAAAAACGTACCAAGAGTTAATCACCGTGTGAAGATCGTCAACTTTTATGAAATTGCCCGGCAACAAAAAATGTCGTTGCAAACGTACCTGAAAAGCCGGAAGAAAACGGTCAACTATATTCATCAATCAAAACTGGCGGGGGCGGTAGAAAATTGGAATTTTATCAAACATGACGAAACTGTTTTGCGATTACTTGAAGAGTATAATAGACTGAACCTTTCTATCGAGGATTATCGGCACAACAGTCTTGACGACTACGATGCGGTGCAATTTGACAAGGGTTTGGTTTTTGACAAGGCAAAAATCAATACAAGCACAGCGGACTGGCATCTGCCTGATCGAATCAATGATTGCTTCAACATTAGTGCAAAGAAGGATTTCATTGCGACAGAAAATATCCGTATTCCGCTGGGGTCGCAGGGCTTGAAAGTTTTTGAAAATAAAAACAAAATTATCTGGCGGTACATGAATCCAGAGCGATTCTACTTTTCTGACGGGAAGATAATGATTGATTTTAATTGGGTGATCATTTCCTCGGAAAATAGACGTGAAATTTTGTTTTTGTTGTCTTTGTTGAATTCTCATGTGTCGAATTATATTTTGGGTTTGTACCTGAAGAGTACAAACGAAAAGGCTATACAAATTGGTATCAAGACAGTCAAAAAGTACATCCGCATCCCGCGAATCACCGCCAAGAATCAAAAACTGAAAAACAAGATCATCGCTCTGGCCGAGTCAATGCTTGCACTCGAGTCTGTAACATTTCGGGACATAGTCGATTTCGCCCGGCTGAACGTGCAAAAATTTGACGCTATTTACGTTGAGAAAAACGAATTGGTCTTGTCTAACGGCAAAGAGTTTCGATTGAAGATAACCGACGGCAACAGCAAGTTAGTACAAAAAATCGTTCAGGAAAAATACAAAGACGGCGGGTTAGTTACTGCACAATCTATTGCTTTACCGGAATTAAAATCATTGCCAGCCATTGATTTTGATAAACAGTATGCTATTAAAAAAGAAATTGATGATATTGTCTTCGCACTGTATTTCGATGTGCCGGTTAAAGATGTTGCGAAACACACATTTTATAGATATGTGAATTCGTGAGCACGTAACACCGAACGGCAGGCAAGCGTGATGCAACGAACGGCGACATGATTATGCCGACAGTGTTTCCGATGGAGACATACGGCTACAAGCCGGTAGATTTTGAATATGCCGCGATATTTTGCATCGGCAATCGGCACGCTATCACCGGAGAGGTCGGCTACTTAATCCCTGGCGATAACTTGTTCGCAGCCCCCGTGCCGCCCCCTAAAAAAATTCTCCGCTTCCCCGGTTGACATTGCCGCCATCCTGGTGTACTATATGCGCATTACAGCAGGACAGTCTGAAATAATACTGACCGGACGTCCTTCTGTGTGCCTTTTTTATAGGAACAATCCATGTTTATAGAAATTGATCCAAGCCGACCGCAGCCGATTTTTGAGCAGGTTGCGATGCAAATTAAGTTTGCGATTGCCGCCGGGACCGTTCGGGCAAACGAACTCATACCTTCCATTCGCGACCTATCCTGGCAACTTGCGATCAATCCCAACACCGTCGCACGCGCCTACCAGATTCTCCAAGACGAAGGAATAATCCTTGCCCGACGCGGCATCGGACTCGTCGTTACCGAATCTGCTATGGCCGAATGTCAAAAACAACGAAAAGACTTCTTCCAGCAAAGATTCCAAAATTTCCTGGACGATGTTGCCCGAAGCAAACTTAGTCCCGACGAACTGCACGAAATCCTGCAACATTAAATGCGTTGCCGGCATCGTTTACGCCTAACAATATCCTACAAAGATATATCCTACAACAAGTCGTCAACCCTTTACTCCCATCACGCCTCATGTTCACTTTATTCTACAAAGAGTTACGTCAGCACGGCATTTTCGCCATTGCTATGGTTGTGATATGCCTGCTCTTTCAGGTTACGTGCTATGAAACGAGCAGATGGTTCAATAATCCCGCCGCTCCCGAAACGTATTTGTTTATCGCCCTGATCGTAACCGCTCTGTATGCCGGTGCTGCTGCGGCTTTGGCTTTCGCCACGGAACTTGCCGACAACACTTACACATTTTTGCGAAAATTGCCTGTTACACCGCTCTGTGTTGCATTCGGAAAAATCGGCTGGGTTCTCTGCGGCACTGTCATGGTATTCGCCTGCAACCTGCTGCTTGCCGCTGCTTGGATTTGGCCAAGCAAGATCAATTCAATGGTTTTACCCGCCTTCTCCATGACTATCATCGAAATGCTCATTTGGGGATTGTTCTGGTCAACGCGATGCCGAAGCCAGGTTCATGCACTCCTTGCCGGCTACGCCTCCGCCTCGCTGACATCTTGGGCTATCGCAAACATCGCTCACGTTCACAACGACATAGTCTCACTCTACTTTGAAGGACTCTTTTACCGCATTGCACTAATCTGTTGCGTCATCCCCTTTGTCTTCTGGGGAGCATTACGCTGGTTTGACTTCGAAGCCAAAATCTCCAAACTTGATCCCATGGCCGACAGACTCACAGTCCGCTATCCAAAACGCAGACAAGTCCCGTTTTTTGCGCTCGTACACCAGCATATTCGACATACATCCCTGCTCTATCACGTAGGAATCGCCTCGTTTTGCCTCTTTGCCTTTGGATGCTTTTTTCAGGGGATAAGTAATTCCCCGCTTGGCCCTTGTTTACACACGTTTTTCCATAGTGTGCAGGGAGAGGAATTAATGTTTTATTGGCGTATAGCCGCTTTCATGTGTATGGCGGTTATGCTCGTCTTTTGGGGTAATATATTCGGGCATGATCAAAAAAATGACTCCTACCGCTTCTTGAGTCGGCTAGGGATACACGAAGGAAAAATTTGGTGGAGCCGAATACTGCCCGCTTTTCTGCTATACACTTTCGTCTTAGTCGGTTTTGTATTATCCTGTTTTGCAATTTTTGGTCCCGAATTCATAGAGCATGCAGCCTTCTGCCCGGCGATTTGGATTGCCCCTATGGCGGTCGGTGCTTTCTGTTCCATTTCATTCCGAAGTCAAATGGTCGCTATTTCACTGACGATCTGCGGCACGCTCTTCCTGCTCGGTTGGAAGCTAATACTATGGGTGTTGTTCGGCTGTTCTCCTCTTTGGACAACCCTGCCGATTGCGATCGCCCTACTCATTGCTTCGCGGCTGCGTGCTATGTACTGGCTTCGTGAAACACGTACCTGGCGTAGTAGATTTTTACCGCTATTGCCCTGCTTCGCCGTAACACTGGCAATACTAACAGCAATCCCCTTCGTACGAATCTATTCAATACCATATGTCTCCTGGGAACAAATCCATTCCTACTTCGAAGAAGCACCGCTAGATGCGATACGCAGTCCCGAACGGCGAAATGCTCTTCTACTATACATAGCAACGCACGGAAGCATTCCTGAATCCGAAGAAGAACGGCTCGACGTTTTATTCTGGATGTACGACCTATACAACAGGGAAAAGACGATGCCGGATCTTTCCTACGAAGAATATCTGCTTTTTGAATATGTGTTCTGGAAACGACACCTTGACGCCTTTATCACCGGTCGGCCATACGGTTTTATATCTTCTTCCGACATTGAAGGCGAACGGAAAAATCTACGGAACATGATACTTCTCTGTTTACCTTGGGAACATATTCGGCTAGAACGTGCCTTACGCGTTCGGCTTGTTTCTGATCTCGTTGCATCATCTCCGGCTTGGGGCAATGCCGAGGCTCGGGCACTTCGGAATATTCTCAGAAACTTGCAAAACTCTAAGGCTGTCTTTGATGAAGCAATTCGATGGTTTTACGACGGCAACAACAAGACACTCCATGACACGCATTGGACTTGGATATCGTTGACGTTCGCCCGTCACGCAGTAGAACGTTGGTATCGTGAGCACGGCATATTTCCCGAATCCTTGGACATATTAGTCGAGCAGGGTTACTTGACTGAGATTCCGACTCGTATTTTCACGGACGAACCCATCCGATATTATGTCAATTCGCCCCCGCCGCAAGAACTCGGCCACTATAACATTACCTTTGCGGGGTTAAACCGATGGTCTGTGGCCGATCGGGATTTGCGAGAACACTTCCGACGATACGGCGGAACATATTTAATGTTAGGCAAGAGCATCTGGGTTCTTTTAGAGCAAGAAGAACCTAAACCGCCGGACAGTATTTCATTCCCCATTAACCATCCTTAACCTATACCCCATTACCCACGAATGCCTGCCCCTCCCGCATGCAGGAAGGAAAACTGTTATATTATACTTATTACCCTTACTCGAATCATCCCCCTAACCCCCTAACTACTATGACCGACATTGCCATTGACATTTACCACGTATCCAAAAAATTCGGCAAGCATGCCGCATTGGATGATGTAACCTACCAAGTCCCAAAGGGCAGCGTGTTCGCTCTGCTCGGCGAAAACGGAGCCGGTAAAACCACGACGATCCGAATTCTACTCGGCTTATGCGAACCCGACACCGGCACTCGATCCGTACTAGGACTCGATAGCAAAAAACACGACCTAACCATCAGGCAGTCCGTCGGGTACGTGCCGGAACAACCCGTACTCTACGACTGGATGACCGTCGATGAAATCGGACGTTTCGCCGCATCCTTTTATCCCGACGGTTATCTCGAACGCTACCACGGTTGGCTTAAAAAATACGATTTAAGACCAGACGCTAAAATCAAAACTTTGTCTAAAGGACAAAAAGCAAAAGTTTCCCTTTCGGCAGCATTATCACATGATCCCGAATTGTTGATTTTGGATGAACCAACATCCGGCCTGGATGCTATGGTGCGCCGCGAGTTTTTAGAAAGTATGGTTGACAGGGCGGCGACGGGCCGAACGGTCTTTCTCTCCTCGCATCAAATCGGCGAAGTCGAACGTGTTGCCGACACGGTCGCTATTATGAAAAAATCGCAGATGCAAATCATCGAACCGCTTGATGCTCTCAAAAAACGCACACATCTCATTACAGCAACTTTTGAAAGCGACGCAGCGGCCTGGTCGGGCGAACCGCTCCTTGGTCAAATGATCGAACAAAAAACCGATGGCCGGGAACTAAGAATGTTGGGGCATGATCTGCACGAACATGCCGACCGTCTGTTAAAAGAGCATGCCAATGTCGCAAGATACGAAATTCGAACACCGAGTTTAGAAGAAATTTTTGTGTCCTATATGAAATAGCAACAAATCCCTAACCAACGAAAAAAGATGTCACTGGCCGCAACCCTATTTTATAAAGAGATCCGCCAGCAGGGCGCACTCGCTCTCGGCATGATATTTCTCTGTCTATTGTTCCAACTCGCTTTTTTCGAAATTGTCCGTTGGGCAGGTGAAAGCCTCCACGGCGAAATCTTTTTTTACATCGCATTATGGAGCATTATCCTCTACGCCGGGGCTGCCGCGGCTTTAGCATATTCCTCGGAACATGCCGACAACACTTACACATTTTTGCGAAAGTTGCCTATCTCTCCGGCTACAATCGCTCTAGGAAAAGTAGGCTGGGTATTCTGCGGTACTATTATCGTATTCATCGCAACGATGCTTATCTGCCTGTCATGGATGCTGTGGTTAGGCTATGATTGGAGTAAACTTGATATCATGTTTTTCGTTTTCACCCCGGCAATCGCCGAAACATTTCTTTGGGGATTCTTCTGGTCGACCCGGTGCCGAATCCAAATCAATGCAATACTGTTGACCTATCTTTCTCCTGCTATTGCGATCACGATATTGACGAATTTCCTGCTAGTACCGCCCGACCCCGCCGAAGCGGTTATTTCGGTATTCTACTATAGATTGGCAATAATGTTTATCGTCGGCGTTTTCGCCGTTCGGGGACTACTACACTGGTTCGAGTTCGACAAAAAACCGTCGCTCTGGAATTTTGTGTTTTTTTACCGTATCCCGTATCCGAAGTCGGTTTGCCCGCCTTTCCGTGCGTTAGTTCATCAACACATTCGGCACGCATCTTTACTCTACCCGTTTGGAATCCTTTGCTTTATCGTCCTGTCGGTCATCATTTTGTGTAGGCCCCATCTGAACGACAACTCTTGGATGCTAGATATTTGTTTTTGTGTCTGTGTGTCCAGTATTTTCATTTTTTGGGGAACCATTTTCAGCCATGATCAAAAGCATGACTCCTACCGCTTCTTGAGTCGGCTTGGTATTCACGAAGGAAAAATCTGGTGGAGTCGAATACTACCCGCCTTCTGTTTCTATCTTCTACTCATGATTACCGTCGTTTTCTTGGAGTTTCGGGAGGAACATCAAAGAGTAGAAAATTTGTTTGCCGAAGATTATATGAGAGCAGCATACCAATTGTTCTCGCATGTTACGATGGTAACCACCATGATGCTTATTCCCGTCGCGTTGGGAACATTTTTTTCCATTTCATTTCGCAGTCAGATGGTATCAATCGCACTAACCTTTGCCGGTTCAATGTGCACGGGCTGGTATGCGTTCTTTCTTTTAAACTGGTTTGGAGTCCAATTCTGGTGGACTGTATTTCCAATTATCATTGCACTACTCTTCGCTTCGCGTCTTCGGGCAACCTACTGGATTCGCGAAACGTTCACTTGGCGAAGCAGGTGGACTCCGCTCATTCCGCTCGTTGTAACAATACTTGCGATATTATCCATCTTACCGTTCGTTCGGGTATATACTGTCCCCTACGTGTCTTGGCCGCAAATTGCGTCCGCTCTTGAACAAGCGGAATTGCCGGAACGCATCACTCGCCTGACGCCGGAACACCGGCACGCTTTGATTGTTTATATGAGCGAAGGCATTGACTCGCCGGAATACCGGTTTGCTGAACGGTTTAACAAGAGCAGATTTCCTATTACCCAGCTGCTTGAATCTGACGAAAATTTTGAATCCGCCGAAAATGAAGATTTGCAGAAGATTCTCGCATACCGATTCCCGCAGGAAAAACAAAACGCCATCGATGCCTTATTGCTCGAAGAGTACCTTTTATCCGAATATTTTTATCAACGGGGAGGTTGGGAATATGCACGTACTGTCAGCCGAACAACACTTAATGAAAATAGCCCTGATGCGATCAACACATTCTATTGGTTTCTCAAAACCTTTACTCCTTGGGAATTCACTCGATGGGAACGACTATCGCGACTAAAATCCATTGCGATCATCATCCAAACCGGCAATCTTCCAGACAGCCGGGCACTCGTCAACCGCTTAGCAAGAATCCACCAATTAGATCGCAGCGTAATCGACACACAGAATCTCAACACGCGGCTCGTTGACGATTATGCTTTTCAGTGGGCAAGATACCGATGCCGACATTATCTCCATTTAGTTTTTTCGGCCATACACTTATACTACTGGGAACATGATCAAACATTGCCGCAATCACTCGATGATCTGCTTGGAGTCTATTTCGATGAGTTACCCGTACACCCTCTGACGGGCGAGCCGGTACAATTTCAACTCATTTCCGAATGGCCGGACGACCAATCGTTTGGTGTGTCCGAGAGATTCGTTCTTGGCAAGTATCGGCAATCCCCTACTGATAGTGTCGGCCATCGAACCACCGAAACCCAGAGTCTACTTGCTGTGCTATCGCTTGGCCCCTTGATGTTTGCTATTTTGGAACCGTTAGAACATAGTGTTGATCAAGAATAAGGTCTCCATTTTTCTACCATCCTTATAAGATGGCGTCGAGAATACCTGTACCTTTTAACGGATAAGCACCCTTTAACAAAGCCGCAATGTTGACTCGACGGCTTCGACAATCGCTTGCCTGGCCTGCTCAAAGGGGAGTAGCAGGGTTGCGCCAGCCGCTTTTTTATGCCCGCCGCCGCCGAACTGCAACGCCAACACGCTACAATCGGCTTCGCATCGGCTGCGAAAACTTACCTTGAAAGATTTATCTTTCAATTCCGAAAGCAATACCGCCATCTTCGTGCCTTGCACTTGCAAAAGCATATTGACGACATCCTCTGAATCGGACGGAATCGCTCCCGCTGCGTCCAAGTCTTCCAGCCGAATCCACGTCAGCAAAAACTGCCCCTCCATATACGACTCGGTTTTGGCAAGCGTTCTGCCGACGAGGCGCAATCGGCCTAGCGATTCCTGCTCGAATAGTTCCTTGTACAACGCATCTGGCTGGACCCCGACATCAAGCAGCCGGCCTGCCGTTGTGAATGTTGCAGAAGAAACGTTGGAAAACCGAAACCAGCCGGTATCGGTTGCCATGGCGACGAACGCAGGCCGGGCAATGTCTAATGTCATCGGCACATTCATTGCATCTACGGCTTGCACAACGAGAGCCCCCGTCGCTTCGGCAGTTGAATCGATAAACGTTTCTGCTCCGATGTCTTCGCCTATTGCGTGATGATCCAAGACGATTTTTTTGGCGGTACTTTCCCGAAACGGCGTTGCCATTTCACCGAGTTGCGCCCAAGAACTTGTATCTAGCACAAAGAGCAAGTCAGCCGAGTGAAACCATTGCCTGTCTTCCGTGGTCATGTCTTCGAGTGCCGTGATGGAAGCCTCTGGATCGAGGAAAAGAAGATTCGGCGGCGTTTTATGGGGGGAAAAAATTCTCACTTTCTTACCGAGACGAAGTAACATTTGCTGCATTGCCAATGCGCTGCCGATACAATCGCCGTCGGGCCGATGATGAACGGTCAGGACAATTTGGGATGCCGAATGGATCGTATCCGAAAACCGTTGCCAGTTGATGGGAGTTTGCATACTAGATTGTTGTCCGTTGTTTCACTGTCTCCGCTGTTTCACTGTCATTGTACTCAAAAGCCTTTTTGGGGTCAACGTTTGAGATGTCAATGTTTGGAAGTATCCGCTCACCTCGCCTGCAAGGTTTTAACAGCCTGATTTTTTCAGGAAATGGAGATGTTTGTATGCAACGTTCATCGCCAACTTCTCGCCAACTTCCTGGTCGTCGTGCACGTCTTCCTGCAGGATCGCAATACCGATTACGAAAAACATCGCATTGGACATTCGGAAATCGCTGTAGTTGACTAGAAGAGACAAATTCCATAAAATAGTATCTATAAAATCGGATAGATTACAGTGTCCAATGAAATTTTCGACGGTTTAGGCCGGTCTTTCGGCATTGTATCCAAAGGAAACAATAGACAAAAACAAACGATGTTAAATATCCAGGAACATATACGGACGATACCTGATTTTCCGCAGCCGGGGATTTTGTATTACGATATAACAACAATCCTCCAGAATGCGCACGCATTCAAAGAGACAGTCAGACAACTCGTCGATGCGGTTAAAGACTGGGGAAAATTTGATTACATAGCCGCTCCCGAGGCTCGCGGATTTGTTTTTGCAGCCCCGTTGGCGTTAGAGTTCAATGCCGGTATTGTCCCGATTCGCAAGCCGGGGAAATTACCAGGCCGCACGATCTCGAAATCGTATGATTTAGAATACGGCTCCAACACTATTTACGTGCACAGCGATGCATTGCCGCCAGGCAGCAAAGTCTTATTGCTGGACGACTTGTTGGCAACCGGCGGAACGATTGAAGCCTGTCGGCAACTCATTTCCGAACTCGGAAGCGAAGTTGTCGGTGCCGCATTCGTCATCGAACTCATGTTTCTTGATGGCCGAAAAACACTTAAAACGCCGAACATCAAGTCGTTGGTCCAGTATTGATAATCCGAAAATTTTTAGCAGGGCGGCAAAATCATGGCGTGTTTCCGAACAAATCTAATCGCGAAACACCGCCCACATACCGGGCGATTCTTCTAATTCAATCGTTATCCGGTATTGCGATGCCGGCATCTCAAACGCAGCACCCTGCTCCAACTGCTTGCGAAAAATCCCTGCGATGTAACCCGCCAGCGATTCTGTCGTAGTGTTCCGAACGGGTAAAATCAACGTGTCCCCGACGGGGAACGACCATTGAAGAGGAGGCATCGAAACATGGACAGTATCCTCTGCATCCCGGATCGTAATATACGGATGATCCCGGGGCAGCAAAACTTTATGCGAAAGCATTTCGCATATTTTTTTCAAGGATTCAAACGCAATCAAAAAATCAACAACATAATCTCTCTGGTTGATAGGCCCGGCCACTTCGGCCTTGATCCGAAAATTATGTCCATGCAGTGCTTCTACTTTTTCCGGTGTGTCGAACGTAATAAAGTGTGACGCCGAAAAATGAAGAGCATCGTGTTCAAATCGAATGGAGTGTTGCATGCCGTATCTTTTTAGCGTTGCTGCAATAACCGTTGCCGCAACGAACGTTGTTCGGAAAACCCGTATCGGCTATTATATCGAATCTTTGGCCAATGGACGTTCAGCACAAAGCCCTACAGGTTGCACAGACCATCCGGCGAGGGAGAAAAAGGAATCAAAACCCGCCGTTTTCCAACATCATTTCTTGACTAATCAGTATTTATGCCCCATAATTACCTAAACGGCATATTCTTACCGTACCCCGTGCCCCCTTTTTTCCGTTCCCGATTATGGATGGCATTTTTTACGCAATTCTTACAGCCGGCACGGTATTGCTGGCCGTTACGCTTTTATCCGTCATTGTTCTCGTAATCCGGCGGTATAAACGCTGTCCGAGCAACCGCATCCTCGTCGTTTACGGGAAAAGCGGGACGGGCCAAACGTCGATCTGTATTCACGGCGGTGCACGGCTCGTCTGGCCGATTATTCAAGACTACGCCTATCTGCATCTTGATCCGATGCAAATTGAAATTCCTTTGCGAGGGGCATTGTCTATAGAAAATATTCGGGTAAATGTTCCGAGCGTTTTTACGGTTGCGATTGGGACCACGCCGGAACAGATGCAAAATGCCGCCGTTCGGCTTTTGGGTTTATCCCGGCAACAGATTGCCAAACAGGCGGAGGATATTATTTTCGGGCAACTTCGGCAAGTGATCGCCTCGATGCGGATTGAGGAAATCAACCGCGACCGGGAAGCGTTTTTATGCAACATTACCGCTTCGCTGGAGCCGGAATTGCGTAAAATTGGACTCGTTCTGATCAACGTCAACGTAACCGACATCACCGACGAGAGCGGATACATCGAAGCGATTGGAAAAAAGGCGGCCTCGGAAGCCATTCAAAAGGCCCGGGGCGATGTGGCGGACAACGAAAAAATGGGCGAAATCCGCGTTGCCGAAGCAGAACAAGAACAAGCCATCCAAGTGGCGAATGCCGTCAAAATTCAAATGATCGGAACCCGGGAAGCCGAACGGGATAAAGAAGTCCGGCTGGCCGAACTCACCCGGGAGCAGGCTGTTCGGGTAGCGGATTTAAAAAAGGAACAGACGGTCGGCGAACAGACGGCGGCGTATATTTGCGAGACTCAGGTCAAGCAATCCGAACGTGATATGCGTATTCAGACAGCGGAGGCGAATGCGGTTGCGGTGGAGGGCGAAAACAAATCGAAAGCAACCATTGCGGCTTCGCAGGCTGAGTTGATGGTCAGCGAAGCGGCGGCGTATCAAACGGGCGAGACGAAGAAGCGGGAAGCCGAGGCCGCCGTGAAGCAAGCCCAGTATATTGCGGAAACCAAGGCTGCCCAAGCGGAGGCTGCTCTGACGGAAGCCAAACAGCGTGCCGAACTCGAAGCCCCGGCGAAGGCCCAAAAGGCTAAAACGATTGTTGAAGCCGAAGCATTAGCCGAACAGCGGCGTATTGAAGCAGAGGGCGAAGCAAAAGCCATTTTCGCAAAACTCGAAGCAGAAGCCCGGGGGCAGTATGAAATCCTGGCAAAAAAAGGAGAAGGATTGCAGCGGATTATCGAAGCATGCGGCGGTTCGGAACGGGCATTTCAAATGCTCATGCTGGAACATTTTGACAATCTGATAGAGGCGTCTTCGCAGGCGATTAGCAATATCAAGTTCGACAAAATCATCGTTTGGGACGGCGGTGCTAAAGAAGGGCAGTCTGCAACGTCAAACTTTTTGCAGAGTATGGCCAAAACACTCCCGCCGATGATGCAGGTGATGAAAGAAGTCGGCGGTATTGAGTTCCCCGAAACGTTTGCGACGATTGCCGGCATTAAACCAGAAACGGATACCGAACCAGAAACGAAAACGTAACGTATTGAAAACGAATCACATTTGGGAAGAATGGGCGACAAAAACTATACCGAATGAACTATACCGAATGAACAATGCCGAATCCATGATGCCATCTATCAACAAAAACTGTCTCAAAATTATCCAGTTGACGCCGGGGGCTGGCGGGATGTATTGCGGTAACTGTCTAAGGGACAATGCAATGGTTGCCGACTGGAGTCGGCTTGGACACGATGTTTGTATGGTCCCCCTTTATCTCCCGTTGACTCTGGATGAGCCGGATCAAAGTGCAGATGTTCCCGTCTTTTTCGGCGGCATCAACGTTTTCATGAGTCATAAAATTCCCCGGATTTGGCAATTTGTCCCTGAAAAAGTCCGGCGATGGCTCGATAGCCGGTCGTTTCTAAAATCCATCGGGCGCAGAGTCAGCAAGACCAATCCCGCCGAAGTCGGTTCGCTGACCGTGTCCATGCTCAAAGGCGCGACCGGCAGCCAACGGCGGGAATTGCTGGAACTGGCCGACTGGCTCAAGGAACATAAGCCGGACGTGCTGTCGTTTTCCAATGCACTCATTTTGGGTATGCATCAACATCTCCGTTCGGTAACCGGTGCCAAGACGCTTTGCTTTTTGTCGGGCGAAGATACTTTTTTGGATGAGTTGCCGGAGCCGCACAAAACCCAGGCTTGGAGGCTTGTCCGTGAACATGTCTCCGAAATAGATGTGCTGATTGCGCCAAGCCGGTATTATGCGGCCTTGATGAGCGAACGGCTGAATTTGCCGCAGGAACGGATTCACGTTGTTCATAGCGGAATCAATACCGACGGGTTTGCCAAACAAAACAAGGATAAACAACGCAAGGAAGATCAACCCGAATCGAATACGGCATTAGTTTTGGGTTATTTCGCCAGGATGTCCGAAACCAAGGGGCTGGCTGTTCTCGTTGACGCGTTCATTGAAATTCGTCAACGCGGAACGGTGCCGAATCTCCAACTTAAAATCGGCGGCAATCTGAATCCCTGGAATAAAGATTTGCTTGAACGTTTACAAAATAAACTCGCAATGGCCGGACTGTCGCAGGATGTTCGTTTTTATCCGAATGTAAGCCGAGAGGCAAAGATACAGTTTTTGCAATCGTTGGATATTTTTTCGGTTCCTTCAGTCGGGGATGAGCCGTTTGGTTTTTATGCGGTTGAGGCTCTTGTTGCTGGGGTTCCGGTTGTTCTCCCGGCGAAGTCGTCTTTTCCCGAATTGATTGAGATGTCGGGCGGCGGCGTATTGTATCCGCCGGACGATTTTCTTGCCTTGGTCGAAGTGTTGGAAACACTCTGTGCCGACAAATCCCGGCGTCAGTATTTGGGTAAATCAGGCAGGAATCATGCTTGGGAGTATTTTTCCATACGTCGGGCTTCGAACGAAGTATTGGAATTGATCCGGTGACGGAGCGACGAACACATTGGCCCTTTGCCCTGGCGGTAATCCGTAGATGTCCAAGATTTGAATTTTCCCTGATGCCGTTACGGAAACAGAGCGGCTTTTGGCATTTTCCCCGTTAATTCGGGAAATGCCCGATTTTGCTCAGATTTTTCATATTGAACAAAAAATTAACTTGCACATCTACCGGGGGCGTCTACGGCAAGGCAAGGATACGGCGTAATTCATCTAAATCTTCATTCGTCATCTGCTCAAAATAGCGGACGTTGATATACTCTTCGTCGGGTCTAGGGGCTACGATGTCGTGTCTAACCATTACATCGTATTCCGTTGCTGGAGCAGAAAAATCAACGATTTGATGAATTACAAACCGATCCGAAAAAGGCTTCAATGCTGCATCTCCCTTTCGCGACGATGTGCCATACAAGCCCGACGCTAAAACAAGGTTGTTGTGTAGCAAGGCCGACAGAATATAGTTTCTTCGTATGTGCATGTCTTCTATGCAACGAGACTCTTCTTTTTGTTTCTGTGCAAGCACATCAATTTCTTTGATTTTTTCGTGTACATCTGTTAATTCCAAGGAACCTGCTATCAACACTAAAGCAAACAGTTTTTTTCGCAAGCCAAAAAAAACTGGTGGCTCTTCCATTATGATATGGATGTTGCCATCCATTGCTTCGCTGATGTTATCTATTGATGAACTCAAGACATTGAAGTCTAATGACCGTGCCTCATAAAAAGCACGGTACAACTCCAGGTATTTTGACAGCGTTTCGCCTAACTCCCTATTCAGTAAATTCGATGCTTGATTTTTTGGCATTTCACGTAAATCCTGAAGTGATTTGCGAAAAACACGATTGCTTAAAATTCGTTCTACTTCAATCTTGTCACGTTCATATAAACTTTCGGCAATAGTATTACCATCGGCATCCCGCAAAAAAATAGTGCTTCCGCCGATGAACGCACCCGGATAAAGATAATACTCCATCCCGCTCAACAATTGCACGGTTTCTTCTACAGACAATGTTTTCAACGCAACAACCTGTCTTTCTAGCCGCTCCTCTATCAACACGTTAGAGAACACTGTGTACTCAAAAGGAGTTGTTGTCCGTCTTTGGTGATAATACTTCACGACCGCCACATTTGCGACAAAAACAACGAGGATGATAATTGCGTATACTTTTTTCATGCATGTAACCTCCCGTGATGTTATGACAATTATCTAGGTCTGTATGTTGAACCCGGCAAGAGTGGCCCTCCACCGGGAAGGAAAAATCGGTACCTGTATGTGCCAGCGTATGCCATTTTTTCCGTCGTTTCCGAAACGACTCTAACGAATTCATAGTCTTGAATACCTGAAATCCTTATTGTGTGTCCTGAATTGCCTCGCAAACATCCCGTAACTACATCTGCTCCATTGGCACATACAACCCAGTCATGTTGTCGCACAATGGAAAAACCATTACCATTGATCCAATAACCCAAACCAGTGGAATGTCCGTGACAGTTTTGACTCCAAGATGGTCCGCCAATACGCGTCGCACTGGCAAAAACAACATCCCAATACGCATTAACCTCGGCGGCGGTGATGTTCAAACCACCTGGATCTATGGGAAACGTCAGATTGGTATCAACATTTTCTATTCGGGGTTTTTCCATTTGCCCGCTTACAGGATGAACAGCAGTAGGCCCATTAACAGTAAATTTGCCGTTCCAAGGCTGAAGAGCGGGAACCCAAACTCCTGGCACTTCAACTGTTTCTTGAAGCGGCGTGCCGCCGCGAACAAAAGACACTATTCTATCCCCAATTACGGGATTTTGTCCCCACGCAACACTGCCGGGCAGTAGCATTGCGATGGCAAAGAGAGCAACGGCTACGGTTTTGAACGATTTCAAACTGATTTTCGGCATGGTGTTTTTCGTGTTGTGCATTTTCGGCATGGTGTTTTTCGTGTTGTGCACATATTGTAATACATCACCTCGATGTATTATACCATGGCTAGAGCGAATCCATTTTTGACTTGGACACCACTTTACCGTCCGCTTTCCCACAGGAAAACGGCTACTCACATTTTCAAGCGAATCCGCTTGTTTTATATAATCCAGACAAAAAATGGATACGCTCTAGAGGGGGAATGCAAGAGTTGGACTGCCAGCCAGAGACGTCCAAGATTTGAATTTTCCCTGATGCTGTTACGGAAACAGAGCGGCTTTTGGCATTTTCCCCGTTAATTCGGGAAATGCCCGATTTTGCCTGTATTTTGGGTGTTTTTTAGAATTATTGAATTGCTCTTGCATTGTTTTTATGAATTTATGAAACCGTTACTCATCTCGAGAAGAAAGCGTTTTCCCTTTTAATTCAAATTTAATTCAAAGGGGTGCCGGAGGATTAACAAGCCCGCGAACGGGTTCGACTTGATGTGCTTTTTCAAGCAGCGTGCCGTCTAACCTGTTCCTGGGCTCTGTTTCCGGTATCCTCCCAAAACATTAACGCAACGCAATCTGTTGTCCTTGTCCATCGAGGGGTATGGCACCGAATGCCCGTTGGTAATAAAGCGATAACGCATGCAAGGATACGGCCAATCCTTCTAATTGCTTCGTATTCAAACTGCTCGCCATCGTTTCCGGCTTCACCCGATTGACCGTTGCAGCCAAACTCATCACAGCCCTGACGATTTGAGGGTCGCGTAACTCATTATCCGGCAACGCATAGACCAGCCATCGCAGGATATGTCCGCCGGAGTACATTGTTTCAAAAGCATCGGGGTTAAATCCTTTGTAAAGGAAAAATTTCGGATGCCAGAGGTATCGGTCATTTTGGATAGACAAGACGAAATCCTGATATGTTTTCAGTTGCCGTTTGGCCAAAACCATTGGTCCCCGGATTGGCCGGTTTTCGCTTTCATAAAGGTTAACCGCCGCTGTCAGGCCGAGGAGCCAGTCGGTAACGTCGCTTGTTCCCTGGTCAATTTGCCGGTTTAGTTCGTTCATCACCATCTGCTCAATACTCCAAACATCACCGAGTTCACTTCGCCATTGTTCGTTTGATTCGCCGTAGAATGACAGAGCGACCAACGCCATCGACATGTTCATTCCTTTGGACAATGCCAACTTTTCCGAAGCAATGAGGTGTGCAATCGTATAGGATGCGTTATTGACACGTATTTCGTAGTTCGGCATGATATTAGACATCGCAAGCATTGCGGCAAAGGATGCCGGTCGGTTTTGGTATCCGTGACCTACCCGGGCGATGACTTTGACACCGTCGGTACGCAACATTGTTTTACCGCCAGCCGGAGTATTCCAGCACAATACGCCGATCGAATAAATGTTATTGCCCCTGGACGTTGCGTTTGCGTTACGGTCTCGCGGGTCAAAATGCGGATTCGGCTGAAAAACTTTTGCGTCGGCACCATACGGCAAAGACATCAACATGATCTCATTCGGCGTATTCGATTGCGTGTTCATCCCGCGCCGAAGATTGGCCGTCATGACGCTCTCGATCGAACGTTTCACGCTGTTCAACCGCTCCGCTTCGCCCATCGAATTGAAGTCCCGATAATGCTGGGGAATATCCAAGACCGGAGAGGGATTGGTCGCCTGGGTATTCGCTTGGGTCGGAGTACCGCTGTGGTGATTTCGGGCTGTGTACTGGACTAATACCAGTTGGCCGGTTTCAGTTTGCACCAACTTCGGCGGCCTAATCGGGATGTCGCCGGGGCGAACCAGCGAATCATCTTCTGTTTTCTCCGAAGGAATGATTTTGGCCGGGGCTAAAATCTCACAGTCCGCATGGAGATTCTCCTGGGAAAAATCGAAACCGTCTAAAACGCTCTCCGATGCCGATACGATTCCGCAAAGCAAAACGGCAAGGATTGTACTATGGGTTAAGGTTCTTTTCATTGTAGTTTTTAAGGTTAGGGGGGTAATGTTGTTGGGGGAATGTTATGCGGTCAAACGTTCGTTTGATCCCTTGTCGGCTATACAGAACCGCCCTCGTTCGATGGCGGTCTGTAAGCCTTTCGTTCTTACTTCATTCTGGCGTCAGGCGATTCTGCCCGACGAACATTGTTATCGAAGTCGGGAACAGCACTGATCAGTTGGCTATCCGAAATCGGTTGCGGACGCCGTTGCCGGGGAGGAATATACCTCTGTCTTCGTTCGGCAGCGGTTGACCGCAAGTTTTCAACCATCGCATCGTATTCCGCAATTTCTTGATTGCGTTGTTCGATGGCATCACGCAATGCCGCCCGGGCAAGGGTTGCTTCGCTTTCCGTCGGCCGGTCTATTAAGAAGCCGGAAACGGAACCTCGCTGCAAATACGAATGACGCTGGGCAACCCGCTGGCGTTCTGTACCATAGAGATTATCGCCGCCGTAGTTGATCAGAAAACTGAAGTTTCCACCGCTCGCCGCCGGGTGATAATCGTGTCGGGGGCTTGCAGACCCTTGACTTCGTCCAGCGAACGAATCGCTGCCGCCATAGGAAAAGAGAATACCGATACTCGCCTCCGCTCCTACACCGTGTTTCATATTACCCGTTGCGGTATAGCGGCCGGTACCGCGGAAGTCGGCTAGTATCCCGTATGCCAAGTCCCAGGCCATACCGGTACCCATAATCTGGCCGCCGTAGACGTCGTTGCCGCCGTCATCAAAGAGGTATCCCAGGGCGTAGTGGCAACCCCAACCGTTAACGAATCGGGTCCAGCGTGGTTGTGTACCCGGGCCGGGTCTTGCTCTTCCGTTGTAGTCGGTGATCGTCGTGCCGTATCGAATATCATCGCCTCCGAAGTCTCGGGCGATACCTACTCCAAGCCAGTATCCGCCTCCTTGTCAGAAGTAGTCAACTTCGTAAACATCGTTGCCGTTTCCAGCGAGGATCACACCGATCCCGCCGTTGGCAACCTGACGAATACCTGCGCCGACCCCTTGCCCCCAACCGTCATACCCAGGGTGTTCAGGGTAGGAGTCAAGATACAGACCGCCGCAGTAAAAATGATTATTGCCGTTACCGCTATTGGACAGCAAACCGAAACCGCCAGGGGCACCAAATCCCTGCGCCCACATCGACGCCTTGTAGGAAGAATCGCCCTTGCCTTGGTCTATCAAAAGACCGAGACCGAGCAACGCATGCCCTTGTACCCGGCGAAAGCCTTTATAGGTGTTCGTCCCTTCGTAGTTGACTAATATACCGACACCGCCCATCGTCGAGCCTTGAGCAACATCGCGGGCGTCGTAGGTACTTCGGGCAGCACGATCAACCAGCAGCGAAATCCCCATGATAGAACCGCCTTGAATGCCTGGCCGGGTGCCTACAAAGGTATTGTTCTTACCCAAAGCAAGAATCACCATGACAGGTCTATTCATATTGCAGGTTCCTTCGCGGAATATATCATCTTCACCTCGGCTAATAACGCATATCACCTCTCGCATTTCGGGAGAGTCGAGATCATAACTATTACGGCCGTGACCGCCGATGATAATATCGCCCGCCGCTGTCGTCAAACGCTGAAAACGTTGACCGTTCATCGTAACGACCGGCAAAGTATCTTCCGGGAAATTGGCAAGCAAATCAAGCAATGCTTTGTTCATCAAGGGAAGCAACGCTTCGGCTCCGTCATACAATGCCGATGTATCGACCCGGGACATAATATCGACATGACGACGCCCTACAGACCGGGCTGGAATGGTATGGCCAGTTATACACTTCGGCCCTACGAATGTTTCCGCAAAACTCTCATTTAACCCTTTCAACTCTGCTCCTGTCAGAGTCGAAAACGCTCTGTCGTGGGCCGAGGATGCTAACAAAAGTACACGCTTAACTTCGGCCAACGCTTCCAGAGGGGTTGTGCAAAGAGGAAAACGAATGGGGCCAGCCTCTCGCTTGGGTACATCCATACGCTCACGAATGCTCGGCATCAATTCGGCAAAATGACGATGACTGCCGGAAAAACCTACATACAACTTTCGTGAATACTCTTCAGTCTCAAAGGTCGAACGAACTGGATCATCGTAGAGTTTCAAAAACCAACTCAATCGGCTACGGCCATCAAGTTCGCTCTTCGTATTGATACCGGAGGTATCACGCATAATCCCGCGGGCAAAGTTCTTCCACATCTCGTAACGATTACTGATATTCCGAGACCGCAAGCCATTGACGACCTCTTCGTACATCAGTTTGAGTTTATCTTGAGAATTTGGGTCTCCAGCCAAATTAGGGTTAATGATATTCCAATCGTGTTCTTCGTCGCCGATATCGAAGTCGGGTATCTGAATAACAACTTGTGTTTTTTCCGGAGTAACCGAATCGCCGGGGACTTCCGGCACGCTGTCGGCGATGGACTCTTCGACAATGGTTTCGTTCGCCAAATCTTCCAATGTGCGACTCAGTTCGCCTTCTTGGGACGGAGCGATGGATATCGGCATTCGGTTATCACGACGCCGGGGTTCGGAAATGATCTCCAACGTCCCTATACCCGTAATTTCGCTTACATCTTCGTCTTCTATGACAATATGCTCTTCATCAAATATATGTTCCTGAAAAAGCGGCCCTGTATCGCCTGCCGCATCGCCTGCCGACGGCCCGGCCGGTGCCGAACGATCTATCAGATCAGGCTCAAAAAGTTCCGCCGAAGATTCCGACTCAAACGCCTCCGCTTCGGCACCCAAGTCCGAAAACACTTCGGTCTGCACTTCGGCTGACTCTTCAGTTGGCGGAACAAAAGGACTCGTATGCCGATCAGACTCTACGAAAAACTCCGTAGAGGAATCGCCGGACTCGACCGGTCGGCCTGGCGGTACTCGACCCGCCGGTACTCGGTTTTGCAGTGCATTGGCCGGTGGAGGCGGAACGACACGAGGTTCGGGAAGCACCGTTTTAGGATCATTCGGCTTAACTGCCGTCCAGCCGTCGTTTTCTACGGCAGGTGTTGATGACGGAACGTCTGCCGACTGGGAATCCGAGGGGATGATCCGGGCACGGCCGCCAGGACTGGGGGCTGTCCGCGATTCCCGCGTGGGGGCTTCTCGGGTTGGACGCTGGACGGCATCGCCCGGCGCACTACCCGGCGAATTGCCCGGTGTGCTGCGAGATTGGCCGGCAGGATTGCTTGCAGGACTTTGCCTTCGGGCTTCCTGTCGCATTTTTTCTTGGAGCATAATTTCAAAATCGGCAAAATCAGGCTCATTGGAAGCAGGCTTGTTGGAAGCGTTGCCGAACGCTCCCAAGAGAGCGAATAACAGCACCAAGCCGATTCCAGACAAGCCAATCTTAAAAACTCTTTGTTTCATCGTTATCCTCGTTGGGGGGAGCAGTTGTTGAAACTGACAATATGCGTAATTTAGGGAAACGTGTTATGCCGAATTTAACGGTTATACCGTTTATCGGGACGCTTATGATTGCTAATCGGTTTATTAGAAAAAACTCTTGAAAGAAAATCACCAAATGGCTTTCGATAACTTATAAATCCAAATAAAGAGTAAAAGGCACTTCTAAAAAATTGGTATCTCGACGGGATTGAAAAATAGAGTACCTTTTGTAGATACCTCTTTTTCCTTTTGACTTTATGCACCAGCGTCTGCCTTGCCGCCTGACTGGTGCAATGTGTCGTGGGTAAAGATTCAATTCATCAGCGGAATAGCGGTGGAGCAAACCGTGAATAAGAACGTGCAACTCATTCGACTTTCCAGAGACGCTACGGCCAGCAGGTAAAACGTGATGCTCTGAGTCTTGCCGGGCACCAGGTTTGAATGCAATTTCTTTCTCTTCATCATTCCAACCAATCGGCGTGGAGATGTCATCCATTGAACTTTCTCCAAAAAGTTTCGGCATTCACATGCCTTCGATTGTTCGCGAAGTCTTCTTGAACTCAATATGTGTACTATATGCCTCGGCAATCCAATCCAGGTATTGCGGCAAATTCTCCTTTGGATAAAACTCATGTCGAAATCTGACATCTAATGCCTTTAATTTTAACGGACATCCGAATAAGGCATTTACGTCTTCGTCGGAGTATTGACCGAAGTGCTGCCCTTGTTTTGCGAGTATCCCCATAATATCAGCCAAGCCTCTATCGGCGGGAGTGACTCGAGATTCAACCTGCTGAAGTCCTTCCTCTGTGATCCAAATAAGCGGCAAAATACCGCACTTTATCCCATTCTCCAATATCCGCTTCAGACAGGTTGCACTCTTGCTGGAAATCTGTTCAGGATAGTCGAACATCAGCAACACTTTATAGGGCAAAGGAGTATCTTGATTCTCTTTGTTATAAGTCCGCCAATCCTTGCCTCGTAGCCGGGTTTGTAACAGTTCCGCAGTGTAATCCACCAAATCTAAAAGTCCCTTTTCAATTTTATCGGGATGAGTTAGACAACGTTTTTGCGGCACTAATTTGCCGACATCGAGCAGCGGGAAAAAGTCTTCGATAGACTGTCCCATCTTATCGGGATCAATAATGGTCAACTCAACCATTTCGACCGGCATAGTAAATAACAACCGCAGCAAGAAGGAATGGATATTATTGATGTTGGCAACGGAATAGAGCGGCTTGCGGAAGGGAAAATCCAACATGTGCGGGATGGTTGCATTCCATTTTTTTAGTCCATCGCTTGCAGGTAAGTCAATCTGCAACTGTCCCAGTGCCATAAAATCGGGAATGATTGCTGTTCGATTTAGATGTGATTCCGTCAATGCTTGCAGTGAGGGCTGTATGCGCTGGATTTCTTGGCAGATGGTGTCAAGGTCGTGTTCTCATAGTGTGAGTTGTCTTTCATAATCCGCCAGAATGTCTTTGCGTTGCTGTGCCAATTCCGCGAGTTCATTTTGACGTTTGTTTTCTGCCTCTTTTCGCTTATATTTTGCCAATTTACGGTAGGGTTCTTTTTCCGGCTCTTTTTGGTCCTTGTAATGTACATATGTGTTCGCAAGCCATTGTTCTTTTTCCTTTTCCTTTTGGAATTCGATAAGAGTTAATCTTTTTTGCCTGTGTGATAAGAATGCATCATTTATTGCCATTCGCATTTTAATGTATAGTTCGTACAACAGAGCGTGTTTACTTTTGTTCTAGACAAGAAAGTGTTCATATTGTATTATGTAAGATAAAGGGATCTATTTTCCTGTAAGAACTTATGCCTAATGCCTA
>Ga0099364_10003791_pt1 | contig 23234 bp, 19 predicted proteins | sample TergutTh196P3_FD_73070 | JGI IMG/M metagenome (GOLD analysis project Ga0099364, IMG submission 73070) | Microcerotermes parvus P3 segment gut microbial communities from Pointe-Noire, Republic of the Congo - Th196 P3 | ecosystem: Host-associated > Arthropoda: Insects > Digestive system > Gut ...
CACAACAGGTCGCGGACGAGTTCAGGACAGGAAAATAGCGCCTTGTAGCTGGTGTCGTAAGAGGGGTTTCGTTGCATGGCAGTCACGGCTCGCTAAATGACAGTTGCAATCATTTTAACCTGTTTTTTTGCCGTTTGACTATTCATGTAATCAGAATGTGTATGCTTTTTGCAGTGGACGCACGCCTTTTTTCGGCCAAAGAGTTTCGCAAGACCCGGACGACGAACCGACCAGTTCTCATGTCCGACAGCCACGATGACTGCCATGACCCTGGGAGTTCGGTTGGCGTTCAATACGGGAGTTGTCGAATTCGGCATCTCGTGCGGGCCGTTCCCTGGGTTTCGCAGGCTTGCCTCATCGACTTGTAAAATCCAGACTGATCCACCCCGCACCGCTTTTGAGTCTGCCCCATTTGCCTGCGCCGGGACCGAGGGCTTCCTCCACGATCGTGTAGACGCCTTTGTCATTTATCGAGTCGTTCTTGTCGTAGTCGATTCCTGGGCCTGTGCGTATGTTGAGGTCGTCCACGGTGATACGAACTGCATAAGGATGAAATACGATTGAAACGGAAACCGTAGTCGGTGATTCCGGCGCGGAAACATTGTCTTCCATTGCGGCCATGATGTCCTGTCTGAACTGATCCATTGTCAGGCCGTAGGCATTCCAAATATGTTCGGGGTCGGCGTGATTGCTTGCAATGCCTCTTTTGCTTCCTTCAAAATGGGAAACAATGACGCCTGGTTTCAGGGGGTCGAGGCGGTATTCCCTGCAAAGGTAGGCGAACAGTTCGACGGCGGTTTTATAGGCGCCGAAAACATGCGCTTTCGTGCCGGTACCGTCGCTGGTTTCCTCCCATTTTGCGCCGCTCGTATATCGGATGGTTGATGGCTCTGTCATCTCCACGCCGATGTGCGTGTTGTTACTGTCTCCACCGCCGTGCCAGCCCCGGAAATTCCAGGGAAGGCATTGAATGATCCTGCCGGGTTCGAGCACTGCATGGACGGCAACCCCTATTTTTGGCTGGTTCCAGGTGTCGGCGAATACCTGCGCCCTGGGTTGTGGGCATCCAACGCTGTGGAGCATGATGCCGAGCGGACCGCGTGTCTGGAATGCCGTGTAACGGTTGTCCAGCTTCCTGACGTTGCTGTTGTAGCAATCGTTTTTGGTGCTGAGTTGTTGTGTGAGGTTCATTGGGGGACTCCTGTTCGGTTCGGAATCGGTGGTGTTTTGCGTCGGGAATAATATCCAGGGAACCTCTGATTCTGCATCTAACGCCCGTCTTTTGCATCTAACACCCGTCATCTGCATCTAACGCCCGTCATCCTGCGCGAAGTCGCAGGATCCATGCGGTGTGTGGATTGCAGCGACTTCGCATCGCTTCGCGCTGCAATGACAGGACGGGTTTTTCAGCGATTCCTTAACCCCCGGTGCGTTTTGCTTGTTCATGGCTTGGCATCAGCGTCAGGTGATTCCGTTTGGAGTGGTTGCTCAAGATAATTAATGGAAACGTCTTCGGCTAGTGACGATTCATAGTCCGAGCAATGCCTTACCTCCACTTCCTGCAAAGAGGGAGGTTGCTTTTTCTTATTAGTGTGTTGAAATTGAAATGAGATCATTTTCTGGTCTTTTTTTAAAGGAATATTAACTATTCCACCTATAATCGATTTTGTCTTTTCCTCTTCCGGAATAAAAACAGATAATACATTGCTGCCGACTGGCATTTTGATTTTAAGAAAATCACCATCCTCTACTTCTCCTGATAATTGGATAGTAGCTATACTGCCGTCGACCATATCTGGATTTTGTTGAGCAATAACCACTTTTGGCGGCAAAAAGACTCGTGTCATTACCACCGAGTATTCGCTCGCATTGTTGATGTCTATGTTTTCACTGTTATTCTCGCCTTTGAATGGAAAAAACCGTTTTACAGGTTTCTTGCCCTGCTTTACTTTTTTCTTTGTTTCTGCTTTCGTGTCCGGATCATGTTCCGTAATCTCTACTTCTTCCAGCCATTGATCTATAACCAAAATTCCTGCCTGAGTTGTAGGGTTGCCTTCTTTGTCTTTTATTTCTTTCTCGCCATGTTCGATATAAAATGCGACATGGTTTCCTTTTGGTTTTCCCGGATATTTACCATTTTTGAAAGTGGCAATGGCTGTTCCTTTTGGAATGCTCTTGTCTTCCGGTGTGAGACGTTTGCCTTCTTTCCAGTATTTTGTTCGTGGTAGTCCCGTATAGACCTGAACGAGACTTGCACAGGTTCCAGTACCAATGGATTCAACGGTTCCTTTTTTAACAGCTTCTTCGAAAGCATCAATATCCTTATATTTTTTATTACGTGCCGGATCGACGAATTCGGATGATTTTCGATATTTATTCACATCGTCCGGCTTACTCTCCTCGACCGGCTTACTTTCCTCGTCCGGCTTACTCTCCTCGTCCAGCTCACTGTCCTGGCGCTGAATCAACTTCGTTTGCGCCATACAGCCATTCATATTCCGCTGTTGAACCACATGCGCAAGTTCATGCCCCAGGAGATCCCGCCCCGTGGAGGTGTTGGCGGAATACTGGTTGGGGGCGAAGGCGATGTCGTTGCCGAGCGTGAAGGCTTTGGCGTTCAACGATTCGTTCATTTGGGCGGCGTGCGCGCCCGTGTGAATGCGCACCTGACTGAAATCCTGTCCGAATCGGGGCTCGAAGAAGGCGCGGCTTGTGGTATCCAGCGGCGCGCCGCCGCTGTTGAGCGAATTCAGGCTGGATTCAAGCCGGGGCGAAGCTGGGGAGGTTGGCGCTGCCTGCGCTTTTGCCTGGTCGAGATTTCCTTGCGGCTCAGGCATTCGCATGACGCGCTTCGCTGCGGCGTCCGCTTCGTGCTCCAACGGGTCATTGGTTGTGCCGATTTCCAGGCGCGGCTGAACGCCTGCACGAAGCAGCGCCTTGCGAAGTTGCGCCCGGTGCGTCAGCCCATCGGATACCGGCGCTGACTGTGCGAGGGAGGGCGCGCGGGTTGTTTTCGTTTCGGCGTGGGCTTTCATTGGTGGGTTTCCTCACATGCACCGATATCAGCGATACTTCGCATCGGATGCCCCCCCCGGACGGCGCTTTGCTAGTCCGGGCTACGCTTGCCGGTGTGATACACGACGGAGCATGGGCAAAAAATTTTTCGCCCCTGGCTGCATAGGTTGGGGTGAGTGAAGCGAACCCCAACGTATCGGCGTTCCAAAATGGGCAAGTCATTACCTTTTGACATATACACACATGCATATTATATGGTTGTCCTTCTCCTGGCATTGGGGTTCGCGATGCTCACGCCAACCTATGCGGGCTGTACAAAAAATATGAATTATCGTAGCATCATATAGTCAGTCCGCCGACTTAGGAGCAAAATCATCTTCTCTTTTCTGGGATTTTTTACACTCATATCTAGCTTTCTCAAACAATCCCGATACATCTACAATATCAGAACATTGTCCGCCCTGACCTTTAATAATCTTAAATTTTTCTACCTTCCAGCCTTCTTTCACTTTTATCGGGTCCCCTACGAATGCAACATCATTTCTTATTGCCCAAATGAAAAAATCTGTACGCTCTATAACGGGTTTTTCGCTAATGATTGGCATCTTCTCCTTCCCTGCGATAAGTATAGGTACTGATTTATTTCGCTGAACCCATTGCCCTTGCACCACACCGCCATTCAAACTCTGCTGCTGAACCACATGCGCAAGCTCGTGCCCCAGGAGGTTTCGGCCTGTGGAGGTGTTGGCGGAATACTGGTTGGGGGCGAAGGCGATATTGTTGCCCAGCGTGAAGGCTTTGGCGTTCAACGATTCGTTCATTTGGGCGGCGTTCGCGCCCGTGTGAATGCGCACCTGACTGAAATCCTGTCCGAATCGGGGCTCGAAGAAGGCGCGACTCGATGTATCCAGCGGTGCGCCGCCGCCGTTGAGCGAATTCAGGCCGGATTCAAGCCGGGGCGAGGCTGGGGTGGTTGGTGCTGCCTGCGCTTTTGACTGTACGAGATTTCCTTGCGGCGCTCGAGGCTCAGACATCTGCATGACGCGCTTCGCAGCGACATCCGCTTCACGCTCCAGGGGGTCATTGACTGCGCCGATTTCCAGGCGCGGCTGGACGCCTGCTCGAAGCAATGCCTGACGGTACTGCGCCTGATGTGACAGAGCGTTGGACACCGGCGTGGCATGGGCGCGGGAGGAGGGTTGGGCTGTTTTTGCTTCGGCATGAGTTTTCATCGTTCGGGCCCTTCAGCAAGATTGACGATGCTTCGCATCGGAATAATACAACTATATTTCATTCGGTTGTATAACAACCCCCAACGTTGGGTTCGCAAAGCCCCCCAGCCTGCATGTTGATCTTGCCCGCAGACAGGGCGAAGGCATGTCGCTGAGGATCGCCGGATACTGAGCTTCCTCCGGGTCAGGCGTCACGGCATCGCCGAAACCAATGTCGATCTGCACCGGACAGCGTGCGCCAGGCAGGGTTGACTCAAAATATAGTTACTCTTCGACGATGTGAAACCAATGTTGATTTTGCCAACTAAAGATGACGATCCACATCCATTCTTCCATGCAAGATGCGAACGATTTCAAGCTGGTCACAGTGATCGCGGAAAAAAACGACATGCGATCCAATGAGGTATTTCAGGTAGCCAGGCCGCACATCGACCGGACGACCTTGCCGAGAGCCAGAAGCTAAGTCATGGCAAACGTCTCGAATGTCATCCGTGTAGCGGTCGGCTTGATCAAGTCCCCAGTTTTCGACCGTGTAATCCCAGATGGCTTCTATGTCTGCTTGCGCTGCCGGGGAGAAAACGAGCGATTTCATCTGCGCTCATACTCCGCTCGCTTGCGGGTCTTGAACTCATCGAAGTCAAATGGGCGAGGGGCGCCGGAACTCTCACCTTCAACCAGGGCCGCTTCCAGCGCCCTTACTCTGGTTTCGTGATCTTCCAACAGACGCAACCCAGCCCGCACGACATCGCTGGCTGTTCCGTACCGACCTGTTTGTACCTGCTTGTCGATAAATCCTGCGAAATGGTCACCAAGGTATACCGAGGTGTTCCGGGGGCGTACTTGCATAATAAAAAACCTCCTGCCGAACTTTTGGGTACTATACCAATAATTGGCACATGTTGCCAAGTGAGGATAGAGTCCAACGTTGTGTTCGCAAAGCTCCCCCCAGCCTGCATGTCGGCCTTGCCGAGAAGCGCCATCAGTGCCTGAAACTCTTTTTCCCATAGATCGGGGTAGCTTTGGTGGTTTGGGCGCTTTGCGAGATGCTGGGTGTGCGAACGCTCGGTTTCCGCGACTCTGGAGCCGATCATCTCCCAGGCGGCGGGAGTGTTCCCCGATTTGGCGCAGACCGCTTTGTAAAAACTGTGATTTGCCGGGTTGCCAGTGAGACCGATGTCTACGCCGAGGCGAGCCAGGAATTCGTGCCGGATCTCGATGTTTTTTACGACTGCGGCGCCTTCGTCTTTTATCCTGTTTCGGAGATAGGCTGCCTTCGGGTCAGGCACGGTTGCGTTGCTCTCACCCTTCGTCAGGCTTTTGAGAAAGGCTTCCATCGAGGTGAGGTCGAATTTGAAGGGGAATGCCGCATGGCCCGCTTCATGAGATAAAGCCTGTAGCACTGCCAGCGGGTTATCCTCCAGGGAACCGTCGATGACAATTGATTCGGTAACGATTATCCTGTTTTCCTTGATGCTGTAGCTTGACTGGTAGCTCGAGCCGCCTTTCTTCGGGCCGTACAGGATTGTGCCGCCGTTGTTGAAGAATGGCCCCAGCGCATTCATCAGGCTGGGAGAAAGTCCGGCGAGTTCGCCCACGTTTTTTCCCAGGGATTTCGCGATGCGTTCGGCAACTGCCTGTGTGGGTGGGGGTGAGCCTGCGAACCCCAACGTTGGGCCGGAAGGAGGCAACGTTGAAAGGGGAACCCGCGTAATCCGCGCAGGTTCAGGTGAGTTTGTGACCTCTAACGCCATCATCGTTCCCCAACGTAAAGTCGTTTCCATGCGCGAAGGCGGTTGCCGGTTGTTCCGCTTGGTTGTCTGGGGTGATTGTGTTTTGTGCTCCCTCACTCAATTGGAAAGCGCTTTCGAATTTCTTCCACCCTCTCAAGCCACTCTTCCCTGGTTGTCTCGCCGCGCTGATATTTGAAGAAAAGCGGGTCTGTCTCGGTTTCGTATGCCTTTTGCCTTGATTTTTTATTGTGGGCATTGATCTCTTCTTGTGTTGGCATTGGGGGATCCTTCAGAATCGGATAACCCTTATCATCCGGAACGATCTGTTTGCCAAGAGATTGCTCCTGGAGCAATTTCTCCCAATATTCTTCCGTTATTTCAACGGCGTCTTTTGGAATGTTTGTGCCGTGAATTTCTTTGGCATAAAAACCACCAGTCGACTTCGCGTAATACATAGTGACCTCCAACTTTTAAGTTTCAGTTTCAAGAACGTTGAGGCTTGCAAGCTTACCCCAATTCATGCATGAATTAATTCATATGGCTAGTTGCATTCCCCAAAGCCTAGAAAATATAGATGTGCTGGTGTCCATGATGTCTCAGTTATATTTTCAGTGCGAAATTCTACATTGGTATTGGCTCCGTTTATTAAAAAAACTCTACCTCGCTCCGAATCAAGTTGTAAGAACGTTGCAAAAATTTTAGTAAAAGCAATAGGCCAAGAATGAAAGTCGGTGGATGGAACAGTAGGCAGCCCATCAGAAGACCAAAGTTGGAACTTAGAAAACATAATGACAAGCCCACTTGGAAGTCGTTGATAAGCCCACCCTGGTTCAAAAAAACCTGGATTACTAATACTACTTATGAAGCTATCAAGCTTCTTTTTGTCAGTGTTAGACATAAACCCTGCAACGTCAGTGGTTGCCACAGCATGCGCTGATCCTCTAGCGCCAACATGCGAAAGCGGCGCGGCGCTTGCGGTAATTTTGTTGCAGACAAATGCAGTGGTAGCAAGTGTTGTTGAGTTTGTGCTGATATCTGCTGTTGGGGCTGTTGCAGTTCCCGTGATCTCTACATCTCCATTAACTGTCAACTTTCTCTTTCCGACTGGAAGGTTAGACCCGATGGTCGTATCCGCATAAACCTTTAACGTTCTTTTTTGATCATTAGTAGGATCTGGGCCAATGGTTGTGTTCCCATATACATGTAACGATCTATCTTCCTGGCTGATTCCGGATCCGGGGATTCCAATGATTCCAATGGTTAGATTGCTCGTGATATTGGTAACACTTAAATCTCCAGTAATGCTGGTATTTCCAGTAATGCTTGTATCTCCATTAACTGTCAACTTTCTCTTTCCGACTGAAAGGTTAGACCCGATGGTCGTATCCGCATAAACCGTTAACTTTCTTTCTTGACTATTAGTAGGACCTGGGCCAATGGTCGTATTCCCCGTAATATCCGCAGTCGAACTAGCAATTAAAGCCCCAGCAACCGTTAACGCCCCCCCAATTTTTGAACTACCTGTGCCATCTACCGTCAATGTCCCCCCAATAGTCGTATCCCCCGTAATGTCCGCGGTCGACCCAACCTTTACCCATCCTCCTACTGTCAAATTTCTGCCTACATTCAAATCCTCGCCAACGCCAGCACTATCCGTCGTACTCAAATCCCGATCCGTTATCGGCAGGAACTCCACATTCAATGGTGTTACTCCACCACGGGGGGATAAAAACCCCAATGCCGCAAAATAATGCTTGACCCCATCTGCTGCTTTGGGTGTACCCGCCTCCCAGTTCCTGATCTCCCCGTCTCTGACGAGGATATGCCAGTAATCTCCGTCCCGGTAAAACGAATTAACCCTTGGGCCTGCCTCATTCAGATCATACTTGAAAGTAATACCCAGACTTTTCTCAAGCGAACTTTTGTCATCATCAGCCGGATAGAAAATACCATCCCAACAGCATATTCTGAGTTTAGCCCCTTCCTCCAAAGGTTCCCCAACTTGTTTTATGCTTAAAACGCCCTTCTCAAAATCATTACCCTCTTCACGCATATCGATCATAAGCCTGAACCGATGTCCGTTTTCGTCCATTTTTCCTGGAGCAGACAGCTCTATCCATTGAGCGCCCCTAAATGCATTTTGTATGTCTTCGCTATTATTTTTCAATTCGAATGAATTGCCTCCCTTGGCGACGACTTCTGCCCATACGGAAGCATTGTTGCGAGACCATTTGAAAAAAAGCTCCGAGTCCGGCTTATCATCCTGGTGAACCTCGATGCGATATAGAAGGTTATCCTTGATCCTGACCTTCATCAGGGGGGAGTCGTCCGAAGAGTCAGACTTGATCGTCAGTTTTCCTGTGCTCAAGGGTTGTGCCCAATCGGCAATGACCGGCCATTCGCCTCTCTTATATTCAGCCTCATTCGATCTGTCGGCAATCGCCTTAAAACGAACACACCACTCGGTTTTGAGCCGCGTCGTCGTTTCCAGGCCCAGCGCGGGATCGACGAGATTTTCATCTTCAACGGCATCGACTTCGCGTGTCCATGCATCGAGGTAGTAGAGATAATTATTTCCAGCAGCAGCATCACTCGGTATATTCAGTTCGACCGGAGAACCCTCGTTCTCGATCAGCAGGCCATCGATATAGTAAACGCCGGGAGTCAGAACCAGCTTTTTATTGTTATCCTGTAGTAACTCCATCTTCTTGCCACGCGGCGTGCCGCTCCGACCCACCAGGTCGCGGAAGAGGGAGGTGTTGCGGTGCTCGGAAATCTGCACCTGCTCATTCCAGTCCGAATCAAGCTGCAAACGGCCTTGCTGCATCAGCACGGCACTGTAACGCTTTTTACGATCAAAGCTAAAACGGCTGAAATCACCTTTCATTTTCTTTCTCCTTGAGAGTTGCCTGCGTTTTCCCGCCATTGCGCGGCAGGGATTACGGTTCGATTCAGGGGAGTCGAAACTCCTTCCTCCATGTTTCAATTATTGGCGATCCGCCCCAACCTACATTCCCTGTTCGGAGCCCATCGGAGCCGCTTCCACGGTTTCCCCCGGTTCCTTCAACTGCTCCTCCAACACCTGAATGGCGCCGCTGATGCGTAACAGGGTCTCCCGAAGATTGCTCGCCCTGGTGTCGAGATCCGCGAGCATCTTTTGCCCGGATTCAAATTCCGATTTCAGTTCGTCCAGTCGCTTTTCAAGTTGCTGACGCATTGCATGACTCCTTCAAGGTTCAATAGGGTGTTCAAACAGGGTCGTGTCAGGTATGAGCGCAACACGCATCCCGACCGGTAGGTAATCGTCCAACTTCCGGATCACAGCCTCCCAGGCCAACATGTAACCACAATGGTGAAATGCGCCCATCTCACCACCGTCTTCAGCGCCATAACGTATGGATTCCGGCGATTCGGGGTGGATGACGCCACATCCCGGCTCGCCCCATTGCGTCGTGAAAAACTCAGGCTTCTCATTCGTGTTTCCAACAATGCCGCTGAAGAGCGCCTCACCCTCGACAGTTGGGTCGAGGGAAACGGGACTGGGGGAGTGAATGGTGACGCCGCCAGGCTTTGCCTCATCCTGATCCGCCTTGACCTGAACCAACGGGCGAACTCCCGACCCGATGGGCTCTTTCAGATCCCCTGGTCTCTCCGGCCTGACGAAATCCCCCGGATTGACGATGCCCTGATTGCCGGACGAGAAACTGCATGCCACCTGAGCCCAAAGCTCCTGGATGGCATCGATGCCTTTGGCAGTGGGATGCAGACCATCACTCAGCAACGAAGGGTTTTTTCTGAAAAGCGTGTACAAATCCGGCCCGATAGGCAGGTCGTATTTGTTTGTAATTTTGTCGATAACTATATTCAGGGACTGAATGTGGCTGTCCGGCACAATCTCGCTCCAGGGAATGCGCGCAACAATGGGCTGCTTGCCCTGTGCTATGAGCAAATCCAGAATGTTGACCAGGTTCTGCTCGAAAACCGCCACCTTTTCCCCATCGTTGCTGCCAATGCCGATTGCCCAGAAATGGATGCCCTGGTTGTCGTCGATGGTCTGTTGAAGCCTTTCCAATAAATGCCCCGAATCCTGTCCGCCAATGCCAAAGTTGATCATGCTCGGATAGCGGCGCGAATCGAAGGCGTTCACCCGTTCGTTGAAGGGTTGCCCCGTTCCGGGACTCCTCCAGAAAGTATCCGCCGTAATGCTGTCGCCAATGAAACCCCATGTGTCGCAGACAATACCCGGCTTACACCGACTCAGGTCGTGAATGTCGATTTCATTGATGCTCGAATCGCCGCGGGTCACTCGAAAACGAACCCATCGCATGTCGTCGCCTTCGATGATATGCGCGCGCGCCGCCCAGGGATTCTTCTGCACATCGACGACAGTTACCCAGTCGCCTTTGTTGCCGTCAGGGGAATTCGATGAAATCTGAATTTCATAGCAGTCGGGAGCGCCGTGCAGGGTCTGATCGTAGTCGTAATTGAAGCTGGACATCCATTGAAACAGGATGCGCGAAAACGGCCCCGGCAGTTCAAAAACGACATAAGTCTGCAGGGGAAGCGGTGGAACCTGAATCTCATCATCCTTCCCGAAACCGCCTATATTGTCGAGCAGCCATGAAGGAGGATTGTCGTTGTTGAAGCCCGGAATGGCCTGAACGATTGCGTTGAGGCGCGGAGTCGGCATCACGCCCCAGTCGGGATCTTCCGGTTCAACGGGATCTTCCGGGTGAGCGCCGTCACCTATCACCAGCACGAGGCGGTTGCGGTCTTTTTCCAGCGAGTAGGAATGGCCGCCGATAGTGCTGCCGGGTGTTGTCTGGAAAGTCCCGGTCAATTCGCCCGCCGAGATGAGAACGAACCGATCTCCCGACTGCAGGGCAGGGCCGAATTTTTCGAGATGCACGCTGATGAGCGTTGAAGTGCCGAGGTTTGCCCTGTCGGTGACGGTGAGCATGGCATTGTCTGCCGTCAGAGTCATGGGCAGGTAAAAATTCAGAACCTGAAAGTAATTCAGTTCGCGCACGGTCAGACCGGCGCTATGGAGATTCAGGGCGTTGTTGTTGGAAGGGCCGCTGATGAACGCATAACCGCCGAAGAGTCCGGCAGCCGCTCCAAAGGTCGGATTACCTTGGATGGTGACGGTGTTGTTACTGGTTTCGGCCCTGCCGTTGGCGGCAAGGGCGCTTGCGCCCACGATACTCCCGTTCAACGTGCCGCCAAGGATGGTGACGCTGTTGTCTGAGGCGATGGCCGTAATCGCGGACGCGAGTTTGGCGTCGCCGGATTTGGTTTTGGCCTGCCCGCCGATAACCTGGCCGTTTATCGTGCCGCCGCTGATGGTGACGCTGTTGGACGAGGCCGTGACAACGCCGCTGCGAAGCCTGTGGCTCCCGCCGAAGATGTCGCCCCCACGCCTGATGCCCACCGTGCCGCCTTTGATGACAACCTGATTGCCGGTGACGGGGTCCAGATCCAGGAGATTGATCGCACCGAAAACAGCCTTCACCGTGCCGCTTATAAGCGTGACTTCGTTTTTTGAGAGATCGTTGCTCTTGCCGCTGTGGCTGCCTTCAGGCGCCAGAACCCTGTATGCCCTGATAGCGGGAATGTTTTGCAGCACTGCGCCGGTATAGACGGCGGGCTCGGACTCCAGGTCGTCAGAGTCACCGACGTCGGCTGTTTTGTGAACAATCCGGGAATAGCGGATACCGCCTTGGGGCAGTTCTTTTCTGCGCGACGTGCGATAAAGCCCTTCCATGAAAATGCAGTCGCTGGCTTCCAGACGTTCGGCAAACAGTTCGCCCAATACCGTGCAATACTCAAACCGCACATGGCTGCCGGAGGCGTTGACACTGTGCAGCAGGGAGTCGTTGGCAATGAGGGCAGGGAGGTTGGAGTCGGCGGCGGATGCGCCGATTTTTATTGCGTAAGCTGCAAGTCTTTCAAGCGATAAACGTGTCCCTGCCGGAACGCTTAAATTTTCGCTCAGATTGAGCTCCGTGAAAAAATATTGAGTTGCTTTTCCAAGCTTTTTTTCACCTGTAATATGAATGGTTTCCGTTACACCCGGTTTCCTGAAGAATCGCCAGATCCCGCCATCTTCTCTAAGCTCCATGAGATCGCTTGGCATGATCGACTCGTTTCCTTTCTCAAACCAACTATCAATATCACGTGTACCATTTGTCGTTTTGGTTTTCCATTTGAAACGCACAACGTCTTTTTTTGCAAAAAAACCGGCATACGGCGAGGCATAAAGCAATACCGCAAACGGATTCGCATGCCCGTGAAGCCAGTCGGGTTTGCGCACGTCCACGGAATGCGGCGCAGTATCACGGTATCCGACAAAGTCGGCGGGCCTTACAACGTCTTTAGGGTGATCGGAATCATCATGTCTTATCCGGTTGATCCGCACGATGGGGGGCGATACCGAAGGGCCTTCGATCCGCGCGGTACGCGCAACACGCGGCCAGCCTTCCTGTGCGGCCAATTTCTCGAAACCTCCGATTCCCTCTGCAATCTGGCCGATGGTCGGAATCGTTCCCTTTCCCTGTCGCCATGCGACGGCGTGCATGATTTCCTTGCGCCTGCCTTCGATAAGCGGTGACAGCGTTGTCGCGCCGACCAACTGGGCAAAATAGGGCAGGAGCCATTCCTGACAGGTTTCGGGAAAACAGTCTTTGTAACGCTGATCCAGGCTGTTATAGATGGCATCGAGCAATTTGCCGCAACTGTCGAGATAGGCCGCCAAATGGCCCTTGTTTTCTTCCCGATCGTCGCGCGTGCGGTAGACCTCCGGCAATGCTTCGTAGAGCGCACGGCCAAAACGGCTTTGAATCGTGACGTTCATTATTGCGATTCCTCCCACTTGTCCACCGTCAGACGGATGTTGTCCTCGGAATCATCACTGAGATAAAGGACTCCATGATTGCTTTCCGGCTCCAGGGATTGCACTTCATGCTGCTCGCCGAGTCTGTCTTCATCGAGCATGAAATTACAGACGGAATATTCGATGCCGCGCACCGCCTCCACGCATTGGTAGATGTCGCTCAGATAGACCGGCGAGCCGATGGAGCGATTCTTGAGCGTGAAGCGATCAAGCAATGTTTTTCGGACTTCCGCCTTGACATCGTCCACATCGAAACGCCTGGTGTTGATGCCAAGGGTAATCTTCAGCTTCAGGAGTTCGGGTTCGTAGTTTTTCAACTCGATACACACCCCAGGGATCGCGCGCGCCAACAGGAATGCCCTGAGATCGTCGGATAAGGCTTTCGCCAGCGGCAGCCTGCCCTCTGCGGGCACAATGGTGACGCAAATGCCCTGTTCCCTGCCTGATGATGTATGTATGGCGCGCGCATCCCAGATGCCGGGGCGGCTTGCTGCCAGTTCCGCAAAATCGACGGTCGATACCGCGCGTTGCATCGTCAATAAACTTCCGGGGGCGCTGCGTCGCAGTGAGGTGACGGATTCCTTGTCGTCGCCGCCCGAAGCGGTAAAGGGCTGATCGATCGCTTCAACGCGCGGATGGGGTTGCGCCAGTTTTTTGAATGACCCGGCATCGAGGTTGCCCGCACTCCCCGATCCCAGGCGCCAGGCGATGCGGACATTGTTTTCTCCGGTCGGCAGTCGCCGACCATTGATGCCGTCGCCGAACACGATACGAAGATGCCCGTCTTCGGTCATCCTGACCAGATAGTGAGGATCGGTGGCCCGAGATTGATTGAACCGTGATACCTGCATCCAGGTCTCGTCGCCATCGACGACGATGTCGATATCGGCCCGCACGCCGGAGTCCTGCACCGGGTCGGATACGAAAGAAACATCGGATACGGGAAACAGGAATTCCTGATTGGAGAGCGTCGCGTTGCCGCTGCCCAGAATTCTCTCCGGCTGCGTTTCTCCATGACCGGCCGGTACGACATTGGCCCGGATTACCGTCCTGCCTATCGTGTATCCATCGGGCAAAGGAGGATCCAGCGTAATGACAACGCCGTTGTTCGAGGCATTTATCGATGTTATCGATGTCAGGAAACTGCGCCTGGGTTTGGGCGCTTCCTGCTCGATGACGATGAGTCTGCCCGTCTTGAGGCTCATGGCGGCTTTCACGTACTCAAGCTCCAGGAAACTACTACCACCACCACTACTACTATCACCACTACCATCACCGCTATCACCGCTACCACCACTTTTATTATTTCCTGAAATCATCTCTTTTGCGTTTGATTCCATTCTGATGCTAATGGCTGTTTTTACGTTTTCAGGCTCCGGCAAACTGCTGCTATTATTATTACTCCCTGAAATCATCCCTTCGTTTACGTCCGATTCCTTCAGGGAAAATTGTTCCTTGAATTTTCCGAAAATAGTCGTTTGGTTACGCAAGAAATTTTCAGCCGGAGCCATCGGTTTCCAATTGTCAACTTCCAGATCCGATCGGCCTGCCTCCTCTTCACTTACACTCAGTACACGCGCGGAAACAAGGTTCGATCCGCACACGGCAACACATAAATCACCACTGGCAATACGTTTGACAGTGTCAACGACCAGCACTGATTCTTGAGACATGTCAATGAAGCTGTCTATTTTACATTTCCATTGATTTTCTCTGGGTGGCAACAGGATACTCGTTATATCGGCCAGACTCGGATTGCCCGTTGCTTCAATAGTAAGTACGGTGGTCGTAGCACTGTCGTGTGATATGGTTGAATTGGCGCTGGAGACTTTGCCCGCTTTAAAAGTATTATTTTTCATCTGGAGAAGAATATCGCCACCCTCGAGCCAGGTCTTGTCGCCCAAAACAGTAATCGTAGCATTGTTGAGAATAATGAATTGACTCTCTATTCCTACTGCTTCCTTTAGAATATCGGCTAAAGGACGATCCTCCTCGGTTATTGGAAGAGTCACGTCTCCCGAAAATTTAGTCAATTTTTCCGGCTCACCGACATAATGATTCTCTTCAGATAGTGTCTGATTCTCCGAATAAACTCCTGCTCCTGAATCCAGGCGGATTTGTTTGCCGTCCAGATTTGAAATGGTACGGTAGTGGCCTGTTATGCCGTTTCCGATAAAAACGTAATTTCCTTCTATTATTTGTGTCAATGATGGAACAGACTCTTCCTTCAAAAAGAGGGTTGAATCTCCCGCTTTCAATACTTGCTGTTGCGTAGGCCCATAAACCTCCAGTTTTTCAACCGGTTTGAGATGGACGGTCACATCGCCTCTGGGACCTAAATACAAATCATTGCCTGGAGGAAGGTTGAGAGAAGAAAGGTCGAGAGAAGAAAGGTCGAGATGCAACACCGTGTTCCTACCTTCAATAGCAGTCCCTTCATCAAGCAAACATGGCAGCAAACCTTGTGCGTTTTCAATGATTACGGGATCACCCTTCTTCAAGCCTTCGACGATGCCATTCAATGTGAGCCGACCGTCGTTCTGGATTACGGCGTCTTCCTGGACATGATCCCAGTCCTTCAGCCGTAAAACATTGAGGGCTGGATCGATCTCGATATCTTCCAGCGTTTCAAAGACAACCGGACTCTTGCCTTCCGGCGTGTGTTTGATTTGCTGGCCGCGAGCGACAAGGCCGCTTTGTTCGGGCTTCGCGTCAAGAATCAGATACGTCATTGCGGAAGCCGGGGGGGTAGGGTGGTAGTCCAGCCCGTAGACGAGGCGTCGTACGTTTTCCCACTGGGTTGCCGTACCGAGATAGCCCTCGTTGGCGTAGGCATCGAGATGTTCTGTCAGCACGTGCGCCGCGCGCGCAAAACTGCGAACCATTTCCAGCGCAATGCTGCCGCGATTATCGTTGAGACTCAGGTAATTGTTGAGCGCATGCAGATGATCTTCGCCGAACAGGGCAAGGTACTCCCTGAATTCTTCCTCTCTTTTTTCCGGATCTATCCCAAGCAATTCTCTGTCCCAGCCTTCGAGGCGCGCGAACAGTTCCTGGCGCAACGCTTCGAGATAGGTTGCGGCATTGCCGTCCACATAACGGAACCGCTTCAGGCCCGCGCGATTCCAGCGTGTCAGGTCAGATTTCACGTTGCTCTCCGGTACGCGTGATGTTGAGCATGAATCTCATCCTTTCAGCCCCCCGCTGCATTCGATCACCAGCACGCCGTGCCTGGGCGTTTTGGGGTCGTTGTCGCAGACGGCGACTTCGACGCCTCCAAGCACGATACGGTCTTCGGATTCCACAGAATCGCTGCCGGAACGCCTGAAGGTTTTCACATGGACGCTTTTGATGCCTTCAAGCTGCATGACCGCCTGGATGACATCGCTCTTGTTCAGATCGGTGCCGAAGCTCAAACGGCCTATTTCAAAGAAACCGCCTTCCTGTGCATTGAAAATGCTGCGGATGGCCTGAAATACCTCGGACTGGTAATACTGGGGCGCGATGGCAATGTCGAGCCCGATATCGATGCCGACGCGGGTGGCTTCTCCAAACAGGATTTCCTGCCCCGCCATGCGCCTCGAATCCGACCAGGCCCTGAGGGAGTCGATGACACGAATCTCCTTTTGAGCCGCATCGGTAATGGGCGGCAAACCCTGTTGCTCGTGAAAGTCCTTGAGCGATTCCAGGAACCCGGAGTCTGCAATGGAACTGTCCAGACCTTTCCAGCCCCACAGGATGACGGTAATCAGTATGCAGCGCCAACTGCCATTCCAGCAGGTCGACGAGACGGCTCGACGCACGAGCGGATGCATTTCCATGCCTTCCGCGTAGTCGTCGATACTGACCATGCGACGCTGCCGACGCACCGATTTCGGCCCCGCCCGACGCGCCGCTTCCATCAATACCGGGTTCTGGAGCCATTTCTGATAATCATGGGCCTCATAACCGATCAGGCTCAACAGTCGGCGCACGGACTCGGGGCGGCGCGCCGTTTCGAGGTAGGCTTCAGCCGTGACGCGATCCAGCATGTCCGAGAGTTGATCCAGCGCCCAGGCCAGCACTTCGATCAGTGCGACTTCCAGATCGGCAGGCGTCCACCGTGTGCGTTCTGGAAAACGCGCCGCCAGTTCTTCGAGCATGGCCATGCGAAAACCGTCGAAGTCGCGCGCGTCCCAGACGAAGTCGTCGCCTATCGGGGGCAATGAAGATGGCATTATTGCCGTACGAGTGCCGCAATCTCGCTTGCCCGCAACGCTGATCGGTGGATGGAATGTCAAATCGAGCTTCAGGGAGCCGGCCATGTCAGCCTCCTCCAGACATCGAGAACACGTGTTCTTCGTGCTGATTGACGCGCGCCAGCGTATAGGCAATCGAGATGTTCAGTTTTTCGCCGTCGCCCGTGATGCTGGCCTGCAAGGTTCCGGGATCGACCTCGCCCTGCAGGGCTTCCGCCAATAGCGAAATCAGCCGGTTTTCCGTGGTGCTCCAGAGCGCCGAGGAATTGGGCTCAAAGACCAGTTGCATCACGCCCACGCCGAAATTGGGGCGAAAAACGCGCTCGCCGGGCGCCGTCATCAGCACCTGCTCGATCTGTGAGCGCACATGCGCGGCACGCTGGCAGAGTTCCGGGCCGTCTTCGCCGATTTGGAACGGAAATTTCAGGAAAGTGGGATCGGGAAGTTTTGGCATTTTCGTTCCCTCAGGTTGTCGTGACGGCGGTGGAAAGCTGCGCTGGCGTCATTGGAACCAGAGGTGGCGCCGATGGCCCCATAGCCGTGCCGTGCGTATGCGAATTGAAAAAGGCCATGAAGCTTTGCCCTTTGATCAATGGCTCTCCACCTTGCCCTCCCAGCATGACCTGCGTACCCTGGATGACGATTTGCTGCCCTTTGACGGTTACGCCGGAAGCCGTCATTTCGATTTTGTTGCCGTTGCCATCCACGACGGTAATACCCGATGAATCCATGATCAACTGGTTGTTGTTCGCGTCTTCAATGATGATTTTCTTGCCTTCGGCGTCGAGCGTAATGTTTGCGCCGGATGCATCCAGCAAAACCAGGTTGCCGTCTTTATTGATATTGATTTCCGCTTCGCGTGGATGAAGCAACCGAAAGGATTCTTCGCCTTCTTCATCGTCGAACTGCATGATGTGGCCCGAAGGCGTCTGGAATATCCGTGTGGTAGGCGGCGACTTGGCCGCATCGGGGGGCACGTCCTCTTCGTGCTGCCAGAATACGCCCGTCCAGATCGGGCGGTTGATGTCGCCTTCTTCAAACTCGGCCCAGACCTGCGCTTTTTCTTCAGGAACGGCAAACCAGCCGTAGGACGACCCGCCGCCGAACGGAAAACAGGGCAGTGCCCAGTCGGTTTCGGCGCTGCCCAGCACGGAAGGAATCCGCAGGCACAGGCGCCCGCGCTTTTCCGGGTCTTTATTGTCGACGACGAAAGCGCGGTATTTGCCGAACAGGCGTTCACTGGTCCATTTACTGATCCGGTCGATTTCTTCGGTCATCGCATCGTTCATCACACCCTCACTTGTGCCAATGGATCCGCCTTGCCTGCCGAATCCTTGTTTCCGGTGGCATTGCGAATCAATTGAAATGCCTGACGGTAGCCGTTGGCGGAAAAGAGGTGCCTGACCTCATCGACATACCAGAGCCCGCCATAGGTGTCGCCGACGCCATCCACCTTGACCGTGCGGTTCGTCTCCAGCACATGGCCGTATGCTGCGCCGTCCAGTTCGCCGGTCGCATGGATTTTCCATGCCGCTTCTTCCGCTTTGGCCTGGGCGCGCGCTTCGCGCTCGGCGAGCGTCGAGCCTCGCGGCTGCTGAATACGCCACGTGAAGTCGTTGAGCCCCTGGTTTTTGCTGGTAGTCGGCGTGAGGCCCAATAGCGGGTAACTGCTGTTGCAGATCATTTCGGTGAGCTCGTCAGGGGACTCGGATGCCTCGATAAAACTGACGCTGTCGGGACGATGACCATCGTGAAACACCGAAAAGTTCAGGCAATTGCTTGCCATGCCGGCATAAATCAGGATTACGGACTGTGGATCGTCCGTCAGATTCCACGGCCCGAAATAGGCCTTGCCTTTGCGAATGTAAAATTCGTAACCATTGAGATCGGTTCGGTCCCTGATGAGTTGTATCGGCGTGCCGTTGAAATAAAGAGCGCCGCAGGTCTTGCCTGTCGCGATATCCATCTGGCTGCCATTCCAATGGGTGTTCAAGAGATCCCGGATCAGCGCATCGTCCATGATCGGCTGTGCGAGCGTCGAGAAGGTTTCCTGCACATTCTCCCGGTCGAGCAGAATGGATTCGTCCTGGCCGGTGACAGTCACGACCGCGTTCATGTCGTCAGGGTAGCTCGCCTCGATGTCCCGTATGAAGCCTCGCATGATTTCTTCTTCGTGCGTGCCGAAAAACGCTTCTACGGTGATCTTGTTCCACGGTTTGAACAGGGGGGAATCCTGGATGTTCCACATGCCTTTTTCATTTCGGACGGAAGCGAACGTCAGTGTGCAGACCGCTGCGGCCTTCCGGCTGGTCTCGACGCTGACTTCCTCCAGGTAGGGATAGAAGTCGACAATTTCCTTGCCGTCTATCCGGATGACGCATTTGGCGGGCTGGCGTTGCTTTGACTTTTTCCCGAACATGGCTTACTCGCTGGCTCCCGGTATCAGGAGCGTTTTTCCGGCAGTTTCGTGCTCGCGAGGCGTTTCCGGCTCGATGAAAAGATCGACGGCGCACAGGACTTCAGGGTTCGCATCCAGGATGCGCCACCATAAATGGTCATCGTTGTAGTAATTGAACGAGAGGGCGTCGATGCGATCCCATTGCTTGAGCTCGTATTCGACAATGCCGGTGGCCGCCCCGATATCCCGCTGGCGGATACCCTGGAACGGAGCCGGAAGCCCCGGCTCTTCTGCAAAATAACTCGAATTCCTGTAGCGCGACTGTCTGGACATTCGTCACTCCTCACAGGCCGGAAATAAAGTTCGAGGCCGTTTTATTCAGGTTGAGCGCCATCGACGTGGCTCGGCGCACGGTTTCCACGACATAGAGAGGGTTGTCGCTTTCAATGACTTGCAGACTCAGCGACACCTCTGCACGATAGGGAATCAGGGACGGCAGGAATTGCTGAGCCTCGATCTGAGCCCTGGTCATGAAAACAGGCAAAATGTGTACGCCCCACTTGAATATCAGCACCGAGAGCGCCTGGTATTGCGGGAAGCTCTTTTCGCTGTTTGCGCCCAGCGCCGACAGCAGCTTTGCACCCTCGAACTGTTGCGATTTCGGCTCCAGCATGGAACGGATCACGTCGAGCTCGGGCTGTATGCCCACGGTGCTGGCGATCGGATCCCCGGCATCCATGCGGTCGGTTGCGTCGAGCAGGATCTTGAAGCTGATGGTTTCCGGCTGCACACTGACGCCTTGCGCTGCCCGCTGGGCTTCCAGGGGCGCCTTGAAATCGTAACCTCCACGCATTTCAGGCAAACCGGTCGTTTTGGGTGAAACAGCGCGCGTGCGTGTAATGCTGGTAGGGTTGAAATCGAAATCGAGCACGAGCAACCCGCTGCTAATGCCGTACTCGAATATCGTTCCTCGTGTCAGTCTGAGGGCGGACGTGGCGTTGGATATCAAGCTCAATTTTGCCTCCCTTCGATTTCCTGCAGAATGGCGGCAACGACCTTTTGCGCAATCGCATTGTCTCCTTCATGTTCGGACACGGAGACGGGCGGCAGTTGCAGCCGGTCGATGCATATGTCGTTATTCCACTGCTGGCGACCCAGTTCTGTGCCGATCCGACGCGAGATCGTGCCTGCCCTGGATTCAAACCCCTGGGGCAATCGCAAACTCAAATGGTCGACTTTGATGGTCATGCGTCCTCCGGCAAATGGTTCAGCAGGCTGCCCAGGCTCCGCTTGATGCGTTCCCGCCCGTCTTTGCCGAGTTCGGCCCAAACGGCGCGTGCGATTCTCGTCAGGTCGACTTCGCCATCTTCACCGGCTGCGAGGTAGGCTGCGTGCAGCGCGGCATTGCGTATCTGGCCGCCCGTCAGGACGATGGATTCGCCCAGTACCTGGAAATCCACGTCCAAAGCCAACGGCGCTTTGGGCGGGATGTGCTGCTTCCAGATCTGGGTGCGCGCCTTGGCGTCCGGCCTCGGAAAATCGATGACGACCTGGAAACGTCTTGCAAAGGCCGTGTCGATGGCTTCCCGCAGGTTGGTGGTCAGGATGCAGGGGCCCTGGTGGCGTTCCATGCGCGCCAGCAGGTGACTGACTTCCATGTTGGCGTAGCGATCCCGCGCTTCCTTGATTTCTCCGCGCTTGCCGAACAGGGCGTCGGCTTCGTCGAACAGCAGTATCATGGGTTCGCCGTGCGTGCTGTCGAACAGCATATTGAGATTCTTTTCGGTCTCGCCGATGTATTTGCTGACCAGCAAACCGAGGTCGACACGGTAAAGCGGCCAGTCCAGCGCATGCGCAAGCGCCTCTGCCGCGTAGCTCTTGCCCGTGCCGGACGGGCCGCTGAACAGGGCTACCGGCCCGCCCCAGATCTTTGCGCCCCACTGGCCGACGACCACATCGTGGCAACGGATCCACATCAGGTATTCGCGCAGGGCTTGCAGGCATTTTTCCGGCAGTATCAGGTCTTCCATCGTGCCGGTCACGGGCATTTCGATTGCGCCTTTGGGCGCAGTGCGGGTGGCTTTCCAGCCCAGCAGTTCGGAACGCGCCCTGGAAGTCGCGCGCAGGGGTGCGTAGATGTCGCCATCGGTGCTCTCGATCAGGCCGTGCCGCGACAAGGGCGCTCGTCCGTCGAGACGTTGGTGGAGGACGCTGATGGCGTGTTGATCCAGCCCCAGCATTTCTCCGATCAGCGCTGCGCTGGGATGAACGGAGGCGCCGGACTGCATCATCTGGAACGTCCAGCCGAGGCGCGGTTCGGCGTCCGGCGCCAGCGTGAAGACGAGGATGTCGCTGTCCAACGGTTCCAGCCCATAGCGCGAAGCCATGCCGCGCCAGACGCCGTTGTCGCGCGTGGCGTCGACCTGCTGCTGAATGCGGGCCAGTTCCTCGATTGTCTTTTCGTCAACGGATTGACCACGCCGCGACTCGGCCAGACAGTTCGCCAACCTGTCTATCCTCGCCCATTCACAGGCCATCGCGTTGGCGGTCGTGGCGCTCATGGTTCGTCGCTATTTTCCATTGACACCGTGTTCAGAACGATGGTTTGCACTGGCGGGCCGCCATATTCGGGGCGGGATGCCAGCGGAACCGGCAGCAACGCGAATTCGTAGCCCAACGATAGCCGGTAGGGCGTCTGGCTCTGCGTCGCCCACAAATGATTGATGTCTTCCAATGACAATTGGGTTGGCAGGATTTGCAGTTGCGCAATGACATTGCCGTCTCTTTCCAGCCTCAATACGGGATGACGATGAAAGCATTCGAGAACCGAGCCGATCAGTTCCAATTCCGAGTCGCCAGGCGCCTTATTGCCCGAACGGGCTCCCAGTGCCGTAATCATGCAGAATGCGTTCAGAAAAAGAGGGTCGTTTGATGTCGCATCCGTCGGGAAGCCGCTGTAGCCTATCCGGTAGAAGAAAACGCACAAATAATCCATGCCTGCTGTTGTTGCCACATTTTCCTCCTGCTGCTTTGCGGCTTCGTGCGGCGGGCCGATCACTATCTGCTCGATAGGAACCTTTGTAGCGGCAAACAATATTTCCCGGACAGCTTCTGCAAGTAATTTAAGAGACATCGTTCAGAGCCTCCGCAGGTAATAACGACCTGGATCTCGTTTAAACCCGGTGTTTTGTGGAGAACTCCGTTGCACGACCGGCGTCGATTCGACAATCACTTCAATCGTTCCAATCTGCACCTGGGGTTCTCTTTTTTCGCGTACCGGCGAGGATTTTTCCGTCGCGTCGGCAAATGGCGCATCGGTAGGTTGGGGTGAGCTTGCGAACCCCAACGTTGGGCGTTCGGTATGCGCAGGGCGTTCGGTATGCGCAGAATCCGTTTTTTGCTCGAATGCTCCGGCAAAACGTTGGGGTTCGCGATGCTCACCCCAGCCTACACGGGCTTCGGGTTCGGCGTGCTCATCCTGTGTTGGGCGTTCGGTACGCACAAAATCCGTTTTTTGCGCGACTGCTCCGCCCGAACGTTGGGGTTCGCGACGCTCACCCCAACCTACGAGGGCTTCGGGTTCGGTATGCACATCCTGTGTTGGGCGTTCGGTATGCACAAAATTCGTTTTTTGCGCGACTGCACCGCCCGAACGTTGGGGTTCGCGACGCTTACCCCAACCTACGAGGGCTTCGGGTTCGGTATGCACATCCTGTGTTGGGCGTTCGT
>Ga0099364_10003792_pt1 | contig 23234 bp, 23 predicted proteins | sample TergutTh196P3_FD_73070 | JGI IMG/M metagenome (GOLD analysis project Ga0099364, IMG submission 73070) | Microcerotermes parvus P3 segment gut microbial communities from Pointe-Noire, Republic of the Congo - Th196 P3 | ecosystem: Host-associated > Arthropoda: Insects > Digestive system > Gut ...
CAGGCAGGTCGTGAACCTGGTATCGGGCACGGTGATCGTCCTGCTGGGGCTGAATTTTATGGGAATACTCAAATTTAACTTCGTGTCGCCGTTCAGCGAAATAGCGGAATCCGGCAGGGAGAGAAAGTCCGGACCCGCCGCGTCCCTGATCTTTGGAATAGTGTTCGCGGTGGTATGGACCCCCTGCGTCGGGGTATTTCTCGGGTCCGCGCTGATGATTGCGGCGACCGGCGACTCGGCACTTCAGGGCTTCCTTATGCTGGTTTGTTACTCGGCGGGACTCGGCATTCCGTTAATAATTGGAGCCGTGCTCATAGACATGTTCAAGTCTGCTTTCACGTTTATAAAGCGAAATTACAGGATCGTCAATACCGTGGCGGGATCGTGCCTGATAATATTGGGCGTTTTGATGATGACTGGATATTATGGGAGGTTATTTCAATGAATAAGAAACTTGGTTTTGTTATCGCGCTCCTGGCATTCGCGCTCTTTCTCGGAGCCAGTTATTTTGGTTACGGCGAGCTGACGCAGGGCGCGTCCGCCGGAGTGGTGAGGGCTCGAACGAAAGCGCCGGATTTCACTGTGACGGACGCGAACGGCGGCAATGTCAAGCTGAGCGACATGAAGGGACGTCCGGTGGTCATAAACTTTTGGGCCAGTTGGTGCCCTCCCTGCCGCGCCGAGATGCCGGACTTCGAGGAAGTGTTCAGGGAAACTGGAAACGACGTGCAGTTCATGATGGTCAATCTTATCGGAGGCGCTGAAACCAAGGAGAAGGCGGACCAATTCATCAAGGAACTCGGATTCACTTTCCCAATCTTCTACGACACGACCGGCGAGGCGGCGAGGCAATATAACGTACGGGCAATACCGACGACCATCTTTGTGGACGCTGACGGCAACCTCGCCGGATCGTCCACGGGTATGCTGGATAAGCAAAACTTGATGGAGGGCATAAAACTGGCGAAGGAATAAACCGCGGGGGAATGACAAACACCGGGCCGGCGTGTCATACAAACCGCCGGCCCGTTTACTGGTTTATTTAAAAATCCTGCGTTCCTTGATCCTGGCCGCCTTTCCGCTCCGCTTGCGAAGGTAATAGAGCTTCGCGCGCTTCACTTTGCCGAGGCGTACAACTTCTATCTTGTCGATGCTCGGGCAGTGTACGGGGAAAATCCTCTCCACGCCGATACCGCCGGAAATCTTTCGCACAATGAAATTTTCGCGCAGTCCGCCGTGCTGCCGCCCGATAACCACGCCCTCGAACACCTGAATACGCTCGCGGTTTCCCTCTCTTACTTTTACGTGGACTTTAACCGTGTCTCCGGCTCGAAACTCGGGCGTCTCGTCCTTTCGGAAACGCTTTTCAACCAACGCGATCCTCGGATCGATCATTTCCATATCCGCTCCTTTCAATCTGTTTCAATTACATCGGCATCAATAAAATCAAACTCGATTGCCGTTATTTAACGTCATAAAAAATCACCTGAAACCGAAGAACCTGTCGAGAGTTATACTGACGGCGCTTCGCACAGACAAGTGATTGTAATTGTCCAAGCCTCCCGAGATAGGCGACATAACGGCAACGCACGAGTCGATGACATGCCCGCATAGCCCCGAACCTGTTCCGAATACGAAAGCGACCGGCAATTTTTCCCTTAAAACGGCGGCCTTCAAATTGATCCAGCTCGTCTGACCCATACGCTCCCTCGCGGTCGTCGCTATAGTATAGGGAGGTTTTTTTTCGCGGGACTCTATCCACTCGATAGCACGCTCAAGCGACGAAACGGCCTTTATCTTCCGCATGGCCTCCGCCCTGTCCGGGTTGAACTCCGCGCCGTAGCCCGTCGTCCAGTGGGACGCTATTTTTTTTATCATCTCCCGCTGGGCCGCTATGGGCGTCACGACGAAATATTTCCGAACTCCGTATGTGCAGCATGCCCTCGCTATATCGTGCAGGTCCATCCCTGTTATGGACGTCGTCGACTCACGGCCGTTTCTGTCCATCACCGGATAATGCAACTGCAAAACGTAGACTCCGTTTTCCAGATAAGGCATTATTCCCGCGCGGGCAATCAAGTCGGGCCTTCGCTCCAGCGTTCTTCGGACTGCCTCGTCGCGCCTGTAACCCGATATGACCTTGTGATCGCCGCAGGCAAGCTGTTCCGGCACGGACGAGCCGCGAAAGTTCTCCGGCCTCGTGTAATGCGGATGATCCAACATTCCCGTGAAAAACGAATCGCCGCGCACAGCCTCATACTTTCCCACAACCCCGGGAATGAGCCGCGCTATAGTGTCAACTGTCGCAAGCGCCGGAAGCTCGCCGCCGGTCAGCACAAAGTCGCCCAACGAGATTTCGAGATCGACGTTTCGCTCCACAAAGCGCTCGTCAACTCCCTCGTAATGACCGCAGACGATAACGAGCCGTTTCACCGCGGCGATTCTGCTCAGGTCCTCGGCAAGTTCCTGAGTCATTCTAGTGCCCTGCGGGCTCGGATAGATAACAAAACGCCCTTCGCGCGGGGAGACCGAATCGACCGCCGCCTCCAGCGGAAGCGCCATCATTACCATGCCGCCCCCGCCGTAGCTGTAGTCGTCTATCTGCCGGTAATCGCCCTCCGCAAAATCGCGGACGTCGATGACGGAAACATCCAGCAATCCCGCCCGTATCCCGCGCCCCAGCACGCTCTCCCCGAGATAGCCCCGGACGAGTTCAGGGAACGCGGTAACGATGGATATAGAGAAACCGGAATCCGGTTCGCTCAATCCCATAGCCCTTCCAGCACGTTTATCCGCATCGCGCCCAAGTCCGGCGCTATATCGCGAACAACGTCCTCTATGGCCGGAATCAGCTTTTTCGAGCCGTCGTCCGCGCGTATGAGATAGATGTCGTGACCGCCTGTGCTTATTACTTCTTCAAGTTTGCCAAGGTGCTCTCCGCTGGTGTCGTCAATCACGTCGAGACCAATCAGCGAGTCAATCCAATATTCCCCCTCGGGCAGTTCCACCCGCTCCTCCGGGGCAATGGTTATTACACGCCCTTTTAAAGCGTTGGCCGCGTCGCGGTCATTCACGCCTTCGGCCGTAACGAGCATCTGCCCCTTGCCCTCGTGAAATTTTACCCCTCTCACTTCAAGCGTCAGGGGAGGCTTGGATGGATGCTCCGCCACGAGCGTCTTCATACTCAGGAAACGCTCCGGGTAATCCGTGGTGGGACTGACGCGAATCACGCCCCGAATACCGTGAGCCCCCGCGATAATGCCGATCTGCACGCGGGATTCGCGAAAAAATTCGCCGCCCCCGTTAGGAGAGGTCGACATCCACCTTTTCCCCCGGTTTCACTGAGGCCGCCTTCGCGAGAAGCCGCAACGCGTTTATCGTGGCTCCGTGTTTTCCTATAATCCTCCCGATGTCGTCGTGCGCCGCGGAAATAGTCACCATCGTCGCTCCCGAGCTGTTGCGCTCGCTCGTGACTTTTACTTCATCGGGCTTATTCACCAGCCTGCGGACTATATATTCAACTATCGAGCCATAGTCCGGCATTCAGGATCAATCCTCCTCCGGTATCTCGCAAACGTCACAGGTCTGTTTGGACGCCGCGAAACGATCCATTACGCCGGTTTTGCGAAGAAGGGCTCTTGCCGTATCGGACGGAAGCGCCCCGACCGAAAGCCAGTGAAGCGCTCGCTCCTCGTTGACCTTTACGTCCGCGGGATCGGTCATGGGGTTATATGTACCCAGCAATTCTATGAAACGACCATCCCTCGGAGAACGCGAGTCAGCCACCACCAAGCGATAAAACGGGGCCTTCTTCTTTCCGTGACGCGCCAAACGAATACGCACTGCCATGTTTTACAACACCTCCTTAAATTACTTTCCTCTGAATATATTTTTCATGGCTCCGGAAAATTTGAACGATTTTGGGCCCGCGCGCCCCATCTTTCCGAACGACTTCATCATGCCCTTCATCTGTTCAAATTGAGCCAGAACCTGATTTACCTGCTGAACGCTCGTTCCTGATCCCTGCGCTATACGGCGCCTTCTGCCGCCCTTTATTATCTCGGGCGACCTGCGCTCCTTCAGCGTCATCGACTGGATTATCGCCTCGGTGTATTTGAGCCTAGATGAGTCCAAATCCGCGCCCTTTAAAGCCTTCGCCCCGCCCGGAATGGGCAGCATTTCCAGAACTTTTTCGAGAGGGCCGAGTTTCTTGATCTGCTGGAGCTGCGACAGCATGTCCTCAAGAGTGAATTTGCTGCGCTTCAGCTTTTCCGCCATACGGTCAATGTCCATATCATCCATCATTGCGGAACGCTCTATCTTCTCCATCAGCCCGGCCATATCGCCCATGCCCATTATGCGGGACGCTATACGGGAGGCGTCAAACTGCTCCAAGTCCTCCTTGTGCTCGCCCATCCCGGCCAGTTTTATCGGAACTCCCGTCGCGGATTTTATCGCAAGAGCCGGACCACCCCTTGCGTCGCCGTCAAGTTTTGTAAGCACCACGCCGGTGAGGCCGAGGCGTTTATTGAACGCGTCCGAAACCTCCACCGCCTCCTGCCCGGTCATGGAATCCACAACGAGCAGAATCTCGTAAGGCGGCGTCGCGGCCTTCATCGACTCAAGTTCGGCCATCAGCTCATCGTCCAGTTGGAGGCGGCCGGCTGTATCGAGCAGAATCAGGTCGCACAGGTGATTTTCGGCATAATCCAGTGATTTTGCGGCCACTGAGGCCGGGTCGCTCTCCCCCGGCTCCGGCCCGAAAAACGCCACTCCGGCGCTATTCGCCAGCACTCTGAGCTGCTCGACGGCGGCGGGCCTTCTAAGGTCGCAGGCGACTACAAGTGGTTTGTGGGATTTCAACATGCGATGCGCTATTTTGACGGTGGTGGTGGTTTTTCCCGAGCCCTGGAGACCGACCATCATGTAGATGGTCGGTGGCTTCGGGGATATTGTAAGGGGAACCGGGTCGCGCCCCATTATCCTTATTAGTTCCTCGTAGACAATGGTGGCGACCTGCTGCGCCGGAGTTATGGAATTTAACACATCAGCGCCGGTCGCGCGCTTCGACGTGGCGTCGATCAGTTCTTTAACGACCTTGTAGTTTACGTCCGCTTCCAGCAGAGCACGGCGAACCTCCCGCATAGCGGAGGTCACGTCTTCCGCCGACAGCTTTCCCTTGCCTCTCAGGGACGAGAAGACCGAATCAAAACGTTCTCTCAATGACTCAAACATCCGCATCAAGCCTCCCCGTATATTTCGATACGCTCTCCATAAAGTCGTCCGGCAGAGCGGACGCGTTTTCCCGAATCAACCCCACAAGGGCTTCGTAACGTTTTCTGAGTTCCAGCAGCGCAAGCGCGTCCTCTATTTCGTCAAGACGCTCACGCGACCTGTGAACCAAGTCGTGAGCTCCCTGCCTGGAGATTCCAAGCTCGACGGCAAGCTCCGCCACGGTGAGATCCCCGCCGAGCAGCAAGTCGCAGACTTCCCTCTGTTTTTCAGTGAGGATATCGGCGTAAGCGTCGAACAACTCGCCAAAACGAACCCTCTCCACCAACTCGTCCATGCCTATCACTCCACAACGACGGCAATTATATGACGCGGCGCGGGGCATGTCAAGTAAAATTCTTGACAGAATGATTGAAAATACGTCTTGTTATCGAGCGTATCTTCCTATAAAATTTTACAATTATGCGTTAATCGAGAGAATTATTAAATGGGGAGGTATTTTTAGATGATTTTGAGAAATCCACTGGTTATGGTTCCCGGGCCGACTCCTGTAACGCGATCGATACAGGACGCAATGGGGCGTGAGACTATCTCATACAATGACCCGAGACTCGTCGCCGACTTCAAGGCGCTGGTGGACGACCTTACAACGATGTGGAAGTGCGACGGCATGGCCTTTGTATTGTCGGGTTCCGGTACCATGGCCATGGAGATGGGGATAGTGAACGTTGCTTCGCACTCGGACAGAGTGCTGGCCTGCTCCAACGGATTTTTCGGCGACAGATACGTGGACATCTGCTCCCGTAAAGGCTTCGAGACCGAGGCGCTCAGGCCGGCTCACTGGGGCGAGTCGGTGACTTTGGACGATATACGCAACAAACTCGGCGAAAAAAAATTCGACGTGCTCGTACTCGCCCATGTGGAGACTTCCACAGGAATTGAATTCCCACTGCGCGAACTATGCCTGATGATGCGCGAATCATTTCCCGACGTGCTTATAGTTGTGGACGGCGTCGCCTCCATGGGCGGTGTTGATTTCCGCATGGACTGGGGGGTCGACGTGATGGTCACATGCTCGCAGAAATGTTTCGGCACCGCGCCGGGGCTCGGTATGCTGTGGGCGAGCAAGAGGGCGCTGGAGAAACGCGAGTCGATGGGGCAGATAACCGAGACTTACATAGATTTTGAAAAGTGGGTGCCGGTTATGAGGGATACCAATAAATACTGGGGCACCCCCGCGGTCAATATGATCTGGGCGCTCTGCGAGGCGGTCAAAATTATAAAGGAGGAAGGCCTCGAAAATCGTTTCAAGCGTCACAGGCGTTACGCGTCCGCTATCAGGAGATCATTGCGGGCTATGGGATTTGTGATCGGCACAACCGAGGAAATGGCCTCTCCTACCGTCACAGTGGCGAAGTACCAGGAGGGATGCGGATTGGAAGACGCGGTTTTCAGAAACAAAGTATACGACGAGGGCGTGCACGTAGCCGGATGCTTCGGGGAATTCGCAGGCAAAGGCTTCCGCATAGGCCACATGGGCAACATCAACGAGGGAATTTTGGCCGCCTTGATAGCAGCCATTGAGCGCGCCTCGATAAAGTGCGGTTACAAAATTGAACCGGGAGTTGGCCTTGGGGCACTACAAAGGGCATTGCTGGATATGTGAAAACTTTACCTCACAAGATGAGCCTTGACAATTGCGCCGCATATCAATAGTATTTCAAATAGTTTCAATTTTGTCCGGTTAAGGGCCACCGTGCCAGCCTTCGGCTAAACGCCTTTCTTCCCCTGCAAACGCAGGGGAAATTTTTTCCCCGCGTACTCTCGCGCAAACCCCAAATCCTCTGGTAGAATCTTAACCAGGAGGTATGCCATGCGGGAATTTTTGATTTTGGCTCTGATCATAGTCGTGATTATATTTCTCGCGCCGATGATCATGGGTTTAATTATTTTTTTACTCTGTATCGCGGCGATCGTGATACTGCTCGCGTATTTCGGACTATTGCCCGGATTCAGGTACGTGCGGTATGTCGGTAACTCTCGCAAGAACAAGTCGTCATGGCGATGGAAGTGGAAGTACCGCAGGCGCGCCGGCGGGAATTCACGCGGCAATGACGCAAGCCGAGGTAAAAAAAACCGGGAGAGCGGCAGCGGATGGTATCAGAATTCGCAGGAGGGTGAAGAAATAACTCTGCCGGAGACGGCGCTGCGAAAGGAAAACGATCAAAAATAACGGCGGATGCCCTTAAAAATCCCTGATTACAAGAAATATTTTCAAAATCTCGTCCCATTGCCGCTGTTTTTTCAATATGTACTCCAAAATATCTCTGACCGCGCCATTCCCTCCATTATACGAAGAGATATAAGCGCAAATCCCTTTTATTTCTTCCGCCGCATTCGCAGGGCAGGCTCTGAAGCCGCACAGTAACATCGCCGCGTAATCATTCAAATCATCGCCAATATATGCTGTTTCTTTCAGGTTTATATCGGACGACATCTCGCGGAGTTTTTCTTCTTTATTACGCACGCCTTGTATAACATGCGTTACTCCTAAATCTTCACCGCGCTTATACACAACTTCAGATTTTCGCCCGGTCAAAAGTATCGTATTAATACCAATTTGAGGCAGCACCCGCATAACCAATCCGTCATACGCGGAAAATTTTTTGATTTCTTTGCCGTCGTCTGAATAAATAATCCCGCCGTCGGTAAGCGTGCCGTCAACGTCAAATATAACCGTTTTTATCATCACACCCCGCGCCTTATCCTGTCAAGCCTCGCGGTCTCGGTAAAACTAAGAGTGGGCGTATGACCGTCAAGCGGCATTATCTTCTGGTGTATCGCATCCAGTATCCAATCCGCTTGAGGGAAGAAATCGTCTTCAAATTCATAAGCGGGCGTGATCCAATTGCGCGCGCCCACCACGACGGGCGGAGCGTCCAGCCAGTCAAAGGCGTTTTCCGTTATCGTAGCCGCGAAATCCTTGAGGTGCGAGCCGCGCTCACACGCGTCGGATATAAGTACAATTCTGCCCGTTTTTTTGACGCTCTCTATTACCTTTTCAAAATTAAACGGCACTATCGAGCGCGCGTCTATGACTTCCGCGGACACTTCGTACTTATCTTTAAGTATCCCGGCGGCGTATACCGCGGTATAAAGCGATGGCCCGATCGTGAGTAAAGTAATGTCGCTGCCCGGTATCTTGACGTCGGGCTCGCCAATCTCGATCTCGTAAAATCCTTCCGGCACGCCTGCTTGCCGGAACTGTTCGCCGACGTCGTATATCTTCTGGCTCTCGAAGAACACCACGGGATCGGTTCCCATCAACGCCGCATTCATAAGGCCCTTGGCGTCATAAGGAGTGGCCGGATACACGCATTTAAGGCCGGGTATGTGGGCTATTATCGACGTCCAGTCCTGAGAATGCTGCGCGCCGTACTTGGAACCCACCGAGATACGCAACACTACCGGCATTTTCAAAATACCGGCGCTCATCGCCTGCCACTTTGAGAGCTGGTTGAATATTTCATCTCCCGCGCGCCCCACGAAGTCGCAGTACATAAGCTCCACAATGGCCCTGCCGCCGCACATGGCGTAGCCTACTCCGGTTCCGACAATAGCCGCCTCGGATATCGGCGAGTTGAACAGCCTGTGATAAGGAAGCGATTCCGTCAGGCCGCGGTACACGGCAAACGCGCCGCCCCAGTCCCTGTTTTCCTCGCCGTAGGCGACAAGTGTGGGATCGGTGTAGAATTTATCGAATATCGCTTCGAATATGCCATCGCGAAGCTGATAAGCTTTGTTTTTGGAAACGGGCCCGCCGTCTTCGAAAGCATATCGCGATTTTTTTTCAATCTGTCTGACTCGCGGGTTTTCCTCCCGTGGCATGAGCGTCTCGGGCTGCGCATCGTCCATTTTCTCCATTCTCTCATCGGAGAACATCAACCCATCCAAACCGTTTATGGCAAAACGCGGTGAAATTTCAAAATCCACCGCGTATCCGCAGAGTCTCGTCATGCGTTCCTTTACCGCCGCGTTAACAGCTTTGATTATCTCATTGGAAGCAACGCCGGCCTCTACGAGCTTCCGGCCGAATGACTGCACGCAATCCTGCGCCGTCCACATGTCGAGTTCCTCTTTTGTGCGGTAACTGCTGCTGTCGGACGGCGAATGTCCCGTCAATCTGTATGTCACGACGTCGAGCAGCACGGGCGCTTTCCCGCTCTCTATCAATTCTTTTTTGCGCCGCGTCGCGTCAATCACGGCGAGGGGGTTATAACCGTCCACGCGCTCGGCGTAAAGCTGTTCCGGGTTCACTCCCGCGCCAACGCGCGCGAGCATGTTATAACCCATGGTCTCACCCATTGTCTGTCCGCCCATTCCGTACAGGTTATTGAAGAAGTTGAAAATTATCGGCAGCCCGCCTTTGTACCCTTCCTCCCAAAGCTGCGTGTATTGATCCATCGCCGCGAAGTTTATAGCCTCCCACACCGGACCGCAGCCCATTGACGCGTCGCCGATGTTACATATCACGATGCCCTTTTTTCGATTGACTTTTTTGTAGAGCGCCGCGCCGGCGGAAATAGTGCCGCTACCCCCTACTATGGCGTTGTTGGGATATATTCCGAACGGAGTAAAGAATGCGTGCATGGAACCGCCCAATCCCTTGTTGAATCCCGTCTCGCGCGCGAATATTTCGGAAAGCGCGCCGTATATCAAGAAATCCACAGCAAGCTCCGCTGCATCCTGCTGCCTTTTCTCGACAATATTCAGTATCGCGCCGTTAAAATAGCCTTTCATAATGCCGTGCAGCTCATCGTCGCCCATTTTATGAATACACGATAACCCTTTCGCCAGTATTTCGCCGTGGCTTCTGTGCGAACCGAATATGAAATCATCCTTATCCAAGGTATATGCCTGCCCGACGGCGGACGCTTCCTGTCCAATGGACAGGTGCGCGGGGCCTGGGTTGTCATATTCCACGCCGTTGTAGGCATTTGTCGTTTTTATCGAATAAAGGGCTGCTTCAAACTCGCGTATAATTGCCATGTCCCGGTAAATACGTAAAAAATCCGCGTCGGAGAAACTGCCGCGTTCCTCCTCGATCGTCTTGTCATAAACGTTCGCCGGTATATCGTTGAATTTTATAAAGCTGCTCTTTCTTAATTCTGAAGGATCAAGCATCTGTGACTTAGGCATTTGCTTTTTTTCTCCTTATGTTTGTCATATTATCTCGAAAGCAGTTTCCTTTATTACCTCGCTCACGCTAGGGTGAGGAAAAATAATCTCCGTTACGTCTTCCAAACGCATTTGTGTCTCTATAATAACGCAAGCGGCGGCAATAATCTCCGAGGCGTAGCTTCCAAGCATGTGGACGCCTCTCACGCGCCGGGTTCTCTTCTCAAAAACAAGCTTGCACAGCCCGATCAACCCAACCGCGCCTGCGTTTTCAGCGACAAACCGCCCGCTGTGCGTCATGGGCAGCGACGCCTCCCCGGCGTCTATGCCTTTTGCCGCCAAGCTTTCCAGCGTTTCCCCGACACAGGCTACCTCCGGCGTTGTGTATATAACTGAGGGAATGGCGTCGTAACACATAAAGCCTCGTCTTTGCAGCATGTGATTTATTGCGGCCTCGGCTTCTCTGTACGCGGTGTGGGCGAGCATATGTTTGCCGTTGACGTCGCCGACGGCGTAAATATCAGGGATGCTTGTCAGCATATACGCATCGGTGGCAATAGCGCCTTTGTAAACCGTGACGCCCGCATTTTCAAGACCGTATCCCTCCGTCACAGGCCGGCGTCCAATTGACAGCAGCACTTTATCGGCGGAAACTTCCGATCCTTCGCATATTACCTTGCCCTGCTCTATAGCTTGAACTTTGGTGTTAATCATGAAGCGGACGCCTTTTTTTATTAATGCTTCCATCAGCATATTGGATATTTCGCCGTCCATTTGCCCCGCGATCTTCGGCATCATTTCGATTATCGTCACTTTGCCGCCCGCTGAATTAAAGTATGACGCCATCTCCAGCCCTACCGCCCCGCCACCTATTATTACGAGGTTTTCAGGAACTTCAGGTAAATCCAGTATTTCGCGGTTTGTCAGAACAAATCCATCGGAAAGCGCTTCTGTAAGCCCTGGGAGCGGCGGAACCACAGGCTCGGAGCCAGTGGCTATTATGATATATTTGGCTTCAAAGGTTTCGCCGCCCGCATTAACGAGATTTTTCCCGGCTATTTGGGCTGCTTCATGAATTACTGTAACGGCGCTTAAATTCATCTGCGCTTTTACGCCGAATACGAGTTTTTTCACAACGCCGTTTTTACGCGCTATCACGGCATTATGGTCGAACTCCACCCCCGTGGCGCTTACGCCGTAAACTTTTCCATGCCTCGCGTAATCCAATACCTTGGCGCTATGAAGAAGCGTTTTTGACGGTATGCACCCCTCGTTCAGACATACCCCGCCCAGCTCGTTCTTCTCGAACAACAGCGTCTTCATCCCGGTCTTGCCAGCCAGCCGAGCGGCGTGATAGCCTCCCGGTCCGCCGCCGATAACAATCAGGTCGTACATCAAGAACCTCCTAATACCGCGTATGCGCTGAAATTTTCAAGCCTGCCTACCAGATCCTTCAAGAATTGCGCCGCAGACGCCCCGTCCAACGCCCTATGGTCGAAAGTGAGCGAGAGACCCATAGCCGGATATGCCTTACCGCCGCGCCGGCGTTCAATCACGGCGCAGACACCCAGGATACCCGTTTGCGGCGGGTTTAGTATCGGCGTGAAACTCTCAATACCCAAAGCGCCTAGGTTGGATATCGTAAACGACGCTCCCTGAAGCAAGTCCGGGCATATCGAACCCTGCGAGCACATTGAATAAAGCCGTCTCGCCTCGGTGGATATTTCCAAAAGCGTCATGCGGGATGCGCCGAATATCGTTGGAACGAGCAGACCGCGCGGCGTATCGACCGCCACGCCGATATGAGCGTCCTTGAATATCTTCATTTTATTATCTTCGAGGAAATGCGCGTTGAGGTTTTTGTGCGAGTTGCGCGCGGCAAGCGTTCTGGAGGCGGCGAAAACGATTATGTCCGTAATGCCTATCATGGGCAGGTTAAAGCTTTCGCCAAGAATCTTATTTTTTTTACGAAATTCCAATATGTCGGACGCGTCAAAAGATGTGTTTAGAGTCACCTGAGCGGTGTTCATGAGCGAGGCGTGCATGGCTTTCGCTATGGTCTTACGCACATTTGAGAGCTCGACAATTTCAAATTCATCGTTTTTGAGATCTTCTTTATGCAAATCAGTTGGAGCTGAAAAAATTTCTTTTTCCACTTCGTATTCAGCAGCCATCCCGCCATCAATATCTGTCTCCATAAAAAAGGGGGAATGCGGATCATAACTCCTGGTCGATACTGGAGTGGCGCGCCTGCTTTCGATGATGAGAGCTCCCACGTCGCGTTCTATTATACGGCCTCCGGGACCGGTAGGAATGGCGCGTTCAGCGGCTATGCCGCTTCTTTCGGCCAACGCGCGCGCACGCGGGGAAATTTTAACGCATCCTTCTTCATCGGCAACCGTAATGGGCACGAAGGTTGGGCTGGGTCTGGAGACCGGGGCTGAAGCGGAAGCCGCGTCAGGCGAAGCTGCAAAGGTAGCTTCCACCTCTGCCTTGCCCAAAACACTGCCCTCTCCGGCCTCATGCGGTCTAAATCCGCTGAAATCCTCGCCCTGTTCGCCTATTACGCATACATTCGTAAGACATACCACGTCGTCGCCTTCGTCAAAAAATACTGCGAGCAGCACACCCTCAGTTTTGGCTTCCTCATCGAATGTCGCCTTATCTGTTTCGTAGGAGAAAAGCTCGTCTCCGACATTTACTCGCTCACCGACATTTTTATGCCATTTGGTAATGACGCAACTTTCGACCGACTGCCCCTGACGGGGCATTATCACCACAGTTGCCATAAATTGATTCTCCTTTTTACGCAAACCTCATCAGCAGCTATATTCAATATGCTCCACAATCTCGGCGTCCTGACGTGTACATGTACGATTTTATCGCCTATTTCATCAATGAAACTCCGCGTCAAAACGCCAATTCACGCCATGTTCGCAGGATTCATATTATAGCCGAAAGCGAAATGATTTCCAGTCAATTCGATCGCCTCATAAAAAAAGGGCTCGAAATAAATACATTGACATTAATGCGCTCATGGCTTATGCTTGAATTCAAGAGTTCTAGCGTGCAAGAATTTTTAAGCCGTTGCAAATGGGGGGATAATGGTGAATGGACCTCAAAGTTACCTCAATGGCACGAGTGGCGTGGATATATATCAAAAGCTGAAAGATGATATTATCACGTTAAAGTTAAAGCCCGGGCAAATGATAAGCGAAAACGAGGTAGCCAGCATTTACAATGTCTCAAGAACTCCGATTAAAAACGCCTTTTTGCGCCTGAAAGGCGAAAAATATATTGAAATCGTGCCCCAAAAGGGCAGCTATGTCACTTTGCTTGATATAAAGTACATAAAAGATATAATCTACATGCGTACCGTGCTGGAAATGGATATGATAAACACCATTATTGACCGGGGCTTAACCGGACAGGCAGCGGAGAATCTGGAAGAAAACCTTGAAAAGCAGCGCCTGCTGATTAACTCCGGCAAATTGAACCCTAAAAATTTTTATGAAGTAGACAGCGCGTTTCACTGTTATCTGTTTGAAACCGCCGGACGCGGGCATATGTGGGATGTTATTCAAGACTGTCAGGTTTACTATTCCCGCTTCCGGATTTTGGATACCATGACCACAGCGCGCTATAATGAGCTTTATAACGAACACGAAAAAATCATAAGCTCTTTAAAAGAAGAAGATAAAGAAAAACTGAAAGCCCGTGTTTTTGATCATTTACACGGAAACCTCCGAGCCCTTGCCGCGAAAATCGAGGGAGAGTATAAAGATTATTTTATCCGGCATGATTAATTTAATGTGGCGCTTGCGGCTTGTCTAAGCCGTAAAAATAAATAATCAAACATACAATAAATTAAGGAGGATTCAAAATGAAAAAGTCAGTTTCCATTATTGGTCTATTGCTCGTCCTTGTACTGTTGGTGAGCGCGTGCGGAGCTTCGGAAGTTGGTATACCCAACAACGGCGAACCGGCAACCATTAGGATTTCGTGGTGGGGCGGAGACGCTCGCCACGAAGCCATCATAAAGGCGCTGGATGCCTACATGGCAAGATACCCAAATATCACCGTCAGACACGAATTCGGAGCGTTTGCGGGCTGGATGGATAATATGGTCGTTCAACTGGCAGGCAGGGCGGAACCTGATATTATGCAGGTAAACTATGCTTGGGTACATGCTTTTGGATCGGGCGCAAACGTGTTTTTGGATCTTAATACCGTAAGCAACATTTTGGACCTTACCGAATGGACGCCGGAAATGCTTCAGTTTATGACCACGGCGGACGGCCAATTGGGCGCGGTGCCTCACGGAATGACCGGCCGCGTGATTATTTACAATCGCCAGATGCTTGAAGACCATGGCCTTACTTCCTTTCCGGCCACATTTGACGAATGGATTGAATACGGCGTCAAGGTAGCCGAAGGCAACGCGCCGCTTGACCAGGGAAACAACAAATACGCTTTCTTCCCTCTTGGTCAGGAAACCTTGGACATATTCCTTTTGACCGTTCTCCACAATTCGACCGGCAAGAACTTACAGGCGGACGGTAAGATGCTCCACACGGTTGAAGAAGTCGAGAACGCGTTTAATATATTCGGCCGGTTTATCGAAAGTAATACCATCCCCACCTTTGAGCAGCATGAGCCTCCCTTTGACGCTACCAACCCCGTCTGGATGCAAGGGCGCGGCGGTTCCGCTCATGAATGGGTCGGGAACATCTTCCTTTCGGGCGGTAACTTCCAGGAAAATAACCTTGACGGCTTGGGCATAGCCCTTCTTCCGGCTGTGACGCCGGGCGGTTCCCAGGCAATTTTGCAAAGGCCTTCCCTGGGCCACGCCATCTCCAGAAACTCCGCTCATCCCGAGGTTGCGGCACACCTGTTAAACTTCCTTTACACTGATGAAGAAGCTCTGCTCTCCATTGCCCATCAACTGGGCGTGCCCCTATCGCGCACTGCCGCCGAAATAGCCGAGCGGGAAGGCCAAATATGGGGGCTGCAAAAGGATGGTTTGGAACTGTTGCTTGCATATCAGGGTGAGATGTGCCCGCTTTTTGAGGATCCCAACATGCGCCAGCCTCGTTACGCCATTATCGACGCCTTCAGATCCGGCAGCATCAATGCCAGAACTGCAGCCGAGCGGTATGTCAACGAGCAGCAGGCGGCGCTTGATAATATGAGGTAATTGGCAATATGCTTATTAAGCCCGGTGAACAAAAGCGCAATAGTAATAAATGGCTTACTCCCTATCTGTTGCTGCTGCCGTGGATTATTGGGATACTCGTATTTAGGGCTTATCCCATAGTCATGTCCTTCTGGTACAGCCTCCGGGACTTTCACCCGATTATGGGTGATCGCGGCTTCATCGGGCTTAACAACTACAACTGGCTTTTATTCAGATTCCCGTCCTTCTGGAGATCGGTAATAGCTACATTGAGGTACGTGCTTATCGGAACGCCTATGGTTTTGGCGGCGGCGCTGTTTATTGCCTTTATTTTGAACTTCAAACTGAAAGGCGTAAATCTTTTTAGAACGGCATACTATATCCCCTCCATTTTGGGGGGGAACGTAGCCGTATCTATCGTATGGATACAGCTTTTCAGCGCGAATGGGCCGATAAATAAGATTCTCAGTATTATCGGCCTTCAGCCTATATCATGGCTCAGGTCGGAAACCTTCGCCCCCTTTACCCTTATATTCCTGTCGGCATGGCAGTTTGGCTCCGTAATGCTTATCTTTTTGGCCGCGCTGCAGAATGTATCTCCGTCTCTGTATGAGGCCGCTTCCATTGACGGGGCCAGGAAATGGAAGCAGTTCACCTCGATCACGCTGCCGATTATCACGCCCGTGCTTCTGTTTAACACGGTGAATGTGCTTTTGAGGCATTTCCAGGAGTTTAACTCGGCATTCCTGATTACCAACAGAGGCCCGAACCAGGCAACCGACTTCCTTAACATATTGATTTATGAATACGCCTTCGTGCGTTTTCAGTTCGGCATCGCCTCCGCAATGACATGGTTATTCCTGGTGGCAATAGGGCTGTTGACTTTGATCCTGTTCCTGTCGTCAAAGTATTGGGTGCATTACAGCGATTAAGGGAGGGTAAGACGTGAGTATCAAACAAAAGATTAACGCGGGATTGCGTTATGCCATCTTAATAATTGTGGGCTTTCTTTTGGCTTATCCTCTGCTTTGGATGGTTGGCTCGGCTTTTAAGCATAATATAGATATATTTGGAAGCCTCGCCATACTGCCTCCTCCCGGACGGGGCACCCTTGAATATTTCCCCGCCGCATGGCAGATTTCCCACAACCATAACATGGCTTTTTACTACATGAATACCCTTCGTTTTTTGATTCCAAGAGTTATAGGGACTGTTTTATCCTGCACCCTTACAGCTTACGCCATCGCGCGTTTCAGCTTCCCCGGCAAGAAAATCGTATTTACCGTGGTTATCGTTACGCTGCTTATGCCGGAGCTTGCTTTCAGGATTCCCATATTCATGCTCTACAGGGATATGGGCATTATAGATACTTTCGCCTCCCTCTATATCCAGGAGTTCTTCGCGGTGGGCTCCTTCTTCGTTTTCATGATGATTCAGTTTATGAGAACCATCCCGAGGGAGCTGGATGAGGCGGCGTGCATTGACGGATGCGGGCCTTTGCGCACTTTGTGGCACGTCCTGATTCCGGTTCTAAGGCCAATCATTATTACTGTGGGGCTTTTGACCTTCATGTGGGGCATGAATGACTTTCAGGGGCCCCTGATTTTCCTCAACTCTCCTGACAAGCGGGTCTTGTCTCTGGCTCTGAGGGGCTTGCTGCAAGACTATGAAGTGACCCATTACGGGCAAATTTTCGCGGCGGCCTTTATGGGGCTTGTTCCCACTTTGGCGATATTCTTCACATGCAGTAAATTCTTTGTTGAAGGCGCGATAACTTCTGGAGGGAAAGAATAGATTCTTTGCCGGATTAATTATGAAGATACTTAAACGGCTGCTGGCCAATTTTGTCGATATTTTTCTGTTTTTGGCTATCGTTGTGTTTTTTTTCGCATTTGTACTTCCTTCAATCCTTCCCGTCGCCGATCGTGAAGAGGTAAACTCCTCAATCGCCCTGTTAATTGCCGTGACGTCGCTGATATTGGTGGTTGTATCAACTTTTGCGGCGCAGTATCCGTTCTTAATCATACACCAAACCATAGGCAAGGCGTTTTTCAGGCTTAAAATTATATCCACCAACGAACAAAGGCCTCTTACGGTCTCCATTATTGTGCAAAGAGAAATTTTTGCCAAAGTAATGTCTTTATATTTATTATGCCTGCCTGTATTATTCAACAAAACAGGCAAGCATGACGAAGCCTGTGAAACCGGCGTGATAGAGGTCTGATGTATGTATAGGATTCTGATGGACACGCCGTTTGGCTTTGTGATCGAACTCGACGGTGAATCCCCTTACCAAAGGCAAAAACCTTATGCCGTCTTCATTGACGGCAAGATTTTGACGCGCGGAAACAGAAATGTTTTCCGCACATTCGGCCTGTTGCCGAATACCGAATATAACATTGATATAACAGGTTTGGATAGCCCCCTGAGCTTTGTTCACAGGACGCAAAGGGCGGGTTATGTGATAAACGTCCGCGACTTCGGCGCCTCCGGCGACGGCAAAAACAATGACACCCTTGCCGTTAACTCCGCCATATACACCGCGCCTGCCGGTTCTGTGGTCAGGTTCCCGCGCGGAGTGTACCTCGCCGGCAGCGTGATGCTGAAGAGCGGCGTGGATATTTTCCTCGAAGAAGGCGCGGAACTGCGGCAAAGTCCCGACCGCCGCGATTTGGCCGTCATAAAAGGCTACCAGAAAAGCTACGACCACGAAGAAGCAGTCGCAAACGCAAGCTGGGAGGGCAACCCGCTCGATAGCTACGCCAGCCTTATCTATGGCAGAGATGTGAAAAATGTCCGCATTTACGGTTCCGGCACAATAAACGGCAGCGGGAGGGAGAGCGGCTTTTGGAACGAACCGAAAGTCAAAAAAACAGCGTGGAGACCACGAAACATATTTTTGGCTTACTGTAAAAATATCACCCTTGCGGGAATTACAAGCAGAAACAGCGCGGCTTGGAACCTTCACCCGTTTTACAGCGACAAGCTCAAGTTTTACCGCCTGAATATCGAAAGCGACCCAAATTCACCAAATACCGACGGATTAAACCCCGAAAGCTGCGGGGATGTGGAAATAGCGGGCTGCCGCTTCCATGTGGGAGACGACTGTATCGCGATAAAATCCGGCAAATTTTATATGAGCCGCCGTCATTTCAAACCAAGCGAAAATATCAGAATCCGAAATTGCCTTATGGAGCGGGGGCATGGAGGCGTGGTAATCGGCTCAGAAATTTCGTGCGGAGTGAAAGATGTTTCGGTGCGTCAGTGCCTGTTTCGCGAAACCGACCGGGGCTTGCGGATTAAAACCCGCCGAGGCCGGGGCAGCGCCTCTGCTGTGGAGGGAATACACTTTGCAAACGTACGGATGGAAAAAGTCTCCAACTGCTTTACGGTAAACATGTTTTACAACTGCGACCCGGACGGCCACAGCGATTATGTCCGCTGTAAGGAACCGCTGCCCGTCGGAGATGAAACGCCTGCCGTCAAAGACATCTTTGTTTCCAATGTCATGGCGCGTGAGATTTCAGGTTCGGCAATTTTTCTGAGCGGCTTGCCCGAAAGCCCGATTAAAGGCATAACCGTGGAAAATTCCGCGTTTTCGTTCCTGCCGGAGCGGGAGACTGCCTGCCCGGAAATGATGGATGATGAAATCCTGATTGAAAATCTGGGAATCTATATGCGAAACACCGATAACGTAACTCTGGAAAACAACCGCTTTGAAGGGCCTTATGTAACCGTAATCGAAGAGCGTTCCGAAGAGAGGAAGCAATGATATGTACGGTAAAATATTCAATTTGGCGGACAGCCTGATAGCAAACTCCACGCCTGAACGTCCGGCGTGGAATCAGGAGGTTCTTTTGGGACACATCCCGCCCGGCTGGAATTACGTAGACGGCTGTATGCTGAAAGCTATTTTGGATTTGCATGAGGCGACAGGGGACAAAAAATATTCGGACTTCGCCCGTGGCTATGTTGATTATTACGTAAGCGAGGACGGCGAGATACTGGGCTATATTAAAGAAAATTACAACAGCGATTCCATAAACGAAGGGAAAGTGCTTTTTACGCTGTACAGGCTTTTCGGCAAAGAAAAATACCGTAAAGCGATTGGCGCTTTATACAGCCAACTGTTATCTCAACCTCGCGCCAAGTCGGGAAATTTTTGGCATAAATTGATTTATCCAAATCAGATTTGGCTGGACGGCCTGTATATGACCCTGCCTTTCTATGCAGAATATGAGACGCTTTTTAACGAAAGCAAAAACATCAGGGATATATTCACCCAATTCAAAAATGTGTACGAGAATATGCGGGACAGGGAGAGCGAACTTCTGTATCATGGCCGCGATGAAGCCCTCGAATGTTTTTGGGCCGACCCTGTAACCGGACTCTCCAAAAATTTCTGGAGCCGTTCTTTGGGATGGTATGCCATGGCCTTGCTTGATTCCGCGGAAAAGATTGACGAGCGCCAGTTCAATGAGCGGGAAACGCTTATCGAATATCTGCGCGAAGCGCTTGACAGTTTGCTTGCTGTTGCCGATCCCAAGACGGGAATGTTGTGGCAAGTGACAAATCAGGGCAAAAGAGAGGGCAACTATTTGGAAACCAGCGCAAGCTCCGCTTTTGCCTACGCGCTGATGAAAGGCGTGCGGCTTGAGTATCTGCCCGAATACTATTTTGAATCGGGTAAACGTGTTTTTGATTCTATAGTCAGCTATAAACTACAGGAAACCGAGAACGGCCCTGCACTTGGCGATATATGCCTCGTGGCGGGGCTTGGCGTATACTCCGGCAAAGGTGATTACAAGGAACGGGACGGCACATTTGAATATTACGTCTCCGAGCCCCGGGTTGACAACGACGCGAAAGGCGTTGCGCCTTTTCTGATGGCTTTTTCCGAAATCCTGCGAAAGGAGCGTATTCGACTATGAAGATAGGATTGCGCGCTCATGACTTTGGGCGGATGAAACCTTGCGAATTGGCAAAAACAATAAAAGAAGCAGGTTTTGAAACCGCGCAGTTGGCTCTCACCAAAGCCATCATCGGCATCAACTCTTTTGCCGATGTTGACGCTTCCACATTGGAACAGGTAAGGCGGGCCTTTGACGATAACAGCATAGAAATCGGCGTTTTAGGCTGTTACGTTGAAATCGGCCTGCCCGACAGGGACGCGCGGCTTCAAGAGGTGGAAAAGTTCTTTTTGGGCTTGGAGCACGCCAAGGAGCTCGGCGTAAAGCTCGTGGGCACCGAAACAACCCATTTCCCGCCCGGCTTGCACGCGGAACGGGAGCCGGCATATCAAAATTTAAAGGACAGCGTTCTGCGGATGGTTGAACGGGCGGAAAAATCAGGCGTCAATATTGGTATCGAACCCGTCGCCGACCATACCCTAAACTCCTCCGGGCTTACAAGGCGGCTTTTGGACGAGGTAAATTCCGAGAGGATTATGGTGATATTCGATCCGGTGAATTTATTACTGACACAGAGTGATATTGACAACCAGGATGAAATATTCACCCGCTTTTTGGAAGCAGCCGGCCCGAACATAGCCGCTCTGCATGTGAAAGATATAGCGCTTGAGGACGGCGAAAAAAAATGGCGCAACATCGGTAAAGGCGTTATGCGGTATGAGCCGATTTTTAAATGGCTGAAAGAAAACAAGACTGACATGCCTCAAATACCTGTTTTACGGGAACATGTGGACCCGGAAAATTTCAAGGCTGACATTGAAGAGATGCGGTGTTTAGCGGCAAATTCGGAGTTTAACGTCCAACATTAATATTGGAAATTACCTTTGCCGCCGGTGTTACACATCTTCCTTCTTGCGTTTGATGGCGTAGCAGTCCATGCATATGATGGTTACAATCACAATGCCGAGGAACATTTGCTGAATATACGGATCGATACGGAACGCGTTCATGCAGTTTCGGAGAAGCTGCATGACCATGATGCCGATAAAGCTGTGTACAACGCCGCCGGTACCCCCGGCAAAGGAAGTGCCGCCAATAACGACGCCGCAGTTGATCATCAGGGGGATTGGGTCCCCGTAGATAGCCGCGCCCGTATTCATATAAGAAGAGAGAAGCACTCCGGCAATGGCCGCGTATGTTCCCGTAAGAGTAAAAGCGATCCATTTCGTGCGTATGACGGGAATACCCGAATACTCGGCTACCTCATAATCTCCGCCCAGGGCATAGCAATTCCGCCCGAAACTTGTGAACCGCAGCAGCCAAAAGGTGAAAATCCCTATCAGAATCATGAGCAGCATAATGTTAGGGATACCGAAAGTACTTCCGTTTGAGATCATCATAAATTCGAAACTTCTGGCAGGAACGGGATTGGCGTCCGTAAGCAGCAGAGAGACGCCTTTTACCAGCATACCCATGCCCAGAGTGATTATGAAAGCCTCGGTTTTCTGATGCACGACAAGGAATCCGTTGATAAAACCAACCACGGCGCCTGACAATACGGCAATAAGCATTGCCAGATACATGTTCATTCCGCTGTTGACTAAAAGAACGGAAATAATACCGGCTAAAGACATCACAGAGCCGACTGACAGGTCGCAGCCGCGGCATATAACCGCAAGCGTAACGCCAAAGGCGATAATTAAGTTCGGTGAAGCCACTCTGAAAATATTCAGAATATTAAGCGAAGTAAAGAATCTCGAATTGGAAAACGGCATGGCAAATAACATTAAAGCGATCGCAATAATCGCCTTTTGCTGAGCCAGCACATGCAAAGTTTGTTTTCTTACCGTATGTACGTTAACGTTCATAATTAATATTCCTCTCTACCTGTGCCTGCGATGATCAAGCCATATGGCAATAACGAGAATGGCGCCTCTCAGCACTTCCTGAAGATGCGTTTGAACGCCCAACAGATTCATGCAGTTGGACAACAAAATGACCAGCAAAACTCCCATCATTGTGCGCAGTACATTTCCTCTACCGCCCATGAGGGAAGTGCCTCCGACAACTACGGCCATAATGGCGTCCCGCTCAAAGTTTGCGCCGACCGTGGGTGTTGTCACAGTAACGCGGGAAAACAGAATAATAGAGCATACGGCGGCCATAAAGCCGCATATGGCGTAAATCAGAATCATAATGCGTTTTGTCGGTATTCCGCTGAGCTCGGCCGCAACAATGTTGCCTCCCGTATAGTTGATGCATCTTCCGAGAAACGTTCTTGTCTGGAAAATGTACAGCATGGCGAGGAAAAACAGGAACAAAACAAATGACACGGAAAGGAAGCCTATCATCCCCGTGCCGAGGTAGGCGGTTATGGGCATGGAGTGATTAATAAGCGTTGTATTCATGGATCTTCCGCCGGTATAGTACAGCGCTATGGCGCCGTAAAGCTGACTCATTCCAAAGGTAATGAACAGAGCTTTTGCCTGGGTTGAAGCTCCGGAAACCACAAGCACCGTGCCGTTCAGGCATCCCAACGCGGTTCCCAGCCCCAGGCCGACCAGCATTGAGCCGACCTCTCCGATAGAATCCATCAATGACAGGGAAATAATTGCCACAAGAGAAATTAAGCCCGGAACCGAAAGGTCGATAAACCCGCCGATAATTATGAATGTCATACCCAGAGCGACAAAACTGAGCGGGCCGAACTGCCGCATAAGATTGGTAAAGTTCTGAGC
>Ga0099364_10003793_pt1 | contig 23227 bp, 12 predicted proteins | sample TergutTh196P3_FD_73070 | JGI IMG/M metagenome (GOLD analysis project Ga0099364, IMG submission 73070) | Microcerotermes parvus P3 segment gut microbial communities from Pointe-Noire, Republic of the Congo - Th196 P3 | ecosystem: Host-associated > Arthropoda: Insects > Digestive system > Gut ...
CTTCTATGCCTTCTATGACGTCTCTGCCTGTCCATGCGCGGTTGCTGCCCGCCAACAGCAACCCCGACCGCAAAAGCGGATTTTCAAACGTCTGCTGACCGCGTTCACCGCCAATTTGCTGCAAAATTTCTTGTTGATACACATTTTCAACATCTTCCAAAAAGTAACCGTGTGTGGCTAAATGGATTATGCCTGTTTGTGTTCCGCTCAACTGCTTAAACGCCTCTTTGTTTCCGGCTGCGCTTATAAAAAGGCGGTTAGGAAGGCTTTGGAGGTCAAGATATTCGCTAATCTGTTCTGCTTCTCTTTCCGTTCCTTCAAGGAAAATCCATGGAATATCGCGCTGCTGGCTTCCGCGAAGAACGGTGGCAACAAATGTTTCATTGTTGATGTTTTCAACCTGGGGTAGGGCAGGAGAGAGGCTGCTTCCTTGTACCCCCTGCGCTTCGGCAAGCATCCTTTCTTCGCCGACGTCATACCACAAACCGCCAAAGATGGCGGCGATACCCTGCGGCAAAGCGCCATGTGTTTCATTTTTCAGACGCGCAATTTCGCGGGTGCTGGATACTAATTGCAAATCGTAACGGTCAGACAGCAATTCTGTTGCTGCCGGTATCGCTGCAAACGCAATCTGATGCAATATCCCCGATGGCGAATAATAAACCCTGCGAACGCCCTGCAATTCCTTCTCTAATGGCTGCCATATCAACCGATACAGACTATCGCCCTTTGCGCCCGAATACAACCCCTGCGTATGTTCCTCTGCATCGTGCGTGTCGCGCCGTGTCAGTGTTTGCAGTTGTTTTTCGTCAAACAGCGGTATCCAAACGGGCGCTTCTGCGTCTTTTTTCAACAGCAGAGCGCAATAGAGAACGCTGTCAGTAAAATATTTTCCGTCGTGAAGCCTGAAATGCACAAATTCTATTGCCGCCTCGCCTGCCTGCAACACATCGCGAACGTTTTGCCATCTTACAGATACATCTTCACTAAAATCCCTGTATGCAGCGGACGCAACGGTCAGCGCCTTATCCAAACTGTCGGCGCGGGCTTCTAAAATGCCAAGCGTATGAAGGTCGGGTGTTTCGCTTGCCTGCAACGCGCTGATGCTTTGGCGAACATTGCTCAACTGTTCGTATTTTCCGATTAAATCATCGTTGCCCGACGAATAGATGGCGTCGCGCACGCCGTTTGTGGTGCGAAGAAGTAAGCCTTTGGTGAAAAGCGTGTTGTCGTACGATTGTGCCGTCATCGAACCGACGGGATATGCAAAAGTGTATGAATAACTTGTTTCAAAACTGTTTTTGTTATAGTCCCAATATAGTTCTCTTTGCCGACCGGACATAAATGAAAAGTTATTTTCAACTTTACGGGAAACTATTTGGTCGGCTTCCGTTTTTACGGCTTCGGCTTGCGGGTAGTTTTTTGACGAGAAATATAAATTTCCCAAATAGTGTAACGACAGTGTATAATCGGGATGTGCTTTTCCTAAAACCTTTTCTCTAATTGATTTTGTTTCTAACAAGTATGTTTCTGCTTTTGCAAAATCGTTCATATACACGAACAAATTTCCTAAATTGTTTAAAGAAACTGCATAAAAGGGGTGTTCTTTTCCCAAAATTTTTTCCCAGATTGTTTTTGATTCCAAATAGGATGTTTCTGCTTTTTCAAAACTGCCCATAGTCCAGTACAAAAATCCTAAATTGTTTAAATAATTTGCGTAATCGGAATGTTCTTTTCCAAAAAAAAATTCCAATATTGTTAATGCTTCCAAATAGTGTGTTTCTGCTTTTTCATAATCGCCTGTTTCCGAGTACAAATTACCTAAATTGTTTAAAGACATTGCATAATCGGGGTGTTCTTTTCCAAAAATCTTTTCCAATATTGTTAATGCTTCCAAATAGTATGCTTCCGCTTTTGTAAAATCGCCCGTTTCTATGTAAAAAACTCCCAAATTGTTTAAAGAATATGCATACTCGGGATGTTCTTTTCTAAAAGTTTTTTCTCTGATTGTTTTTGCTTCTAACCAGTATGTTTCCGTTTTTTCAAAATCGCCCATGTTCCAGTACAAAATTCCTAAACCGTCTAAAGACCGTGTATAATCGGAATGTTCTTTTCCCAAAACTTTTTCTCTGATTGCTTTTGCTTCCAACAAATGTGTTTCTGCTTTTGCATAATCACCAACATCTACGTACAAACTTCCCAAACTGAATATAGACTGTGCATAATCGGAGTGTTCTATTCCAAAAACTTTTTCTCTGATTGCTTTTGCTTCCAACAAATAAGTTTCCGCTTTTTCATAATCGCCCATTTCTCCGTAAAAACCTCCCAAAATGTTTAAAGACCGTGCATAATCAGGGTGTTCTTTTCCCAATATTTTTTCTCTGATTGCTTTTGCTTCCAATAAATAAGTTTCTGCTTTTGCATAATCGCCTGTGTTCTTGTATAAAAGCCCTAAATAATGTAAAGATTGTGCATAATCGGGGTGTTCTTTTCCCAATATTTTTTCTCTGATTTTTTTTGCTTCCAACCAGTACGTTTCCGCATTTGCATAATCGCTGCTATCGTCGTATAAATCACCCAATTCAAATAGAATATCTCCCATCAATTTCCAAAAGTTTCCTTGCTTTTGGGCTTCGGCATTTTCGAAATCTTTTTCATTGGATTTCAGAAGTTCGAGGGCTTCGGCGTATTTTCCCTCGTCAAAAAGGCTCTGTCCGCGTTGCATAACGGCGTCAAAATCCTGTGCCTGCAAAGCGATATTGCCTATGAAAAGTAATAATATTGGTAAAAATTTCATGCTATAATAGCACGACAGCATCGAAAAGAACAGACTCTTACCGAACTTGCGAGGACGTATGAAGATGCTCTCGAAATTGCTGTTGCCGTAGAGCAAACGTTTAAAATTTTTTACAATCATGACGAATAAATTTTGCGACAAAAGTAAATAAAATTTTGAAAAAAATAAAAAAATGTGATGCAAAACGTAAAAAAAAGATTGGTGAAAATTCGTGAAATTAGTGGCTAACCCGCATAATCAGCCACGAATTACACGAATTGACACGAAAAAAATTACCCAAAAACTGAAAATTTTTGCTGACAACTGAAAATTTTTTTGGACAGATATGTAGGTTTTGCAAAAAATACTCTAAAAACGTAAAAAAAAATATTTGAAAAAAAAAAGAAAAAAAATTAATATTAAAAAAAAAAACTCTATCTTTGCCGTCTGAAAAATAATCGTAAAATATATTTTTAATTAATTAAATTTTCAAATGTCAAAAACTAAGTATGTTTATTTTTTCGGTGGCGAAAATACCGATGGTAACGGTTCTATGAAGCCTCTATTAGGCGGAAAAGGCGCTAACCTTGCCGAGATGGCAAAAATCGGACTGCCCGTTCCGGCAGGTTTCACTATCACTACCGAAGTGTGTACCTATTTCTATGCAAATGGTCAGCAATATCCGTTAGAGCTTAAGGCTCAGGTAGATGCAGCAATGGCAGGCATCGAAAAGGCTATGGGCAAAAAACTTGGCGATACCGAAGGGTTGCCGCTCTTAGTGTCGTGTCGTTCGGGCGCCCGCGACTCAATGCCGGGTATGATGGACACGGTTCTCAACATCGGTCTCAACGACAAGACCGTAGAGGTGCTCGCCAAAAAATCGGGCGACGAACGTTTCGCATGGGACTGCTATCGCCGTTTCGTACAGATGTATGGCAGAGTAGTGCTCGATATGAAGCCAAAGTGTAAAACCGACCATTGTCCGTTCGAGGATTTGCTTGAAGCAAAAAAGAAGAAAGCGGGCGTAGATGTGGATTCCGACCTGCAAGCCGAATATCTGAAAGAGCTTGTCGTAGAGTTCAAAGCAGCCGTCAAAAGCCAGACCGGCTTAGACTTCCCGGAAGACCCGATGGAGCAAGTATGGGGCGGTATAGGCGCTGTATTTAGCTCGTGGATGAACGACAGAGCTATCGTTTATCGCCGTATGAACGGTATTCCTCACGACTGGGGTACAGCCGTGAACGTTCAGGCGATGGTGTTCGGAAACATGGGCGAGACGTGCGCTACAGGCGTAGCCTTCACAAGAGACGGAGCCACAGGCGCAAAAGGTATCGTGGGCGACTATCTGTTCAACGCTCAAGGGGAAGACGTCGTCGCAGGTATTCGAATGCCGAAAAAGATAGAAGTTTCTATGGCGCAGGAAATGCCAGACGTGTGGGAAGAGTTCTCGAAAGTAGCAATGATACTCGAAAAACACTACAAAGACATTCAGGACGTTGAGTTCACTATTGAAAACAAAAAACTCTGGATGCTTCAAACCCGCAACGCGAAACGTACCGGTTTTGCTCACGTGCGTTCGGCAGTAGATATGGTCAACGAGGGTCTCATTACCCCCGAAAGAGCTATAGCGCGTATTCCGGCTAACGACCTCACGCAGCTTTTGCAGCCCGTGTTCAGCGGCGAGGGATTGAAAGGCAGAACGCCTTTGGCAAAAGGTATTAACGCAGGACCGGGAGCGGCTACCGGACAAATCTATTTTCAACCCGAAGAAGCCGAAGCAGTGTGGCAAAAAGACAACAATGCCAAAATCATTCTCGTTCGCCACGAAACAACGCCCGAAGACCTGCGCGGAATGAAAGTTTCAGCCGGTATTTTGACCTCCTCAGGCGGAGCAGCTTCACACGCAGCGTTAGTAGGACGTCAGATGGGCAAAGCAGTTGTTTGCGGATGCGATGCAGTCAAAATAGACTACAAAGCCGAAACAGTGACTGCTGCCGGAAAAGTATTGAAAAAAGGCGACTGGATATCAATAGACGGTTTTACCGGATGCGTTTACGATGGACAAGTTCCTACGTCGCCTTCGGAAGTGTTGCAGGTTCTATTCTCAAAAACACTTAAAGCCGAAGATGCGCCTGTCTATCAGTGTTTTCATCAATTGATGAGTTGGTCTGACAGGTATCGCAAGTTAGCTGTCAGGGCAAATGCCGACACTCCGGGCGAAGCCGAGCAGGCAGTCGCTTTAGGTGCACAGGGAATAGGTTTGACAAGAACCGAGCACATGTTCTTCGACCACATAGAAGATTTCCGTGCTATGATACTTGCTGACAACGTTGAAGACCGTCAAAAAGCTCTCGAGCCTTTGCTCAAATATCAGCAGGACGACTTTGAAGGCCTTTTCCGCGCAATGAACGGACGACCCGTAACAATACGTCTGTTAGACCCGCCTTTGCACGAGTTTGTTCCTCACGAAGCAAAAGAACAGGAAGCGCTCGCTAATAAGCTTGGTATTTCGAAAGAAAAAGTTGCACAGCGTGTTAAGGACCTGGCTGAATTTAACCCCATGCTTGGACATCGTGGTTGCCGCTTGGGAATAGTGTATCCCGAAATAACCAGGATGCAGGCTACGGCTATTTGTCAGGCTGCCGTGAAGGTAATGAAGGAAGGCATAGATTGTCATCCCGAAATTATGGTTCCGCTGCCGGGTAATGCATCTGAGTTTAAGCATCAGGAAACAGTTATTCGCGAGGCTGCACAAAAAGTTTTCGAGAAGGCAGGAATAACCTCCGACTACATGGTTGGAACGATGATAGAGCTTCCACGCGCCTGTGTTACAGCCGACAAGATAGCCGAGCATGCCGAATTTTTCAGCTTCGGAACAAACGACCTGACGCAGACCGGACTTGGCATAAGCCGCGACGACTATGGTACTTATATCAATGAATATCAGGAGTTAGACATCTTTGCAGCAGACCCGTTCCAGACATTAGACCAGGAAGGTGTTGGCGAATTGATGAAAATAGCCGTTGAAAAAGGCAAAAAGACGCGTCCCAACATCAAGTTAGGCATTTGTGGCGAGCACGGCGGCGACCCCGCTTCAGTGAAGTTCTGCCACAAGTTAGGCTTGAATTATGTTAGTTGCTCTCCGTTGCGCTTGCCGGTAGCCCGTTTGGCTGCTGCACAGGCTGCAATTGAAGAAGCATAGAACCAATTGATGTTGTTCTTTAAGCAGTTTAAAATAAAGGCTGTCTTAGTAAAGAGGCAGCCTTTTTAATTTAATAATAAGTAAATGTATGTAATAAATAAATGTAATAATTTTAATAAATAATCTAAAAACAATGAGTAATAATGTATCGAGAAGGACCTTTTTAGGTACTACGGCAACGGCTACTGCAGCCTTTACCGTTATTCCCAACTATGCTATGGGAAGTGCATTGGGGCATCGTGCTCCCAGTGACAAATTGAACATTGCCGTCGTGGGTTTCGGCGGCAGAGGCGGCTCTATGCTTGGTCATGCAGCCCCTACTGAAAATATTGTTGCGCTTTGCGATGTTGACTGGAGACATGCAGCGCGACGCTTCGAGCAACATCCTAATGCCAGAAAGTACTGGGATTATCGCAAGATGTATGACGAAATGCACAGGTCTATTGACGCCGTAATTATAGGCACTCCAGACCATACGCACGCTATCATCGCTGCTCAGGCTATGGTCTTGGGCAAGCACGTGTATGTAGAAAAACCGTTGACACACACGGTTTACGAATCGCGTTTGCTGACCAAATTAGCTGAAAAACACCGTGTGGCTACTCAGATGGGCAACCAGGGCAGTTCCGACGAAGGCGTTCGCCAGATTTGCGATTGGATAGCCGACGGAGTAATAGGCGAGGTCACAAAAGTAGAATGTGCGACTAACCGTCCTATTTGGCCCCAAGGATTAACGGCGCCAACAGAGGAAATGGAGATTCCCGACACGTTGAACTGGGACTTGTTCTTAGGTCCTGCAAGGGCTATTCCTTACCACCGCACATATCATCCGTGGGATTGGCGTGGATGGTGGGCTTTCGGCACCGGAGCGCTTGGCGATATGGCATGCCACATTATGCATCCGGTATTCAAAGGTCTTAAATTGGGATATCCTACGCACGTAAGGGGGAGTTCTACAAGGTTGCTTCCCGACTGCGCTCCTCACGCCCAGAGCGTTAGAATGATATTTCCCGCGCGTACGCAGCATGATACCGCAAAAGTAAAATATCCGGAGGTAGAAGTTTATTGGACCGACGGAGGTATTCTTCCGCAATTTCCGAAAGGATGGAATGAAGGGCAATTAGACAGAGGAGATGAAGGACCAGTAATCTTCCATGGAACAAAAGACACTTTAGTTTGTGGATGCTATGGACGTAACCCGCGATTGGTTTCAGGACGCACTCCAACCGCGCCAAAAACACAACGCGAGGTGCCGCTACCGGCAAGATTACCGGGCGAAGAAGATGACAGAGGAGCCGGAGGACGCAAGCACACAATGGACTGGGTGCGCGCCTGCAAGGAAAGCCCTGCAAACCGCGTTGAAACAGCCTCAGCATTTTCAGAAGCCGGACCGTTCAACGAAATGGTGGTGATGGGAGTACTGGCTGTCAGGCTGCAAGGCTTAAACAAAGAGCTGACGTGGGACGGACCAAAGATGGAGTTCACGAATATTAACGATGACGAAACGATTAATTTCCAGTTAGAAAGTTTATTCGAAGTCGTAGACGGACATCCTACCGAACGTTCTACCGGCAGAGGCGGTGCAAGAGCCAGCGCAAAAGTAGTTGCTGCTGAACTGATAAAACGCACTTACAGGCAAGGCTGGTCGTTGCCAGATATGCCTGCATAACATTTTGAATATCAAATACATTGAACTCGTTAGAATTTCTAACGAGTTCGATGTACCTGATTTAGCTCCTTTGGATAACACAAAAAATGTTTTTCCACAACTTTCGACATCCCAAACAGGTTTTCAAGGTCTGAGGCTACAGTGATGTCTACTGGGCGGTTTTGTTGCATTACAAGAATGCTTTCGCTGCTGTCAGCGCTGTTGTAGGCATGGTTAGAAAGGGCTCCCGAACATACAAAGTATCCGGCATCTTCGGGAGAGGTGCGAAATAATTTAGCCGTATCGTGGCGCAGGTGTTCTATACGCTCGGCGGCAAAGGGGTCGTTTTGCAACTCGATGCGCAACAACCGACGATTTACAAGCATGGAAGCGAGACGCGATAAAATCGGGTCGCTGTGCGTGGTCCATGTTTTGATGGCGATAGAAATGTCGTCGTCGTCGAGTGTAGCGTAGTAAGCAATTACATTTTGCAGATTATGCTCAAGGTGCGCGGGTTCGAACTCGCGCAGGAAATACATTAGCGCCGGAGTTGCAAAAAGGTCGGAGCCCGTTTGAAGTAGGCGTTTGGCGCGGGCTATGATGTTCAGCAAAAGTTGGTCGGCGGCGATAACGGTCTTGTGCAGATACACTTGCCAGTACATTAGTCGGCGGGCAAGCAAAAATTTCTCAATAGAATAGACCCCCTTCGCCTCTACAACCAATTCGTCGTCTACCACATTGAGCATCTTGATGATGCGGTCTGAGCCGATGATACCCTCTGTAACGCCTGTAAAAAAACTGTCGCGACGCAAATAGTCGAGCCTGTCCATATCTAACTGGCTGGAAACTAACTGACAAAGAAATTTTTTGTGATATTCCTTTTTAAAAATTTTGATAGCAACGTCCAACTGTCCGCCAAATTCGCGGTTTAGTTCCTGCATAAAAAGCAGGGACAGGCGCTCGTGCGAAACGTTTTCAACTATTATCTGCTCAAGTGTGTGCGAATAAGCGCCATGCCCGATGTCGTGCAAAAGGATTGCTATCATTGCGCCCTGCGCTTCGTCATCGGTTATGTCTAAATTTTTGGAGCGCAAATTGGCAATGGCTTCTCCCATAAGGTGCATAGCGCCAAGGACATGCTGAAAACGAGTATGATTTGCTCCGGGATACACCAGATTGGTTAAGCCAAGCTGCTTAATCCGCCGCAGTCGCTGAAAATAAGGATGCTCCATCAAATCATACAAAATCGCGAACGGTATGTTGATAAACCCGTAAATCGGGTCATTGACTATTTTACGCTTATTACTAATAACTGAATAATTGAATAATTGATGTTTATGTCCTAACGGACAATTTACCTTTATTCAGGACGCGAAAAAGCCATTTTTACTGTTCCAATCCAACTGCTACTGGCGGTGCCTTGCATCACGCCCTGCTCCTCCCAAATGGTAATTGAAACTCCTTCGCCCTCAATAGCCAAGCTGCCCGTCAGTTTACCGTCTTTAAGAGTAAACTCACGGTTCGGAAATGTTCTGTTAGCGCTAACAAAGAGAATATCAACCCTGTACCCTGTACCTTCTTCCCTGATGTCGAAAACATAGTTCTGAAATTCTTGCTGAACATCGGCTACTCTTACGTTCCACTTGCCCACAAACCTGTCGCTGCTCATAGCATTTTCATTAGCAATCGCTGAAAAATAACATACAGAGACAATAACCAATAACATATATAACCTTTTCATCTTTATAACTTTAAATTGAAATAACTTTAACTAAAAACTAAATATCAAGTGTTAAAAACCTTAAAATAAGGTTCGCCGCAAAGTTACAAAAAAAATTACAATAAATAATAAAAAAATAAAAAAAATCTTGCTTAGAACGGCCTTATCTGCAATTTTTCGTTATCTTCTCCTACTATTACATTATCCACAAGATACACTACTCCTGAGGGGTCGCCTCTTGTGTATACTACTGCAGATTTTCCTGCCGGCAGGTCTATTCTGTTTGGGAACCCGCTTTTTGCTTCTTTAATCAAGAGCGTGTAATCAAGGTCATAATTATTTGTTATTCTATGATATTTCCAGTCGCCTTCCGTATAGAAGTCCTTTTCGACGCTTATTGACTTGTTTACAAGCTCTTCGAGATACTCCTTTTTTCCGGTCATGCGCCCGAAAAAATATGCTATTGTTCGGGCGTTCATCATTGCGTCCTTTATTGCTTCTAACGAATTGTCCTTCGCAAGAATTAAGGTCATTGGGCGGTAACGCACATTGTTAAAATCGTACAAACGCACCATTGCATAATGTGAATCGGAGTTGGAAATCATTGCAAGTCCCTTTTCGTAGCACCAGTCGGCAGCTATAGGGTAATATTCTAATTCGCAGAATATTTCTATGCCGTGCAACATTCCGTTCTCTAACAGTTCGGTATGCACCGGTAGCCATTCTATTTTTGGTACTCCCCATCCGGGATGGTTCCACATAATGAAGGCGCCCTGTGCTTTAGCCTCGTTGAAAGCAATGCGCCAGTCAGATGTTTGGAACTTGTTTACATCTTCTGCAAACAGAAAATTTGCATGACCTACTTCTCTAAAATCAACTTCGCCGCCTTTCACTAAGGTAATACCTCTGCGGTTGGCTTCTCTGATTGCCTGATTGTAGCTCAGGTTTTCATCTTTGGCTCCGGGTCTGTGTGAAATATGGTCGGTTATTGCAATCACGTCTAAACCTTCTTCCCAGGCTTCTTCTACGCGGAGTTCGGCTGAAACGGTGCCGTCCGAGTTTACCGTGTGCATGTGAAAATCGCCCTTTAAAACCTTATATCCGGCGATGTCAGGAATTTTGATATTTTTTCTTGCAGCTACCCTGTACCGTCCCAGCAGTTCGGCATTGGGATTGTGATTCTGCGAACTGGCGACCGTCGTAGAAAAAAAGACGGCAAATACTATAATTAACTTTTTCATTCTATTTTTTATTCTAACAAAATTGAATTATTTATGTATAAATTATTGACCACTATTCCCATCCAAACTGTTGAAACAGATTAGGGTTAAGAGTTGTTTGTGTCACAGGTACCGGACGATAATAGTATTTAGGCTCAACGAATGTTCCCATCGAAGCAATCACATCAATATTTCCCGATTCGCCATTTTCTAAATACACGTCCACGCCGTCTTCTCCTATAGTCCCCACTCGGTAATATATCAGTTCAACACCAAGCTCGTTTGTTTCTCTGGGGTTTGGTATAGGGTCTGTTCTCGAAATAAGTACTATGTCTTCTATTCCGTTTCCGGTCACATCGTATTTTCCCAATCCCGGAAAATACAATCCCTTTGCCGGTTCTTCTAATAGTTTACCCATTTTGTATCTCATCATATCCCAGAAACGATATCCTTCGTAAGCGAGTTCTACACGTCTTTCGCGACGTATTTCGAGCAGCAGAGGGCTAACGGTATATGAATATTTCGCTACCTGTTGCGGGTCTACCGGCGGACTAAACGGCATATCGGGCATTCCGGCACGCGCCCGAAGTTGATTTACAGAAATATGCAGGTCTTGTTCTGTTATCGTTCCCAGCTCTGCTTTTGCTTCGGCATAAGTCAGCAATACTTCGGCATAACGCAACAGGGGCCAATCTTCAGCGCCATTTATGCTTGCCTGTGTACTTTCGTTGTGGAAGCCTTTTATTTGATGATAACCCGTGAAACTTTTTGCCAGCTGGGTAACATAAAGCCCTGCACCTTGTGCGAACGTACTTGTATTCACAAGCACCCAGCCCGGATATGCAAGTGTTTGATACATTCGCGGGTCGCGATTTTCAAATTCTTCGACAAAACTTTTTGTTTGATACCCCGGTTGTGACGAATAGAAAGCCCCCGTCTTCATGAGATATGTCTGTACCATGTCTTTTGTCGGAGAAGTTTCATAGTTGCCAAACATTGTTCCCGAGTTGCCGTTTGAGCGTTGCAGGTAATCATAAATGACCGGCATGATAACTTCCCTGTTTCGCGTCAAGTCCTGCGACCTGAACAATGATGCATAATCGGTATCCGGATTTCCGGTATTATGGATAGCAAAACCTCCATTGTCTATAATATCTTTGCTTACTCTTGCTGCTAATTCGAAGAACTCATTTGCTGAGCTTTCAAGATTAAGATAAGTGTGATACTTTCTGTAACTTGCTTCGTAGAGCGCATAACGTGCATAAAATGTCATTACTACCCATTTGTCTACTGCACCTGCCAGCTGATTTGTTCTCACATGCCTTGCTGCAAACTCAAAATCTTCCATTATTTTTCGAACCACAAAATCTCTTGTGTCCTGCTTTGCCCACAGTACGTCAGAGTTTGTTTGCAGTTCATCTTCTTCCCATGGAACATCGTTGTATCTAAGCACTTTGTCGTAATAGAACCTTGCTCTGAAAAATCTTGCAAGTCCTTCATAGTGGTCTAATGCTTCCTGAGATACGCTTGCGTTCTTAAAATATGCAAGGAAAAAGTTTACTCGCCTGAGTTGTCCCCATGTCCAGCCGGTTGTTATTGTAGACGAGCTTGGATTACTGAGCATAATGTTTTTTATTTCGCTCGACCCCGTTGTAACTCCGTTGTCTGTTGTGCTTTCACTATCGTGATAACACATTGTCCAACTTCCAAAATCGTATAATGAGTAGATATACATTTGCAAATCGGTTTCGTTGTTAAAAAAGTTTTGCGGCGCTATAGATGTTTTTGGGAAACGTTCCATAAAATCATCGTTACAAGAAAACGCAAAGAAGGCTAAAAATAATATAACTGCCTTATATTTAATAATTTTCATTGTTATTTTTTTTTTAGATTTTTTTTTTATTTTTTAAAAAGTAATATTAAGTCCTACTATATATTTTCGTCTGAACGGATAAGCGTAGGCATCGGTACGGTCGTTTATTGCTTCTGGGTCAAAATATGGTTTTACCTCTGATATTTCGAATAGATTTTCCCCGCTGACATAAATTCTAAATCTGTCAATCGCAATTTTGCGTGTCAGCTCGTCCGGCAACGTGTACCCTACAGTTAGATTTTTGAGACGTATATAGCCGGCATTAAGCAAATAGTCTGTTTGCGGAATAGCAAGTCCTTGTGCGTCTGGCACCCTTCTGCCTGCAGCGTTTACGTCGGCGAGCCATGATTGAAGAACCGGATATTTAGCATCATGATTTTGAAGATGCAGTCCGGCGTTGATATAAGACTGCGAGTGTCCTGAAATATCAATATCATCGGCATCGCGGTAGAAATCCAAAAGGTGCACGTTCACGCCTGTATAAGGCTGCTGATATAGCCCCCAATAGAGGTAGTGCGCCGGATAATACTGTCTCCTGATAATCCCCTGAACGAAAACATGCATATCAAATCCGTTCCAGTTTGCTCCCATTGTTACTCCAAATCTGAATCTGGGCTCCGTATTTCCTATTATCTTCACATCTTTAGGGTCGTCTACAAATCTGCCTATTTCAATTGCATAGTTTTCGTCCAAGTCTTTATATCTGGGCCATCCGTTCACAATTGGCAATGCTCCCCATGGCACTATTGCGCTTTGGTCAAGTGCGGCTATTTCGTCAGCCGAGCGAAAAAAGCCGTCGTTTACAAGTCCCCAGAGTTCGCCTATTTCGTAACCTTCGTAATATTGTCCTAATTGTTTTGTAGGATTGTCAAATCGTGTAATAAACGACCTTGAATCAGAAAGTATAAACTTAGCGCTAAAATCAAGCGGTTTGTTGTTTACCATGTATGTATCGTGATATCTGAGGGTAAGTTCGAATCCCGTTGTTTTCAGGTCAGCCGCGTTTTCTCTTGGTGCGCTGGCGCCTAATATTGCCGGTAGTTCTCTTGCTGCCGTAAGCATGTTTTTAGTATCCCGACGGTAAATATCCAAGGAAGCAAAAAATTTATGATTAAAGAAGCCAATATCTATACCTCCATTGATGGTAGTAACCGTTTCCCAAGTATATCTTGCTGAAACAAGCGGCGGCACATTTATTAACATCCGTTGTTGTCCACCAATAATCGGGGTCATTCTGGAAACACTCATATTATCGATATACCCGTAGTTGCTGGAAGCCTGATTTCCTAACGAGCCGTATGATGCCCTCAGTTTTAGCTGGCTAAGCCAGCCGCTGCTCCAATCCATAAATTTTTCCTGTTCTACGCGCCAGGCTGCCGAAGCAGACGGAAAAAAACCGAAACGCGATTTATACGGAAACCTTGACGAGCCATCGTAGCGACCGTTAAATTCTAAAATGTATTTGTCGTTGAAAGTATAATTTAGCCTGCCAAACAAACCGCGTATAGCCCAATCAGAGTAGCTGTCGGTGAGTATAAACCTGTCGCCCTCGGCAAGAGTTAACGACGGCAGGTCAGAGGAAATTAACCCATCTCTTTCAGCCCTAAAACCATCATAAACCTGCCACTCCTGATTAAATCCAACAACTCCCGACAATCTGTGTAGTCCAAACAATTGGTTGAAGTTTGTGAAAATGTTGAACGCCTGATAGGTCGTAGCATAGAACTGACGCGAAACGTAATTAGAGCCTCTTTCACGATTATCATCCGGACCAAACCCTATTGAGTATGTTTTATTGTTCCATCTGTAATCCTGGTCATTGCGACGGTAAGTATAGTTTGCCGTGACGTCAAGAACATTTTCGATAATTTTTCCTTTTAGTTCGAAAGTTGTCGTGAACTGGTCTTTCCGGTCTAACCATTTTCCGCCGTCTACAAATTTAGCCATCAAAATGCCAAGGTTTGTGTTCGCCCATGTGCCGTTAGGGTTTTTGTCCACTTCGGTAGGTGAGACTTCGTATAAATCCCACCAATCGTTGATATAAGCAGGATAATCCTGAATGGTTGTGATATACGATGTATTTACGCTAACATTAAGAAACTTCCATGGTTCAACGCCAAAATTAGACCTCATACCATACCGTGTGAACGAATCACCAGCAACGGGAATAGAGCCTTTTTCTTGGGCATAGTTGGCAGAGACGAAATAACTAATCTTTTCCGAGCCACCCGAAATAGAAAGTTGATTATTGTTTGCAAACAAATACCTGTCCATGTAATGTGCGATCCAATCGGTGCCGCCCATATATTCATAAAGCGTGTTGTCTCTTGTGCTTAGCCTCACTGCTGGTATCGACGGGTCGTCCGAACGTTCTTTAGCCCACAGGAACTGCTCGGAAGTAAAGAACTGTGTAGACCATGGAGTAGCATCTACCGAGTTTTGCTTTAATCGGGCGTAAATATACGGGTCTGAAACTTTTTTAGGCAAAATAGTAGGGGTAGTCCATTCCATATTTGAAGTGTATACCACACGCACTTTGTCTGTTTGCCCGGTACGCCCTGTCCTGGTTCTGACAAGAATAACTCCATAAGCAGCCCTTGCTCCATATATAGCTGCTGAGGAAGCGTCTTTGAGTACCGAAATCTCTTCTACGTCGCCGGGCGCTAAACGGTTCAGGTCTTCGGGGTCGCTTGACACGCCATCTATCAGGATTAGTGGGTTACCGTCATTTATTGACGTCATACCCCGAATATTAAGCCTTGCAACTGCACCGGGTCTGCCACCCGCAAACTCAATGTTTAGATTAGGAACCATGCCTTGCAGTCCATGCGCAAGATTAACAATTGGCTTAACCTCCAACTGTCGGGCGCTAACATGGTCTACTGCGCCGGAAAGATTTATTCTTCGCTGCACTCCGTAGCCTACTATAACCAATTCGTCGAACTCGCCCACACTTTCGCTCATCGTGATGTCAATGACCGAATTTATGCCCACTACTACTTCCTGCTGCGTATACCCCACAAAGGTAAACACCAGCACGGCATCTCGGTCGGGAACATTGATTGTGAACACGCCCTGAGCATTGGTGGTGGTTCCGGTTGTGCTGCCCTTCACCAATACGCTAACTCCGGGCAACGATTCGCCAGCGTTGTCCAATACTGTTCCAGTTATTGCAATACCCTGACGAGCTGCATATTCCACCGGAGTTATCACAATCAGATTATTTTCCAAAATTCTGTATGTGATACCCAATGTGCTAAGCATCTCGTCAAGGATGCTTTCTATCCGGTTGTTTACAACATCAATACTCACCGTTCGGTTAAGGTCGGTGAAGTCATCATTGTATAAAAAACGAAACTGACTTTCCTTTTCTATCATACGGAAGACCTCTTTAATTGTTTTTCCGTCTACCGAAAAGGTAAACTGTGTATTTTGCGAATACACGCTGGCTGTGGCATTAACAAGGAACGCACATGTCAGAAGGTAAACAAACTTCATGACTAACCAATTTTTTTGCTTTTTAAAATTTAACATACATTTGACTTTTTTTATTAATTTTAATTTTTAATTTTTAATTTTTATTTTTTTTTATTAAACTAACTAATAACATTATTTACTACATTATATATTACATCAATACTAACTATTTATTTGTTTTGAATCAATCTATCATACCTGATTTTCAATTGCCAGTTGATTTTCAGATACACCTTGTTGCGTTCAATTCTATAATCCATCGGCACAGTAAGTCGGATAGCATTTAGCAGTTGTTCAATTGTTTCTTCTTCCAAAGTAGCAGATATTCTGTAATTTTCCAGTTCTGGGTCTTCGAAAATTAACTCTACGTCATATTTACGTTCTATGATTGTCGCAAATGTGCCAAGACGTTCACTCTGCACAATCCAACGTTTGTCTTTCCATGAAATTGAAGCTTCAACATCCACATTTGTAGATAGTTCTACTTTTGTGAAGCTTTGCAAAGCAGACTCAGAGTTTAGAATATCCGCATCACCGGCGTCATTTGTTTGTTCAGCCATTGTTTGCAGCGCTTTGTGGAAAACGACTTTTTGATTTGGCTCGAGTACAACAGGGTGGGTTTGGGTTTTGCTAAATGCGTTGGTTTCAACTCTAACCAAACCCTCCACTAATGTAATTTCAATCTGTTCGTCATCCGGATATGCTTTTATGTTGAATGCCGTACCCAATGCAGTAACAGTAACTCCGGGGGTTTCTACTAAAAATGGACGTTGCTCATCGTGAGTAACCTCGAAATAGGCTTCACCCTGTAATATCAGACTACGGTTGGTCAAGCCGAACGAATTGTCGAAATTCAGAGAGCTTCCTGCATTTAGCCACACTTTACTGCCATCGCTCAACGTCATCAGCGATTTCCCGCCCTTTGGGGCTTCTATATTGTACGTGCCCGCTACTATCTCCATGCCTTGCTGTCTTGTGGAAGTTTTCGTACCCAAAACGTACACAAAGATAACGATCGCCGCAGCTGCAGCCCATTTAAGGAGTTCCATGCGAATTATCTTTCCGCGCACCTTCCCGGGCTTCATCTTTTTTTCTAACCGCGACCACGCCTGCCGTTGCCTGACCGCATCAACCGGTTTAAAAAGTTCCGATGCAATCCACACATCGCGTATTTTGCCGTAATACGCTTCGTGCTCAAGCGATTGACTTATCCATCGCCAGCCTCGCTCACATTCAGCATCGTCTGCTGTTCCTTCAAGACAGCGAAACAAGAGTTCATCTATTTCGCTGGTTGGTATATCGTAATTCATCCTTTTTTCGTTTACTTATGTATATGACAACCGAAAAAGGTTTTGGGGTGATAAGAAAAAAAAATATTTTTAAATTTTTTATAAGTGAACCAAAAAAATTGTCAATGGCAAATAATCTTTCAATTCAACACGCAGTTTTTGCAAAGCTTTCTTAATATGTGTGCGGACAGTATTGATGCTGATACCTAATTCTTTAGCTATTTCTTCATGTTTCATGCCGTCTATTCGACTCATGGTGAACACTTTCCGGCATTGCTCAGGCAGTTGTTCCATAGTTTTATGTAAAATATCGTTAATTTCATTTTCGAGCACGCCAGACAACGGATAGTCTGAATCGTATTCGTTCAACGGCGGATGATGCAGAAAAAAATCGCGATATTTGTTTTGCACGCTAACATGCTTTAACATGTTGAGACACTGGTTATAGACGCTTCGAAAAAGATATAATTTCAGCGATTCTTGAATTACAATGTTTTCACGTCCTTCCCAAATCTTCAAAAAAACTTCGCTAACAGCATCTTCCGCCATAGTTTGCTCTTTGGTTATAGTTAATGCATAGTTGTATAAAACAGAATAAAACATCTTGTATGCCTCCTCAAACAGCTGAATACCACCTGTTTTTAAGTCCTTTATGTAAAGTTCTTTCATATCATTCACGCTTCATAACCGTTCTATTACCCACCTGCTTAATCCCCTTTCCTTCTTTCCGAACTCCGCGCCAATCTTCACCAATTTTTTACCGCTTGCGATGTAGGGCGTCAGGTATCCACTTTTGTCGATTTGCTTGAGGGCGTCCTCGGCTGTGGCGTTTTCGGTAAGTTTAAATTCGAAGGCGTAGACTGTATCATCAGTTTCAACAATGGCATCGGCGCGTCCAATAGCGGTGTGCGGTTCGGCTAACACATGCTGTCCCATCATTTTGAATATCACATAAAATATTGTTTGATAGTCTCTTTCGGTTTTGTTGTTCAGGTCGTAGGGAATGCCTGCAAAAAAGGCTTTCAGGCGTACCATAAAATCTTCCAAACTTTTGTCATACAAATCATCAATGAACCGTCCGGCATAGAATTCTGTCATACTGATTTTAGGCATGTACACGGGCAATAGTTCATTCAAGAAGCCATATTTGACTTCTTCGTTGGGGAAACCTAAAATATATGACCGCGACCGTTCTACATAATCTTTTATGGTTAAGTAACCGGTTTGATAGAGCAATGGCACGGGGTCGCTGCCTCCCACCCTGTAATCGAAAATTGAGCGCGCCGGAATATTTACATCTTTTTCCAAAAGTGTCAAATCAAAGTTCAAATCCTTCAACATTTTCACAAGGAACGTTGGCGTTCCGGTTTCAAACCAGTAATCGTTTATGTCGCCAGCAGCAAATGTTCTCAACAGGCTGTACGGATTATATATTCCTTCGGAATTCTTTGCAAAATGATACCCGTTATAGTGTTTTTTCAGTTCAGCGAGCGTTTCATCATATGTTTTGCGCAGGTTTTCAGACAGGGCTTGTATTTCCGGCTCAAAAAAGGTTGTAAGTTCGGTTTCGGAAATACCACAAATGCCGGCATAATTTTCAAATAAACTAATATCTGTTAAATGGTTCAGTACGCTAAAGATGCTTACTTGCGAAAACTTGGTTATGCCAGTTAGAAATACAAAACGCAGATGTGCATCGGCGCTTTTGAGAACGGAGTAGAAACTCTTCAAAAGTTCACGAATCTCATCATTTGCGTCCAATTTATTTGTTTCGCCGCCAAGCAGAGGTTTATCGTATTCGTCTATCAAGATTACGACTTCGCGTCCGGTTTGTTGATGGGCGCTTTGAATAAGATTTAAGAAACGGATAGACGGGTTTTTTTCATCACTGTCAGTCTTTCCCCATACTTTTTCCAACATATTCAGAGTTGCGTTCAGAGCCGCGTGTAGCGAATCCACATTGATATAGCCGGTTATATTCATATCGATATGAAAAACAGGATATTCAAGCCATTCCTTTTCCAAGTCGGCAATAGCCAAGCCCTCGAAAAGTTTCTTTTTTCCAAGAAAATACGCTTTCAAGGTAGAAAGGAAAAGGCTCTTGCCGAAACGACGCGGACGAGCAAGAAAATAAGGCTTACCCATCGTTGCCATACGATGGATGTATGCTGTTTTGTCTACGTACAAGTGCCCGGAAGTACGCAAATATTCAAAATCCTGAATGCCAGCAGGCAATTTTCTAATAGTATATTCCATTTTGATTTCTATTTTTTTATTTTTTATTCCTCAAGCGCCTTCAATTCTTCTTCCAAATCATAAATCTTGTCTTCTCTATAACGATAGAATCCCCATTTTCCTGTTTCTTCATTCAGTACGTACGAATAATCATTACCCTGTTTGAGAATAGATTCTATAGAGTCCGTTTCTCCAATAGTGAAAGCCGTTTCGAGAACAGATCCAGCACTTCTGAAAATTACTACTGCTCGTTCTATATCATCGACGGTTTTCAGTAAAGAGAAGATTTCTGAACCTAATCCAGAGGGATAGCCATCAGAATTTACATACCATAACTGGTCATAGACGCCATTTTTCCTTTTTATTGATATCGTTGCTCTTGTCATACTTTTTATATTACTTATAAATTGTTAAATTTTAATTATCGCACAAAAATACAAAAAAAACAATTATGAAGTGTGAATAATTGATTAATTGAAAAAAAAAAATCAATTATTCAATTTATCAATCATTCTTAATTGATTTCACAGGGTCGTCATTCGCCACACGCCAATTCTGAAAAGTTACCGTACTTACCGTTATCGCACCCACAGCCGCAAGCGCCAGCAAATACACCCACCAGTACATCGGCGTTTTGTACGCAAAATTTTCCAACCATCGCGTAACGGCGTACCATGCAAGTGGAGCCGCTACAACAAAGCAAATGAGCAATATCTTGAAATACGCTTTGTTGAACATGATGATGATACCCATAGTCGACGCGCCAAGTATTTTGCGGATGCCAATCTCTTTTCGCCGGCACTCGCTGTCAAATACTACCAACCCGAACACGCCAACGATGGATATAAAAATGGCAAGAAAACTAAACAGCGAAATCAACGAACTGAGTGATGTTTCCTTTTCATACAGCCGTTGCAGGACTTCATCAAAAAAACGGACTTCAAACGGATAATTCGCATCAAATCCGGCAAGCGTGGTATGAATATGCGACATCGCGGCTCGCATACTGATAGCCGGATTCAGTTTGATATAGGCAATACATGGTAGATTATCTCTCCTGTAATCGGTACCCCTTATATAAAACGCCATCGGTTCAACCGCCGTACGAAAGGATGCAAACCTGATGTCGGGTATGCAGCCTATGATTTCACTGCCACCGGGCAGTGTTACGCTCTCTTCCGTGATACCTAATTGTCTGCGCGCCGTTTCGTTTAAGATCATGGTGTTATGTTTTTTATTCTCGTCTTCCGGCCTGAAATCGCGGCCCCCGGTAACCTCAATGCCCATCACTTTAAGGAATGTGTGATGCACATACAGACCCTGAATCATAAGATTTTTAACATCCTTGTAACCCAGATTTCCACTCGGAAACTTGTCGCTGCCCGACAACAGCGTTTCACTGTAAGTCACATCCTCAATCCCCGAATATGCCTTTAAATTATTGATAAACGCATCGCGACTGCTCTGTATTTTTCCTATATCAACAGTAATTAACCCTTCTTTGTCGTAACCCAGCGGCGAGTTTTGCATGAAATGATTTTGCAGGAACATGAAGGATGCGCCAATCATCAACGCAAACGAAGCCACATACTGAATGCCTATCAATGTATTGCGTAAATTTCTTCCTTTGGGCGACAGTCCGAAATTTCCCTTCAAAACCAATGCAGGAGCAAACGAAGTCATGTATCGCGCCGGATATATGCCTGCAAACAAACCGACGAGCAACGCCGCCAAAGCCGTACCGCCGACAATCACCGGATGCTCTGCCGGCGACAGGTCGCCATCTATCAATTTTGCTAACGGCGTAGCCTGAAACAGCATGACAAGCACAATGGCGACAAGACAGGACAGAAGGCTGATGACGACCAGTTCAAAAACAATCGCCCGGCGAATCGTTTGCCGACGGACTCCCAATACGCGCTGCGTATTGATATTTTTGATGCGCATAGGCGTAAGCGCGGTGCTGAAATTGGTGAAATTGATAGCCGCAATGACGATAATCACTATAGCAATGGCAAAAAGGATGAACAGCGTCTGTCGGCTTACCTTCGGCACAAAATCATATTGCAAATCCGGCAGAAAATGAATATCCGGTAAGGCCGTAAGATGCAACTCTTTAATACTGAAGGACTCGTAGATCGGGTGAATTTTAAAATTCTGCATGAAGTTATCAATGATCAGTGGCACATTTGCTGCATCATCGACGCGGATGAACGCATGATAACGCCATGCTCCCCAGTTACCCCTGCTCTCTTCCGGCTGCATGGCGAAATACATGCAGTTTCCGATGATAGAGTTGGACGGAAAATCGCGATATACCGCCAATACTGTTTGATTGCCCCATTCGCTGTGGATAATTTGTTTGCCGACCGCCGACTCACTACCAAATACCTTACGCGCCAAACTCTGCGGAATAAATACACTTCCCGGCGCGATGTACATATCTGAACCTTCTACAAAATCAAACGTAAATACATTGAAAAAATCCGGCGATACACTGATAGATCGTTCCTTAAAGTAATTCCGCACATCATCCGTTTCTACATGGAAGTTGGTTTCACTGCTTCCCATCATTCCTTGACTGATCGTTCCGGCAACAATGTGTGGCGACGATTCGAAGAGGAAATCGGCAATCGGGCGACAAAACATAGGCACTCTTGTTGGTGCAAATCCCGGAACATCAACTTCCACACGGAAAATCTTGTTACTGTCCTTGTGGAACTTATCAAAACTGTAATCATAATCCAACTGGATCATGATGATCATAAAGGCTGCAAAAGCAACCGAAAGCCCCAAAATATTCAGGGTCATCGCCAGCCTGAAACGGCGGACTACGCTGATTAAGTTGCGTAGAATAGGGTTCATAATAATTGATTATTGATTTGTTAAAATGCTTTTTCCCTTATCCCTTTGACGGGAACAGCATAAATCACGGGTTTGTTTACTGAAGATGGTATGTCAAACTCGGTCTTTGGCGTGATAAAAACTAATTTTTTATCGTCATAAACTTCAAAAACGGCTACGTTTTTCCAGTCGGCAAGTTTCACCTTTTTACTGTCTATTTCGATGGTTCCTTTTGACAGACTTCTGTCATTGCGGAAATCTTCCACGCAGTCGTCATGGATATAGTGCAGGTTCATTGCGGGTTTTGGATATTTTTGAGCATCGCGCATTAAATCTTTACTGGTCAGTAATCCCCAAATCTTGAAGAAATCCGTCAAATCTTCTTTTGCCACATCACAGCAAATTTTAATAAATGCAAGTATCGCTTCGCTATCGTTGCTTGGATTGGGACGTTGGCGAACCTGTTCATGCACGTCGGCATAGAAATCCTTATATCCTTTTACATGTGAATAATATAATTCCAATTGCCAAAATGGAATAAGTTTGCAAAACACATCGCCGTAAGTGCTGTGAGGGGCTTGTGCCGCAATTATTTCCGTAAATCCTTTTTCGTATCGGTTGTTGTATCCGCCATCGTTGCGTCCCAATTTTTCATCAGCTAATCGCGATTTATTTCCAAATGAATATTGTACGTGCATGGAATACACATTGTTGGACACTTCTACCATTCCTCCCCAGCGAAATCCGGGCCGGGTCTGGTTGACGTGCCCTACTTCGTGCGCCGGCCCCCAAATATAATTTGACCGGAGCGTTGCAGGATGGCACAATCCTCGCATACTGCCTGTTGGATAGCCCGTCAAGTAAGAAGTGGCATACGCGCCAACGCCGGAAGGAATATTGTAGTCGATAACGAAATACATCCGGTTGAGGTTAACTCGGTCGT
>Ga0099364_10003794_pt1 | contig 23227 bp, 17 predicted proteins | sample TergutTh196P3_FD_73070 | JGI IMG/M metagenome (GOLD analysis project Ga0099364, IMG submission 73070) | Microcerotermes parvus P3 segment gut microbial communities from Pointe-Noire, Republic of the Congo - Th196 P3 | ecosystem: Host-associated > Arthropoda: Insects > Digestive system > Gut ...
AGGCCCCTACCGAAAAAACCGGAACCCGGGGGCGCCCCCCCGGCCCTTTGTAACTTTTTCAAAAAATTCCCAAAATTCCCCCCCCCCCCCAAGTTAACATTTTGTTTGTCATAAACGCCTCCTGATTGTTAGGAATACGAAAAAGTACCACTGCGGTACGTTTAGTATACCATGCTGGAAGCGAGATGTCAAGAGTCTTTTTTGGGATTTTTTCCAGCGAGCGGGGGGTGTTAGCCCCGCGTTGGAGAAACGATACGCTTCGCAACCCATCGGGGGGCTAATACCCCCCGCTCGCTGCTAACGCCGCCCCGCACCCACTTTATTTTGACACACCCTGCGTTATACTGTAGCAGTATGAAATTGCCCTTTGCGGTAAAAAAAAGTTAACCGCAAAGTACACAAAGGACGCAAAGAAAAGATGCCCCTTTTGTCCTCATTTACAGCATAGAAAAAACCAATGAAACTATCCCTCAACTGGATATCAGACTACGTAACACTACCCCAAGACCTCTCAATAGCGCAACTTGCCTACGACTTGACCATGTCCACGGTCGAAGTGGAAGGCGTAATCGAACTCGCCCGGCAATTCGATAACATGGTCGTCGGAGCCGTCAACGACATCCTTCCGCATCCCAATGCGGATAAGCTCCGATTGTGCCAAACCGACCTTGGAAACGGCGAGATACACGAAATCGTCTGCGGCGGCAGCAATGTGAAAAAAGGGATGAAAGCCGCCGTCGCCCGACCCGGTGCAAAAGTGCGCTGGCACGGAGAAGGAAACCTCATCGAACTCGGTGTCGCAAAAGTACGCGGTGTCGAAAGTTACGGAATGATCTGCTCCTCTTCAGAAATTGGATTGTTCGATCTCTTTCCGTACACCGAAGAAGCAACGATAATCGACTTATCCGATTTTGCAGTCCCCGCTGGCACACCGCTTGCCGAGGCACTCGGACTCAACGATGTGATATTGGAAATCGACAACAAGTCGTTGACGAATCGTCCCGACCTTTGGGGGCACTACGGCATCGCCCGGGAAATCGCCGCTCTGTATGGCTTGCCGCTCAAAGATTTCGCTCCTTATACACCCTCTTCGACACCCGATTTAGAAATTACGATTGCCGACTCCGAGCGGTGTCCCCGATACATCGGCGTAAAAATCGAAGGACTCGCCATCAAGCCGGCACCGTTTGACATCCAAAGCCGAATATGGCGAGTCGGAATGCGCCCAATCAACGCCGTCGTCGATATTACCAACTTCGTGATGCTTGCGACGGGACAGCCGACACACGCTTTCGACTCGGATCACATTAAGGGACATATCACGGTTCGCCGGGCAGCCGACGGTGAAAAACTTCTCCTTTTAGACGGCAAGGAGTTATCGCTTTGCACCGAAAATCTGGTGATTGCCGACGACGTAAATCCCGTTGCACTGGCAGGCGTGATGGGCGGTGAGAAAGATTCCATTCTGCCCGATACGACGAAGGTTATCCTCGAAATTGCTAACTTTGAACCGATCAGCACTCGTCGTACCGCCGCCCAGTTCGAGGTGCGCACCGAAGCGGCAACCCGATACGAAAAAGGAATCGACCCGGAACGAAGCGACATTGCCCTTTCGTTGGCGATGCAGTTGTTCGCCGAATTTTATCCGAACATGTCGGTAACAGGCTTTTGCGATAACTATCCCAACCGACTTCAACGGAACGAAATTGATGTTTCTCTCGATTGGCTTGCAAAGAGACTCGGCAAACGGATTTCCGACAGCGACATCGCCGAAAGACTCGAGCGGCTCGGCTTTGACGTAAACATTGACGGCGACATCATGCACGTTACCGCCCCGACTTGGCGTTCGACGGGAGACGTTTCTATTCCCGACGACATTATGGAAGAGGTCGCCAGAATGTACGGCTTTGAAAACTTTGAACCGCTGCCGATTACGACATCGTTTGAAGGAGCGATCAACCAAATCGACATCGACATCGACCGGAAAATCCGGGAATATCTGGCGTTTCGGTGCGGAATGCGGGAGATTTTTTCGTATCCTTGGGTGGGTGATGAATTTGTAAATGCTCTCTTTCCCGACCACGACGGAATGTTGACTCTTTCTACTCCGCCGTCGCCGAATGAGCGGTACATCCGTACATCGCTTTTGCCGAATCTTTGTAAAGCGGTCGAAGGCAATCAGCGGTCTTTCGATGAGTTTGCGGTATTTGAATCGGCGCAAGTCTTTTTCGATAAAGATTTTAGTGCGCAATACGATGTTAGGGAATCACTGCCGTTGCAGCGTAAAAACGTTGCCGGTGCGTGCGTTGCTCCGCCGGAAAAGGTCAACACACTCTTTCGGCAGATGAAGGGCATTGTGGAGTCGTTGCCGCGTTTTGTGCACATTGAACCGCTGACGTTTGCACAGAACGAAAAGCCGCACTGGGCGGATGCGACGGTGTGGCTTAACATTATTCATGACGGCAAGCGTATTGGTAATTTAGCCTTGTTGTCGAAGAAATCGTCGCTTGATTGCGGAATCAAACACAGTGCTGTAATGTTGTTTGAACTCGACATTGACGTGTTGAAACCGTATCCATCTCGGTCGAACAGGTTTGTGAGTCTTCCTGAATATCCGGTCACGGATTATGACGTGTCGATGCTGTTCGATGTTGCGGTCAAGTGGGAAGCGATACTCGAATCTGTTACCGGCAGCGATGCGTCTGGACTTTTGCGCAGTGTCTCTTTTGTGGACGAGTATAGAGGTCGGCAGATTCCTGACGGAAAGAAGTCGATGTCTTTCCGAATGGTGATAGGTTCGCTTGAAAAGACGTTAACTTCGGCGGAGATCGAGGGTTGTGCCGACACGGTTCGGAAGCGTTTGCAAAAAAGTTTTGGAGCGGAACTGCGGTGAGTTGATGTCCCAAAACCAGCCTGCGCTCTTGCGCATTGCGTTCATTTTTGGTAGAATCGTCAGTGCAAGGTCATTGTTCCTGTGTCCACTTTATGCGTTCAATTCTTTCGTTTGCTTTCGGACTATTGCTGTGCAACATTGTCAGTGCCGAAGAGGTATTGCTCGACATCGAACTTCCCCTATCGGCAAAGTCCGCTCACGCCGCCGCCAAAACACTCGAAAGACTCGAAACCGAAACCACTACCGTACTCATACAACTCAACGTCCGAACCGACGAAGAACTCTTCGGACGAGGAAGTTCTTTCGCCGCTTGTTACGAACTCGCCGAACTGTTGACCAGCGAACGATTTGCACATATCGGATTCGTCGCCTTTATGCCGCAGTCCATTCAGGGACACGCCGTCCTTATCGCCCTCGCTTGCAATGAGCGGATTATGGCAGCGAACGCCGAAATCGGCGCCGCCGGAATCGACGAACCGAGAATCACCCCCGCCCGACGACAAGCATATCAGGACATCGCCCAGCGGCGAAACATTCCGGCAGCACTCGTCGATAAACTGCTAGACTCCCAATCGGCATTGATGGAAGTCCACACGGAGCAGGGACTTCGGCTGATTGCTCCTGATGAGGTCGAAACGCTTCGGCAAACAGAAACATTCGCCGACGAACCGGAAACGGTGATTCCCGCCGGTCAACACGGTATCTTTTCGGCGGAACGTGCAAGGCAAATCGGCTTGATTGACCGCATCGCCGACGACCGCATCGCCGCCCTCCACGCTCTGGAACTCTCGCCGGATAGTTTGCGTATCATTCCGATTATCAACGAACTGGGACACGCCGTCCGCGTTAATTTGACGGGCGTTATCAATGCGGACAGAGCCGGTGCCGTCATGCGGAGCATTCAAAAATACATGGACAACACTGAAAACAACGTCAACTTTTTGTGTTTGTATATTGATTCGCCCGGCGGAGATATGGAATCAAGTTTGAATCTCGCATCCTTCATCGTTACAGAGATTGACCCAACGAAGGTTCGGACAGTCGCATATATTCCTTATCAAGCGAGAGCGGATGCGGCTATTGTTGCGATTTCTTGTGATGAAATTGTGTTGGGACCCGGTGCCGTATTGGGCGGCGATGGTGCGAGAAACTTTACCGCGAATCAAATTGCCGACGCTCGCCGAATGATTCGGGAGTCTATTGTTAAAAAGGCGATTCGTTCTTGGTCGTTGCCGGTTGCGTTCATCGATCCTGACGTTGAAGTTTTTAGAGTCGTTAAAGACGCCGACGGTATGCGGCGCGCGGTAACGTACTTTCTTTCCGAAGAGGAACTCGCCGAACTGCCCGACCATACGCAGTGGAGAAAGCAGGAAATCGTGAAACCGCAAGGAGAACTCTTGCAGGTCATCGGCGGGCGAGGAGAGCAATTTCTCGTGGATCGCACCGCTAAAGATTTTGCCGAATTCAAATTGCTTTACGGTTTGGAGCAAGACCCTATGCTGGCGGATCCGACCTGGGCGGATGGGCTGATTCATTTTCTCCAATCGCCCGGCATGTCGGCACTGATTTTGATGGTCGTCTTTTTGGCGTTGATGGTCGAGTCGAATTCTCCCGGCATCGGTGTCGGATTGTTCGTGGCGATTGTCGGTGTCGTTTTATTCTTTTGGCTTCAATTTCTCGGCGGGACGGCTGGCTGGTTGGAGGTTGTCTTGTTTCTTGCCGGAGTGGGATGCGTGTTGCTAGAAATTTTCGTTCTGCCGGGTTTCGGGATTTTCGGACTCGGCGGGGCGGCGTTGATATTGTCGTCGCTGGTCTTGGCGAGTCAAACGTTTATCATTCCGCAGAACTCGTATCAAGTTTTGCAATTCAGGAATTCGCTGCTGATTTTAGCGGTGTCTGGTATCGGAGTGTTAGGTTTGGGAATTATCTTTTCCCGAATGTTGGAAACTATCAGCAAGCCGAAGGATGTCGTCGTGATTCAGGAGACGGAGCGGTTGGCGAATTACGATGGTCTGTTAGGTTTGTCGGGCACGGCGGCAACTCCTCTTGTTCCGGCGGGCAAGGCACGTATTGGTGAGGATTTGTACGATGTTGTGTCCAGCGGCGATTTGATCGAAAGAGGGCAACCTATTGAGGTCGTTCAAGTTGTCGGCTACAAAATCGTGGTAAGACGGATGTGATTTCGTGTAACAATCGTCATTTCCGTGGTAATTTTCCCACCACAGAGAACTCGCTATGGGTGTGTAAAAATAAAGTGGGTGCAGCGCAGCGAGCGGGGGGCGTTAGCCCCCCGTTGGGGTACGAAACGTGTGGGAGTCCATCGGGGGGCTAATGCCCCCCGCTCGCTTGCACACTGTTGAAAATACCCACAAATTTTTTACACACACCCCTCTTGCCGAAGTGGGAAAAAATCTGTATTCTCCCTCTATGATTCGAAACATATTTATTTCTGACCCGCCGGAACGTCCTGCGTCCACACCGAAATCGGCAACGCAAGCCGCCATCGAAGAAACGTTCAGTTTCGACGGACCGCCCGACGCCATGATCTCCGTCGCCGGAAAAGTCTATTTCTACTTCGGCGGAAACGGATACTTCGGACTACAAGCCGACCCCGAAGTCTTAGCAGCAACCTGCGAAGCCGTACTACGATACGGAGTCGGAACGGCCACCACAAGAACAGCATTCACGTCGCCGCCCGTCTTTGAAGTCGAAAGACGCATCGCCGAAATGCTCGGAACCTCACACGCCCTCTACACCGCCTCCGGCTACGTCGCCAATCAAATACTGCTCGAATCACTCGAAAAAACATTCGATAAAATCTTTATCGACGAAGCAGCTCACTATTCCCTATTCGATGCAGTCAAACGGCTTCGCGGTACAAAACGCAAGCCGATTACCTTCAAACATCGAAACACAGAGGACTTACGGGAGCAACTCGATTCCAATCTGCAACTTCATGAGCGTCCCATTGTCTTGACCGACGGTGTCTTTGCAATGCTCGGTACGATTGCACCGCTGAATGAATACACCGAATTATTGGCAAAATACGAAGGGGCATCTCTTTTAGTGGACGACGCTCACGGTTTCGGCGTTCTCGGCGATACTGGTCGGGGAACATTGGAGCATTTCGGTTTGGACACGTCGGCGGTCAATCAAACGGTTGCCGACTCGATGGATGACTTCGGTTTGGAGTCTGTTTCCAGTGAATCGGTGCGGACTTATTTGACGTTTTCTTTGAGCAAGGCGGTTGGCGGCAGCGGCGGTACGATACCGGGCAGTGAGTCTTTTATTCAGCGTCTTAAAGATTGGTCGGCGGTCTATTTTGGTGCGAGTGCGCCAGCGAGTCCGATAGCGGCGGCGACGGCAAAGTCGCTGTCGATGTTGACCGATGCAACGTTGCAACGGAAATTGCAGGAGAATGTCAACTTGCTCCGTTTAGGTTTGCGGCGTATCGGATTAGATGTTGATGAGTCTCCGTTGCCGATGGTGATTTTGACGTTGGGTTCGTCGGGCAATATGCGTCGGATTCAGAAGTCGCTTTCCGAGTCGGGCATTTTGGTATCGTATTTGCCGCGTAATGTTGGTCTTGGTTCGCAGGGGGCGTTGCGGATTGCCGTTTTTTCTACACATACGCCGCAGATGATACAAGAATTGCTAGACTCGCTTCGCGGGGCAGTGTAGCACAGTGCAATCACCGGCGGGTAACAGAGCTGCTTGTGCGCCGCACAGCAGACGCACAGCAGAGCCGCAATCGTAAGCATACAAGATTGCGCAACTCTTGCGCAATCTGACGATTGCGGCTCTGTGTGCCGTCATTGTGCGTTGCTCCTTTGCGCCCTTTGCGGTTAAATCTTTTTTAACCGCAAGGAACGCAAAGTTCGCAAAAAAAATGTCCCTATTGACACCGTTCACAGTATAGAACGACGGTGTCCGAACAAGTCGCTTCCATCAGTTTTCGTTTCTCGCAAAGAGTTCCATACCGGTCATCGCCGCTTCGCACAAAATCCGTTGCTGCGTCTCCGCTTGAATAGACGATTGCACCCAACGCTCTTTCGGCTCCGTATTCCCTACATCGGTAATCTCATCCTTAACCTTTTCCGCCAACAGGAGTTTTGCTATCGTCTCCTCATGCTCCCAGTTTTTGGGTATGTAACCTTCCAAATGAATCAACTCCTGCGGATTGTCCTGAAAATGCTTGACCGACCGTAAGAAATCCCCCAAAATCGTCTGCTGCTCATACTGCGCCTTCGGAAATTGCTCCGGTACCAATACCGAAATCGAAACCGACCACGTCATCGGTTCTTCCTGTCCATACATCGCCCGAAGTTCACTCAACAAATCTTGCGTCAATCCGCTGCGGCGTAAATGCTGCGCCAAATGTCCCGGCGGAACGTCCACCAGCCAATTTATCAGTAAATCGTCCCCCTTTTGAGTGTCCCTATAATTTTTTAGCCGGAGCCGAAGTTCATCCGCCAACTTTCCGCCGTCGTCCGTTGCTTCCAAAACGACCCTATCATTGACCCAGCGGATCGGCGAAGTCGAAAAGTGCGACAGCGTCGGTTCCTCCAGCGGTCTGCCCGACTCGTCCAAGACGACCTCGATCAGTGTTGCGCCGTAAGTTCCTGTATCCGCCGGAGTTCTGGCAAGCGTCGCACCGGGATAATGTACGATAAACGGCGGTGCCGAAGTACCGGCAGAATTATTTTTATTATTTCTATTCAGCCGATGCTCCGGCTCTATCGACAGCGGTTTTCCATCGGGACCGCGCCTTCGAGGATTTCCGTGAAACGTCTGCCGCTTGTTGCTTCCGCCCATCGCCCAGTAGTCGATGCTACGGTGCGTCAGCGTTTCCGGTTCGACCTCGCCGTTGGCGACGGCAATCGAAAAGAGTTCGTCCGGTTCCGCTGGAAACTCGGAACTGCGGATCCGCTTTTTACGTTGGTTGCGGCTCATTCCGACGAGTTTGGCAATCGGCAGTGTGTCTGGACCTTCGATACGTTGATAATAAAACTCCTGAATGGAATTGCTCGGAAATCGGTACACATTTTCCGGCATCGGAAACGCTGACGGCATATCTTCGGGCGAGTCGAATTCTCCGCCAGCCCAATAGACGGCGATACCAGCTTTGTTCAAGAGTTCGAATTGTTCGATGAGAAAGAGGAAAATGCCGGGGGGTGCTAGATTGGCGTTGAGTACGTGTCCGCTCAAGACTAAAAAATCGACTTCTTCGGCGATACAATGTTGAAAGAGCCGGTGTGCGGTGCGTTTGGAAATGTCGAGCATTCGTTGTTCCCAGTGCGACGGACATTCCGTCACGCCTTCAAGGGTTCGTTCCAAATGGAGATCGGACGCATGAATGAATCGTAAAGGTCTTTGGTGCAAGGCGGAGAAATTGGCGTTCAGCGTCATCGGTGTTGCCGGTATAAACTACCCAGTTCGCCTATATTGTAGCAAGATTTGCCGGAAAATAAATAGATAGTCATTCTCAATGACGAAGCGACGAAGCGGGGTGTGTAAAAATAAAGTGGGTGCGGCGCAGCGAGCGGGGGGCGTTAGCCCCCCGTTGGGTTGCGAAGCGTGTTGGCTCAAACTCAACGGGGAGCTAATGCCCCCTGCTCGCTTCCCGTCAACTCGCCGTTAGTTCACGGAATCTTACCGCAATGTCGATGTTTTTCGTTTTGAACTCGTCCATCGGTTCGTCGCATACTAAACGTCCCTCGTTGATGAATAACACTCTTGAAGCCACCGCTTCGACTTCTTGCAAAATGTGCGTCGAAAGCAAGATGGTTTTTTCCCTGCCGATGCGTTTCAACATTTCCCGTACGCCATGAATTTGATTGGGATCAAGTCCCGCCGTAGGTTCGTCGAGAATTAACACTTCCGGTTCATGTAACATTGCTTGTGCCATTCCGACCCGTTGACGATACCCTTTGGAGAGTTTCCCGATAGGCTTGCCATAAACCGATTTAAGGGAGCAAAGTTCGACGACCGTCGCCATCCTTTCTTTTAGGTAATTTCCGGACATTCCCCGGGCTTCGCCGAAGAATCGGAGCAGGGAGCGGGGCGTCATGTCGGGATAGAGTGGACCGTTTTCGGGCAGGTATCCCAGTTTTTTGGCTCCGGCGATTCGATTGGTTGCCATATCGTATCCGGCGATTTGGGCAGTTCCTCGGGTGGCGGCGAGATAGCCCGTCAACAATTTCATCGAAGTGCTTTTACCGGCGCCGTTGGGACCGAGAAACGCAACCACTTCACCGCTGTTTATCGTAAAGGAAACATCATCAATCGCGGCGAATTCGCCATAGTATTTGGTCAAGCCGACCGCCTCGATCATCGTTTGGGTCTGTTCTCGTTTGGTTAATGTTTCGGCTTCAATCTTGGACATTTTTTTATCATCGTAACGAACCGCAATGCACTACGGATTATCCCTAAAAGCAAAAATAAATCAAGGGTTGTCTTTGGTTCCTCCGTGGTACATACGAATACGGGTGTGTCAAAAATTTGTGGATATCTTCAACATTACGTAAGCGAGCGGGCAAGTGCGTAAGCGAGCGGGGGCGTTAGCCCCCGATGGGGTTCCAACACGCTTCGTACCCCAACGGGGGGCTAACGCCCCCCGCTCGTTGCGCTGCCCTCACTTTATCTTTACACACCCATACAAATACAGCACCGTTAACTCGCGATTGCGGCTATGCAATCTTTTGGTACAATAATCCTATGCGAATTTTATTGACGAATGATGACGGTGTGTACGCTCCCGGTTTGGCAGCACTGGAACGGGCATTGCGAAAATTGGGGGAAGTTTTTGTGGTTGCCCCGCTACACGAGCGGAGCGGCGTTTCTCACGCCATCACTTTTTTGACTCCCTTGCAGGTCAGGAAAGTCTTTGTCAACGATAAACATTGGGCTTGGACGGTGGATGGTACGCCCGCCGACTGTGTGAAATTAGCAATAGGAGCAATCCTACCGGAACCGCCCGACTTAATCGTCAGCGGAATTAACGGCGGACTCAATGCCGGAGTTAATGTTTTCTACTCCGGTACGCTTGCCGCCGCTGTCGAAGGCACTTTTTACGGAATTACCAGCATTGCTGTTTCGCAGCAATATCATGAAAATGAACAATATCAACGGGCTGCTGAATTAGCGGTCGAAGTCATCGGTACACTTTTGGAGCAAGACTGTACCGCCGGTCGGCTTTACAATGTGAACATTCCGCAGAAAGCATTGCGGATGGAAGCACCGGAAGTCAAAATCGTACCGGTAGATAGGTCGCAGTATTGGGAAAAATTTGAACGTCGAACCGACCCGGCAGGACGGCACTATTATTGGTTAACTTGGTCTCCCGAGCCGCAAACTCTGGACGAAGCGGTGACTGACATGACCGTTCTTTCACAGGGACACATTGCGGTAACGCCGTTGAATTATGACATTACCGACCGGCAACGTTTGCAGGAGATGTCGGATTGGACTCTGCCTCCGCAGAGCGGCACGACGTCTGACGGCGGACATACTGGACCGCAGGTCAGGGTTAGTTGGCGTGAGTGATGTTAGCCGCCCCGTCAGCGGGGCGTACTTTTTACACACCCTAGGGAGTCCCTTGCTTATGCTACGGGCTCTGTAAACTTTCAGCATAATCCTTCATCGCACGGAGATTTTCCGGCGGCGTGTCTCTCGGCACTTCGCAGCCGGCACCGACGATGAAACTCTTTCCGGCAACACGATGGCAAGCGGCAACGGCGTCGGTAACGTCCTGCGGCGTACCGTTACGGAGGCATTTTACCGGGTCAAGATTACCGGCAAGCACTGCCGAATCGCCCATCTCGGTTCGCGCTTTCTCCAACGATACCATCGAGTCAATGTCGTACATGTCGCAACCGAGACTGCCGACCTCTTTAAGACTTTTAGAAATGTTGCCGCATATATGCAGCCGCACTCTGCCGCCGAGAGCGTGAATGTTGTCGACGAGCCGCTTCTCATAAGGAAACACAAAGTCCCTATAAATCCTCGGACCGACCAGTGAAGCCGCCGCATCGCCGACACCAATGATGTCGCACCCTGCTTCGATTTGGGCTTGTGCAAACGCCGTTGCCATTTGGACATTGAATTCGAACAGTTCGCGGACGAATTCGGGATCGTCGATGAAGTCGGTCATCAATGTACTGATTCCCCGCAGGTCGGCGGCTTCGGCACAGGGACCTTCGACCCAGCCTTCGATGAAGAGTTCGCCTTTAACCTTTTCGGCAAAGAGTTTAGCGGCTTGCACCCGGTCGTTCATTCGGCTGCCCGGCTTGAGCGGATCGGGTGCTTTCAACGTTTTCAATCGGGACTTGTCCAGCAAAAGAGCATTGGCTTCGTCCACGGTGGGGGGCTGGTCGTCGAAATAGTGTACTGCTGCTCCGCAGTCTGCCGCTTCGCGTGCCGGATCGCTGATACAGGAAACGTGATCCGCCCCAAATTTCCGCGCCGTTTCCAACTGTCCTTCGACTAACGTCTTGTAGTCGGCAGCGTATTGACCGTAGGGAGCGTCAATTAGGTCGGCGGCGAACATCATCGTGATCGGCATAAAAGCCAGCGAGTCCGACGGACGGTGTTCTAACGCGGCGAGAATTCGTTCATGTCCGTTCATTATGTATCTCTGTTGTCCGCTTGCGCTTTAACCGCTGTTGAGTTAAGGCAGCTAAGACGCAAACGTGAAGGAAAACCTAAGTGTACTACCGGCTCGCCGGTATGTCAACATCAAATGTCTTATCGTCCGGCTTAAATTCGTGGGAAGTAATGTACGGTTCAATCAGATTTCTATTGAATCCTTCGGCTCCTTCACCTTCACCTTCGACCCATTCCGTTGCTTCGACGCGCACTTCGTACCAGCCGCCGGAAATGCCCTGGTCAGCTGGAAGTTCATACCGTCCGTTCTTAATGGGAGCAATGGTACTCGTTCCTGATGTATTTCCTTTCGACGCATCGGGCGTAAATGAAATGGAACCTTTTTCGAGGGGTTGCCCATCGAGAGTAACAGTACCGCTGAAGCCTTGTAATTTCTCTCCGCCGCAACCGGTGAGCGCGAGGCAGAATAATGTACAAAAAGCGAGGGAGAATAAAAAAGTTCGTTGCATGGTGGTGTAAAAGTGTTAGTAAACAATAACGTTCACTGTATGGTTGTTATTGTAGCCGAACACTAACCAAACCGCAAGGGAACCTCTAAAAATCAAATTTTATATTGATTGTGTGCCGAAAACGCAACGAATCAAAACTTTGCGTTCTTTGCGTAACTCTTTGCGTACTTTGCGGTTAAATCTTTTTTTAACGCAAAGTACGCAAGGGGTTTTTGTATTATTAGAGGTCCCCTGAAGTAATAGTCCGTCATTATACAACTCTACATTCTTTCGACAGTCTCGATTCCCAGCAATTCGAGTCCCTTTTGCAATGTCCTCGCAGTTAAATCGCAAAGCAACAATCGACTGGTACGAAGAGCATCACTCTCCGCTTTCAATACCGGACACTGTTCAAAAAATACCGAGTACCGATTCGATAACTCAAACAAATACGATGTCAGCACATTCGGTCGATAGTCCCGAAGAGCAAGATCGACGGCTTCACCAAACTTTAATAGTTCCAGTGCCAATGCCCGCTCCGCCGGATGCGAGACGACACAATGCGCTCCACAAGCGGAACGGCTAACAACACTACGTAACTTTTCAACATCAACATTTCCTTTTGCGAAAATACTGCGGACTCTGGCAAACGCATATTGCATATACGTTGCTGTGTTGCCTGTCATCGCCAACATCTTGTCGTAACTAAATACATAATCGCTCTCCCTGTTCTGTGACAAGTCGGCGTAGATGATCGCACCGATTCCGATGCGCCTAGCAGTCTCCCGAAGTTCCGACTCCGGCGTACTATCTTTGTCGTTTTCCTTGACAATGGTATAAGCCCGGCGCTCCGCTTCGTCAAGGAGTCCGTTGAGACCGACAGTATCGCCGCTCCGTGTCTTAAACGGTTTGCCGTCTTCGCCCAAAACGGTACCGAACTTGACGTGAGCCAATTCGACTTCATTAACACCCATCAAACGCACCGCTTTGAAGAGATGGTCAAAGTGCTGCGATTGCCGAAAATCGACAACGTACAAAATGGCATGCGGCTTAAATGAGTCGAGCCGATATTTGACCGTCGCCAAGTCGGTCGTGCCGTAAAGGAAGGCACCATCGGACTTTCGAATCAACATCGGAACTTTTTCATTCTCGAAAAATATACCGACGGCTCCTTCCGTTTCGACGGCGATATTGCGTTGCAATAAATTTTCGACGACATCGGCGAGCATCGGTTGATAAAAACTTTCGCCTAGCGTGTGGTCGAAGGAAATTTGCAGTCGACCATAGATTCGATTGATTTCGTCTTGGGAATGGGGCAGCACTTCCTGCCAGATTTTTAGGTTTTCGGGGTCGCCTGCGTGAAGTTTAGCGGTCTCTTGGAGGGCAACGGCGTTGGTGTCCGTCATTGCGCTGCGCTCCATTCCGGCTTTTGTTTCTTCGTCAATTTTCTGGCGGACAAGGCAGTAGAGCCGACTCAACTCTTCGACCGGATTATTTTGGTACGCTTCTTTGTCGAGATAATTTTTGTAACCGTGAATAATCATACCGAACTGCGTTCCCCAGTCGCCGAGATGATTATCGGTAATGACATAATGCCCTTGAAACCGCAACATTCGTGCTAGGGCGTTGCCGATGACGGTGCTGCGGATGTGTCCGACGTGCATCGGCTTGGCGACGTTTGGACCGGAATAATCGACAAGATAGATTTTTCGCTTGTCAGAATCAACTGCCGGGATAGCAAGCCGATCTTCGTCGGCGACGGCTTTGTATAAGAGTGTTTGGATAAAGTCATCATTTAGCCGCAGATTGATGAAGCCGGGTCCTGCGATTTCAACGGATGACACGGGCGGCGGTGTGCAGGTGTTGTTGATATCGAGTTGTTCGACGATTTTTTGTGCTATTTCGCGTGGCGGTTTGACGAGAATCTTGGCGAGCGGCATTGCCATATTTGCTTGATAGTCGCCGAACTTCGGATCTTGCGAAGGACGGATCATATCGGTATAGACATCGGTGTCGCTGACGAGCGTTTGCAGTGCTGCACCGAATATGTCTTTCAGAACGGGGAGAATCATAGTGATGCTGTTTCCTCTGCTTCATTTCGGACGAAGTGAAATTCCTTTTTACCTTATTTTTTAGACAAAAACAACCTCGGCAGCAGAACTGCGCAGTCCGTTTCGGGACTTTGCAATCCTCGTGACGTTGACAACTGCGCCGATTCTTTTAGAATAGGGCGAGTTGTGTTGCACGATACTCTTTTCCAATTTTTTCTATGCGTTATTTGCCGATCCTTTTCCTCGTTCCATTTTTTATCGCCTCCGTTACGGAAGCCCAAACGAATACACCGAAATACCAAAAGATCGTCGTGGCTGACAAGTTTCACGCCGAAGGTTCTACCATCGGCGACTTCAATAAAGACGGCATACCTGACATCGCCGTCGGGCACTTTTGGTACGAAGGTCCTGATTTTAAGACCCGGCACCAGATTTGGGAAGGTAACAACGCAAAAGACTTCGATCCGAAGGGCTACTCCGATTGCTTCGGGATGTTCACCGGCGACTTCAATGGTGACGGTTGGGACGACATCTTGATTTGTCCCCATCCCGGCACCAGCGGCTTTTGGTGCGAAAATCCAAAGAATACCGCCGGAATGTGGAAAAAACATCCCGTATCCATTGAACTCGGAAATGAGTCGCAAGACTTTGCCGACATACTCGGCATCGGACGCAAAAGTATTCTGTTCAACCGTAACGGATATCTCGGTTTTGCTACGCCGAATCCTGAAAAGCTTTATGAACCCTGGGATTTCATCGCCGTGAGTCATCAAGACGGTCGATTCCAACGATACACGCACGGTCTCGGTTACGGCGACATCAACGGCGATGGTAGAATTGACATTCTCGACCGGGAAGGTTGGTGGGAGCAACCGGAGGATCCGAAGACGACTCCCTGGGAGTTTCACAAATTCCCCTTTGCTGATGCCGCCGCACATATGCTCGTTTATGATGTCGACGGCGACGGACTTAATGATGTCGTAACTGCCCTGCACTGCCACAATTACGGCTTCGCTTGGTACAAACAAGTCCGAAAGGACGGAGAAATCACGTTTGAACGAAAAGTGTTAATTCCTCGTTCAGACAGAATATTTGATGATTCTGTAACCGGCTTTCCGAAGGTCAGTCAACTTCATGCGTTTGTTGCGGTCGACATGAATGGCGACGGTATTCTTGATGTCGTAACGGGCAAGCGGTTTTGGGCGCACGGTCCCGAAGGCGATGCCGCTCCGGGCGACCCGGCGATTCTGATGTGGTGGGAGACGAAGCGGGATGGCGAGAACACAACGCTCGTACCGCATATCATTGACGAAGACTCTGGAGTAGGAACACAGTTTTCGGTCGGCGATTTGAACGGCGATGGTATTCCTGACATTGTCATCGGAAACAAAAAGGGAACATTCGTCTTTTTGAGTGAAAAGTAGCGAAAAGTAAGGTTAGGCTTTCGCCGAAAGGTTTCATACCAATTTCCGTCATTGCGGTTAGCTCTTTTTGTTTAACCGCAAGAACGTAAAGAATCCGCAAAGGTTTGTATTATTAGAGGTTCCCTTGAAATTCTACCCAGGTTCAGAAAAAAACATTGACTCTACAAACGGAAGCCGACTGAAAAATATCCCACTCCCAGAAAAATGTCGTCAGAAGGCGAGGGGGGGCTAGATTCCAGAATGGGAAAATAATTAGCGCAAAATCTAAGCGGACTTCGCCTTTTGCGGTTGACGATTTGCCCGATAGAAACCTAATCTCTCCAAAGCTCTGTACACATCTTCAAGCGTCTTTTCGCCGAAGTTGGCAATCTGCAAAAGTTCTTCACGTCGCCGGGAAAGCAGATCGCCAATGGTACAGATGCCCTGCTCATCGAGGCAGTTGGTCGTTCGAACGGAAAGTCCTAGCTCGGCAGTACTCCATTCGAGTTTTTTTTCCAACTCCTTTTGTTCAACATATGACTTGTCCAGCGGGATTCGAGTTGTGCTCACGAAAGTATTCCTCCATGAATGAAAAGTGAATGTGACAGGTTAAAAGGGTGAATTGACCAAACCTTTTTCGACTATCTGACAGTGCCAGCGTCTAACGCACCAGATTGAGATGAGGCGGCTTGGCTCGGGGCAGTTTGTACTACTCCTGCGTGAGCGGGCGGAAAAACCTCTCTAATGATTAAGGAACCGCCTAAACCAGCCATAAAGGCAAAGAGCAAAAGCCCCCATTGCACGAGCGTTAAGCCGTGTTGACGACTTGTAACTTGTGAATTGTTCATAGATTTCATTAAGGATTGGGTTAAAACAAGTGAGTGCAACCGAGCGAGTCACCGCACCAAAAGCACTTCCGTCATCATAACAAACTTTTTCATTTGTGTCCAGCCCAATTCCGGTAAAAAATGGAAATTTTTGTAAAATTCGGGTGAATTTTCCGCTTGCACGGTGTTCTGTACCGCACTCGGGCAGAAATTGGACGTCTTGATACTTCGTGAATCTTTGTGTCCTCTGTTTTCTACAACGAGCAATTCTTGCGGTACCGTAAAGTTCGGTAGTGTCCCCCATAGAGAGCAGCGTAATGACGGAACGGGGGATAAAATTTGCCAGCGGAAGATTTAGACGAAAACGAAACGAATCGTTTCTTTGCGCCCTTTGCGTACCTTGCGGTAGAAAAAGATTTAACCGCAAAAGGCGCAAAGAGTTACGCAAAGGGTGCAATGTCCAATTTCGTACCGTTTGCAGTCTTACAGTCTGGACGTGTGAAAAATACACGCAATATGAATGTTAGAAAAACGTTCACAGAGCCGCAACCGTAAGATTGCGGCTCTGCTGTGCGGCTCTTCTGTGCAGCGCACGATCGCTTCACAAGTGAAATCGCTAAAAGATTGCGCCTCTGTTTTCATTGTGGTTACAGAGTGCTTCGCATTACCTCTTCCACGATTTTTGCCTCTTCGACTGTGTTAATACTGAGTGATTCTATCGGTTGCAGTACCGGCAAGGCAATCACATGCTTGCCGAGCAACTTCATAATCGCCGGCGTGTCCGTAATATAGTATTCCTTTTGTGCATTGTCTGTCCGCAGATGCGTCAGTGCTTCCAACAAGTCAGGCGTGTGAAAAACATAATAACTCATGTTGACCTCCGTGATATTTTTCTGTTCCACCGAAGCATCTTTGTCTTCGACGATGCCGTAAAAATCTCCTGCTTCGTCTCGCAGGATACGTCCGAGTCCTTCAGGGTTCTCTTTATGTGCGGTACCCAAAATGCACGAAGGACGCTTTTCGACAGATTCCTTTTCGTAAGCCTCGAACAGTTTTTTGATAGAATCGGTTTGAATCATCGGACTGTCTCCGGCGACTATCATCACGGCTTCTTGGTGCTGTTTCAAGTTCTCCTGACAAGTCATTACGGCGTGTCCTGTTCCGAGTTGTTCGGTCTGCTCGACAAAGACCAAATGACGGCGGTGGGCAAGTGTTTCACGCACTAAGCCGCTCCGATAACCGATAACAACAATGATATTGTCTATACCTGCTAGTTCCAGTGCGTCGAGGACGTATTCGATCATCGGACGTTCTAGGATAGGAAATAGTACTTTTGGCAGTTCCGATTTCATTCGGGTTCCTTTTCCCGCAGCCATGACGACAGCATATTTCATTTGATTGGCGGAATTGTTAATGGACTAGATATATTAGACCTGTTGTATAACCCTTGTTTTCTATGGTTTCAAAGGGCTAAAGCCCTTTGTTTATCTCCCTTATTGCCCTGACAAGGGGATTTATCCCCTTGTTCGTGAAGTTATGCAACAAGTCTATTTTATCACAAACGATCCTCATTGTGCGTAGAGTAGTGAAATCGCTAAAAGATGTGAAATCGCTAAAAGACGAAAGCGGGTATAAAACTTTCCGACGGAAGCCTAAAAGGGAGAAACCGGGGGGATTTAGCCCCTTGAAACTATCGAAAACAAGGGTTATGGAACGGGCTAGTATAAAACTTCTCAAAGTCCGTGCCTTTCAGTGCACACTTTTTTCTGCCGCTCTAAACCGAGCATCACTACATTGATTCCCGAACCGATGCCGAGCAACGCCACACGGCTGCCGTCAGGAACGAAACCACTCTCGAACCCCATCGCCGCAGCCGTCGGTAATGCTGCGCTGCCTGTGTTACCAAGGTATTCCAATGTTGAATAATTCAAATCCATCGAAAGATTGAGAGATTCAAACAGTAGTTTCTGGTGCGCACGACCGACTTGGTGGCAGAACGTCTTGTCAATATCGCTGCGGTTCCAACCGGTTGCTAACAGAAAACGTTCAAAGCACCGCACCGCCGCCGATACCCCTTCTTTCATCAACGTTTCAGAGTCGGTCTCCATCAGCGGACTCATCGCATCGCCGCCGGATTGGTCCGTATCGCTTCGGCAGAGACCGCAAAACTTCGTCTCCGCATACACTGCTCCGCCGAGCAGTCGATTGCCGGTTTGCGAAACGTTCTTATGAGTAAGCAACACAGCTGCGCTGCCGGAACCGATGGTTAGCGACGCAAACGCCGACTTCACACTCTTTCGAGTCAACGAAAGGTCGGTGTTAAGATGCTGAATCGTTGTTTCCATTAGGGAGCGGGAACTTTCCGTACCGACGACGATACCCGCCTCGATATGTCCGAGTTCGATCATGTCGGCAATTTGAATCATCCCGCTGACGATGCCGAGACACGCGTTGGATATGTCGTAAACAAATCCCGACGGCGGAAAACCCAACGCATGGTGCACACTGCAAGCCGTGGCTGGCTCGAGATAATCGCGACAGACGGAACCGTGAATGAGTGCTCCGACTTTGTTTGAGTCGAAGCCGGTTTGCTGCATGAGTTTTTGTACGGTCAGAATGCTTTGCTGTCCCGGCGTTTTTCCGAGCGTCCAGACTCGGCGCTCCTTGATACCGGTGAGGGCTTCGAGTCTTCCCTCAGGAAGATTCAGACGCTCATAGAGCGGTGCGCACCGCCTTTCCAGCGATTCGGTCGAAATGATTTCTTCCGGCAAGCAATACGCAAAAGCTTCAATGCAAACGTTTGTGTATTTCATGTCCATTGCAAAAAATTCTACCGTATGCAATTTGAGTGCGTTACACATAGCATTTTAAGTCCGAACGGTTTTCAGTGCAAGAGCTAGAATATTCATAATAGGTGTGTAAAAGTTTATGTGGACTCTTTGTTCCCCATTGATGTTAGCTGCCCCGCCAGCGGGGCGTGCATGCTGGGCGGCTAACATCACTCCAATTCAAGATTGCGATTTTTGGAATACACGCTATAATCGCACAATCTTGCGATTGCGGCTCTGTTAATGTTTTGCTAATGCTCCATTTAACCGTTGTCATTCCTGTCCGTAACGAAGCGGAACACATTGCCGGCGTCCTCAACCGGCTCCTGGAGCAAAGCTATGATCACGATAAACTAGAAATCATCGTCGTTGACGGAATGTCCGACGACCAAACTCCGCAAATCGTACAAGAGTATGTACGCAAACATCCTAATATCGTCCGCTATTTTACCAATCCGAATCGGCTTGCCAGTGCGGCACGAAACGTCGGCGTTCAAAATGCCCAAGGAGAAGCCGTACTCATCGTAGATGGACATTGCATCATCGACAATAATGATATGCTCCGCAATGTAAGCGATGCGTTTGAACGAACCGGTGCAGATTGTCTCGGCAGACCCCAACCGCTCGAAATGAAGGATGCGACCGCTTTGCAATGGGCAATCGCCGCAGCACGGCGAAGTCCTTTGGGACATCATCCTGATTCCTTTATCTATTCCGGCGAGGCGCAATTTTCTCCAGCGAGCAGTGTGGCGGTTGCCTATCGCAAGTCGGTCTTTGAAAAAATTGGTTACTTCGACGAAAACTTTGATGCCGCCGAAGATGTCGAATTCAATACCCGATGCGATGCGGCAGGGCTTACCTGCTATTTCGACCCTGCGATTGCCGTGCGGTATGTGCCGAGGAAGACGCTCAAAGGATTATGGCATCAAATGGAACGTTATGGACAGGGGCGTGTTCGACTTTGGCGTAAACATCGGCATACGTTTTCGTGGAAGAGTTTTGCGCCGGGTGTACTTGCTTTCGGTTATTATCTTGCGGCTGTTTTTCTCACGGGGTTGTTTGCCTGCCAAATCATATTTAGGGTTGGTCTTGATTTCGGCACCGCAATTATTCCCTTTTACATCGTTGTGGCGGCTACAATTCTGCATGTGACGATAAACTGTGTTGAATCTGTACGGCTTGCAATCACGCAAAAACGGCTAGACATTTTACGGTTCTTGCCAAGTGTGTTTGAAACTATTCACCTCGGTTACGGTACTGGCATTCTTCGTGAATTTTTCTTCCCGCAACGTCCGCAGCGTAAGCAGTAACGTTACAGCCTCGGCGGAAAAATTTCATGGAGTCCAGAGCGGAAGCTCCGGTGCTACCGCACCGGACTCTGTTTGTTACGAACTGACATTTTCCACCGGATATCTGTTCACTCGATCCATCGGCGTTGATACAGCCACCATTCCGCCGCCGTGAGAAGCAGTGCAAACACTGCCAGATAAAACCAAATCGGTCGGACAAAGAAAGCACCTGACAACGCCGACGATTGCACCTCCTCACTTGCCGAGCGAAAATTACTCGCCGACGCATTGAATAAATTGCAAGCAATCCGCGCAAGTTCTTTTTGCGTCTCCGGTTCAATGACCGTCCAAACACCAATTTCGCCAAGCCCTCCCAACGAGACGGAACCACCCCGACACGGAACAGTCGTCTCGCTTCCCAACGGACTGCGGACGACGACATGTGTGCTTTCCGTTTGCAGTGTTAACCGAACCGGCTCCGCTGTCGAATATGCTTTTTGCAACTCTTCGATACCCCTATAATGGTTCAGCGCTTGCGAAATGAGAATCGGAAACGCCGTGCGCAGTGAAAAGTCCCCTTGATTCAAGTCCGCCGATAACACAAGCACCCGCTGTTCTCCGGCTGCAAACTGCAAGTACAAAGGAAAATTATCCGCCGTTTCAATTAGCGTTGAAACATTATTATTCTGCGGAATGAGCATTCTCGCATTCACAAAGACCAGCCCCTGCGAAATGAATCGAACCAAAGGATTGTCGGTATTCACCTTCGTTGCCAAGGGACGAGTCAAAGAATCTCCCACTTGGAAAAGATCGCAATCATTTTGCGGGTCAATAATCAAAACATTTCCCGACGGCAGCGTCGGCGGTACCGTTTGATGAATGACGAACACACTATCCGCCGGAATCGTTTCAGGAATGGTCGCGATCACTCTAACATCCGTCAGCGGCAGGGCTTGCAACACATGCCAGAGGAAAAAATTCTCCTGTCCGTAGAGCAAGACTTGTTGAACATACTGTTCCGAAAGAAACGCCAAAGCAGTATTGTCGGTCGGAAACAGATCGGTGCTTGCTAATGTTGCCCGAAAGAGTCCGCCGCTGGCAGATGTATTTCGGACAATTTTCGTTACCGGTACATTCGGTTTCAATGAAAGCGGAAGAACGTCGACGATGTTGTCATCACATTCGATTTCAATCTGTGTTTCGACGGTTTCCGTACCGAAGTTAACGACTTCGATGAAGATTTCGTAGTCCGTCGCCCGTTCCGGCAAGCGTCGCGGTTGGAAACGGGTGATTGCGATATTGTCGATGGGTTGTTCGGGAACTGTGCTAAAAATGTATATCGGCGCATCGGGAGTATCGGCGAGCAGTTGTTCTGCAAGGCGCAGAGCGGCGGGTATGTCGCCGGGAAAATCGGTTGCGGATATTTCCATTAACTTCCGTCGGAGCGTACTGGAATGGTCGGTGAAGCCGGTGATGATTTTCGGTTCGACATTTGCCGTCAGCAGAGCGACCTGTCTGCCGGAAAGTTGCCGTAACTGTTTCATTGCTTCTCGTTTGGCGATGTCTAAATGTGTCGAACCGGCTTCGGTCAGCAGTGCATTCATTCTCGCGGAGTTGTCGATAATGATGACGCATCGTCCGCTTTGCGATGTTAACAATGCGGGATCGAGTACGGCGGCGGTCAGGCTTATCAAAAACAGCAGAGCGATGAGCAGTGAAAGGAGGTACCGTAGTAGTCGGTGTAGTCTTCGGTTTCGGCGTTCTTCGAAGACTTTTTTCCAAAAAATGGACGTTGTAATCAATTCCTTTCGGAAGTGTACTTTGAGCAAGAAGAACAGGATGACGGGAATTGCTAACAGCAGCAACGCCCAGGCGAAAGGATTGGCAATGGTCATCGAAAGTCTCGCTTGCCATTATACACTGTTTTCGGTGATTATTGCTCCGGCGGACAAAAGTTCACAGAGCCCAGAGCGTAAGCTCTGGTGCTGCCGCACCGGGCTCTGTTTGTTCTTTGCTAATTTTCCCCGCCAACCCTGTAAGTTAGCCTTCCTGCCTGCGTGGCGTGTAGTCGGGACGGCTAACTTCAATTCTTACGATTGCAGCTCCGTCAACGTTTGGTACAATGGACGTCTGTGTTTAGATTTTTATCTGACGAAACGATGCCGTCTAAAATTCTCATTGCCGACGATAATGTACCGAACGTCGAACTGCTAGATGCCTATTTATCCGAGAGCGATTATATCATCGAAACTGCTTCTGATGGCGTTGAAACGTTGGAAAAAGTCCAATCGTTTGCGCCCGACTTGATTCTGCTCGATGTCATGATGCCGAAGTTGAGCGGATTCGAAGTATGCGAAAAACTGAAGTCCGATCCGCAAACGAAAGGAATTATGATCCTTATGGTAACGGCTCTGAGTGAGCGCGGCGACATTGACCGAGCGGTTAACGCCGGCTGTGATGATTTTTTGAGTAAGCCGGTCAACAAATCCGCTCTGCTCAAACGAGTCGAAAATATGCTCAAATTACGTCACATCACCGATGAACTCGAACGGCTCAAGCTGTATATCGACGAAATGGACAAGTAGAAATTCACAGAGAGCGTTTTCCTAAAGTAGGCGGGTTCTTTCACATTTTTCTCCGTTGGCTAACCCCTCGTCGTCCCGTGCCACACGCCTACGGGTTAGCCCGCCTTTTCGTTCAACGCTGTAAAGTCAAACCCTACAAAGGTTTACAAACTTTCACGGTTTATAATTTTCGGTCATGTGTTTCCAAATCGCAGTTAAGATTAACTGCAAATCCCACCCTATAATCCTCGAAAGGAACACAACATGCCCAAGAAAAAAC
>Ga0099364_10003795_pt1 | contig 23223 bp, 17 predicted proteins | sample TergutTh196P3_FD_73070 | JGI IMG/M metagenome (GOLD analysis project Ga0099364, IMG submission 73070) | Microcerotermes parvus P3 segment gut microbial communities from Pointe-Noire, Republic of the Congo - Th196 P3 | ecosystem: Host-associated > Arthropoda: Insects > Digestive system > Gut ...
ACAGATAGAGCAAACTGTCTCTGTGGCTGCTTGTGTTTGAAATAGCCAGAATCTTATCCCCGTTTTTCACAAAATCAACAATGGGCAACCCCAGATCGCCCAGCGCAAAGAGTTCCCACGCGCTATCCGCCTCGTTCAGGTTTTTACTGAAAATACCGGTGTTGTGAGATACATAAAGCACATCGTCCACTATTTTCAACTTTGGACGATACATCCACAACGCATTGGGAAAAACAATTTTTTCGGTAAACCCCGTCTGCGTCCACACAAACCCCGGCGTTTCGGGATTCTCTTGTTCCGCATATACATCATGAGTGCAAGCCATGTAAAAACATATCATGCTTGCCAATACAGTTTTGATAGCTACTTTTTTCATAAGCATACTAATTAATTAAGTTTTTCAATTCTTTTTTATTGCTCTTTACCTGCCATACCGCATAAAGATCAAAACACCCTACCTTAAAAGTCAGTACCCATCAAAAATTACTTTTTTCAAAAAAGATATAATCCGGCATCTATCAACATTTTCTAAATATACGCGACGGGCAATTTTTGCACGACAGTCTGATGGAACGTCTGGGTATCAACCGCCACGACCTCGACTAAGTGTTTCTGTTCTGTTTCAATATGCAGATCCTCTTGCATCTGAACGACAAACTACACAGCTATTTCATTTTCAGCCCCCCGAAGCCCAAAGAATAACAAGATAACAAATCATCCAACTTTTTGACTAATAGGCCGATATCTTTTTTCTGTATGATTAAAGGGGGTAAAAATCTCAAAGTATTTGCCTTACATCCAACGATGAAGCCGACATCGAATAAATCGTTGCCGATTTTTTCAACGTCGACAAGGCTTTCAAACTCAATGGCAAGCATCAATCCTCTTGCTCTCACTTCTTTAACTATTGAGCTATGTTTTGCCCTGATTTTTTCTAACTGTTCTTTAAAATAATCGCCTGCTTCATTACATGCCTCAATCAGACATTCGTCTTCTATCACTTTAATTACTTCGATTGCAATAGCGCAACCCAAAGGGTCGTTTTGATGCGATTGTGCATATCGGAATGGTATGGATTCAAAGGCTTTTGTTGTCTGTTTATCAAACGTTACGGCGCTTATCGGATACCCGTTTCCAAGACCTTTTCCTGTCACAACGATATGAGGCATCCTGTCATAATGCTGAAATCCGAACCATTTACCTGTTCGTCCTATTCCCGTTGTCACCTCTTCTGCAATGATATAACAACTATGCCGGATGGATTTTTCGATTAGTTTCCAGACGAAATCCCTATCCGGAAATTTAACCATCCCCAAAGAGGCTCCACCGGTTTCCAGCACTAAAGCCGCTATTTCCGTAAAATCAATATCTTCGATAGATTCAATGTCGTTGAATTTTACACTAACAACCGATTCATTATCAGCTGAAATCCTTCCAAAACCGAAAGCGCTCAGATAAGTATCTTCAATTTTCATTACTTTTTTCCGCTTTGTCAAATGGCGTGCAACGGTAATGGCAAGATTCACCGCCTCCGAGCCGGAACTGAGAAAAACGCTTGAACCTGCATCGAAACCAATTAACTGTAAAAGTTTGTCTGATAATTCCTCCGACGGATTATTCCTGAAACGATACCCATGATGAATGGATTCATTTATTTGTGAACCAATCGTTTGTATCATTCTTTTATGGTTGTGCCCAATATTTGCACACCATACGCCCGATTCAAAATCTAAATATGACTTGCCGGTAGAATCGTATTGATAGCATCCATCCGACCGAACGACAAACCGGTCGCTGGCGTTGTAAAATGGCATAATCCTGTTTTTCATCTTATGCATCTGACAGAAATTCGCCTATCGGATCGAAAACGCGCTTGAACCCTTCATCTATTTCGTTTCTAATCTTTTCCTCTAATGCAGGAAATGGGTCTTCGTGCTTATACGAATAAGGTAAATCGTGAATATCAACTCTCACGGGGATATCTCTGTATTTGCCTTGTAATGTATTGGCAACTTCGTATGGCGGAACTACCGTATCCTGTTTCAAAGTAACAGCCAACAGTCTATGTCCGATTTTACGCAGTCGTTCTTCTCTCAAATCGCTCATAAGCCCATAATTCAACATACTGCGAAAACTGATACCTTCGGGACAATCACATAAATAGTGCCTTAGTTTCTCGTCTTTTCTCAAATGACTGTCTAAATGTTCAATAATATACGAATAGAGCGCTACGTTTGCTTGACTGTCGAGTATAAATTTTGATACGGGCGACAAACGATTGAATACCGGACCACCACAAAACATGACTAATTTCGACCGGTCGAAATAGTTTTTATGATTGGTCATTATCAATATTTCAGCCAAAAACGCACCAATGGAATAGGCGAACATATCAACTTCGGCATCGGATGAAATAAACGGGTGCAACCCCGATTTATATTCATCTATAAATTGTATTACGTCATGATACGCTTGCAAACCGGACCATATAAAACGTTGAGGTTTAATGTGCAGACGTGTGCTTATAGCCGCGTTGGATAATGAAGAATGAATAATGTCGGGAAATAATTCCTTGCGTCGATTGCTTACCTCGAACATCAGTCGGGTATTACTCCATTCCTGCGGCGCACGATTCATGTGGAAAGAGATTGGAAACAATACTACCGTTTTCCCTGTTGTATCAACGATATATTTTGCCCAGGGCAAATATTTATGCCAATATTTTTCATTGAATCCGTGAAACATGAACACAATTTTTTCAGCCTTTTTACAGCCAACAGGCGAAAATACATGATAGACAAAGAAAATATTGTCCTTTACATCGGTATCATGAATGTAGAGCATTTTGTGCGTTATTCCGGTTTCGTATCTTAAGTTGTAACCATTATGCGTGTCTTCAACCGAATCGTTCGGAAGCAGGTAACAATTATTTGACCTGAAAGCAAAATTGTGCACATCAACCACTTCCGGAATTGTTATTTGATTAACAGTATAGTTGATACTGTTTTTCAGCATTTTATATGTATCGATAAATTTCATGCTCAAGTCTGACTAAAATAATTAATTACACTAAATCACGCTGCAAAAATAAATAAAAAAATCATCTCTCACAAAATTTTTTAGGTAGAATCGACTTTGGTGTCGGTAAACGTTAGCCTTGAAATCATATCTTATTTCTCACAAACCTTTTCCAACCATTCTTTTACTTCTTCATTGTTCATATAAAATCCTCCCATGGCGTATGAAAATTAGAATAACCCATATTAGGTTCTAAATTCCAAACCGGTTGAAGAATATTATAAAAAAAAGTGGAATCCAATTGAATAAAGTATGATGGGAATCCCGTATCAAAAAAAATGTACGGTGCATCAATGTCGCCAAATTTGGCGGGAATGATGATCGCTCTTTTTTCATTTTCAAGAAAAAGAGGCGTTCTGTTCGTGTTTTGAGCTGTGCATCCTGTAAAATAACAACACAGTACCAAAACGAAAAATCTTTTTAAATTACAGATAGTTAATTTCATACGAAAAATCTTTAAATCTTTAAATTTTAAAAATTTAAAGATTGTTTTTTTCATAAACGCTTGGGTGTGATTAAAATAACATGACTGTTTCATACGAGAATAATAAATACCTTTGTACATACCTTGTTCAAACTTCGTATATCAACCTAAAAACGCGCGAACTTCCTCTGCGGCAGCGTTTATCAGTTGTTGAGTCGTATCGTCTACCGGTTCGAAGGGCGCTACCTCTATTATTTTCTTTGCCGATGTCGCTTTTTTCCACAAGCCGATGACCCTTCCGTCTTTGATGATCACAGGGCGGAAAACGCCATTGCTTGAAATCGCTTTCGTGTGATTGACGGAAGTAAGCACGTCTGTTCTATCTTTGTATCCCACAATATATTCATCGTATGAAGGCAACAGAAAGAGCCTGTTTTCGCCGACCGAAGGTTGATATGCAACGTCGGGCATCCAATACAACTGTTCGTTGATCGTTTCCGAAACAAACTCCGCCTGTACAGCATACAGTCCTTGCCGCGCTTCGCCGACAGACAAGCCCGACCACCAAACGAAATCGTTCAAAGTGGCGGGGCCATGTCCCGAAAAATAGATTCGGGCAAGTTTCGCCAAAGATTCCTCTTTGCTTAACGGGTTTGCAGGCGGCGCTCTTTTCTCTAACAAGGCATAAGTCTGCATATTTCCTTGTAGCGCTCCGCTACATACTATCCCATTGGCTTCGGCGCCTACCATCACGTGGTACAGTTTCGAGGTGTCCAATGTCATACCGGCTTGATGCAGGATTTTTGTCAACTCATCCTTTGTTAAATAATTTTCTTTTTCCAATGCTTTTTCGATGATACGAAAGCATGTACGATAGGTTTCATCGGTGATACCCAATTCACGGTCTCTCGATTTCATGGACTGCATGATTTGTTTGGAGGACAATCGCAACATCCACCGGATATTTTCGGGCGTCACAAAATGCCATGTTGGACGCATTATATGCGTCCGAAGGATTTCACCTCTGTCAAAGGCTTCGCTTACCGATTTATCCGTACATCCGCCAAGTCGCACGCCGATAGCCCATTTTGCAGCGTTGAAATCCTGCGCCTGCATGATTCCGAGATGAGCTACGATTTGGCGTGGCTTCGTATAACCGGTCTGTAAAAGCTGATGGTTGATAAGCCGAATATCAGCAATATGCGCATTTTTCTTCATTTCATTCATTGTTGTTGTGTTACCTGAAAACCTATAATTTCACGAATCAGATCTACCGGTAACGGTTTATTCAACGGGAACTGTATGGTTCCTTTTGAGGTTTTATATCCGGCAAGTTTTTCCTTGAACGGCGCTAACTCTTCCAGACTAATATAAAACCCGATATGTTTCTTAAATCCGGCAAAGTGAACTAAAAACTTGCCATTCAGGCTGTACGACGGCATTCCCCAGCAAATTCGTTCCGTCACCTGCGGCGCAAACGCAAAGATAAGACTCCGGATTGCGCCGAATCGTTCCTGCACTTCGACAGGAAACCCTGTAATGTATTTATCTACTTCGTTCATTATCGTATTTCCTTGTATATTTCCCGTATTTCCTGTTCGCTGTCATATTGAAGTTCATGTTTAATCCTTTCTGGCAACACTTTGTTCTTTATCAAAATCCGAACGATGTCCGTTCTGTGAATACCGCAATTCAGCCTGTCGTACATGGCTTCCAACGGCGCTTGACACTCTTTCGTTTTGTTGGCTTTGTATATTTCAATGATTCCGAAAACGATCGAATGGATTTCATCGTCATTCTTACAACGTTTTACAATATCAGTCAGTAATTTAGCATCGCCTTTTTTGTAATTGTTTACCAACAAATCCAAGTACTCATGCGGTACCCTGATTTCATTCAGTTTTTGCAGCGCCAATTGCCGGATATCGTTACCCTGAAAGAATTTCAACGAACCGCAAGCGTACTCAACCAATCTGTCGGATTTTTTGACGGGAAATGTGGCATAGTTCAAAAGAGGCTGATAATCATAAGGATATTTCACCATGTCAAATATCTGAAGATAAGGTTCGATCCTTTTTCTTTGTGTCTGTTTCAGAAAGTCGTCGGCAAGCCGATTGATGTCGGTTTGTGAAAGTTCCTTTTTCCGCCAACTCCAAAGATTAACCGGTTGCTTATTTTTAATTCTTAGGGTGATCAACTTTTCACTGTATTTAACCCGTTTTTTCCGGTTCGACTGATTTTCTTTGTGTTTCAGGACGATATCAAGATAAGTGCGCACGGCAGGATTCGTTTTTGCCACATTTTCCAACTCTTCATATACGTTTATTTGCGGATTTTTATCCTGATAATTTGAGATAAACCAGTGGTCGCCGATTAAGTCGGATTCATCCCGCATGGCTTTTGTTTTCACTTCTGCAATATAAGTCAATCCTTCTATTCCGTCAAGGTCTGCAATCACATCATCTCCAAAATCCTCACAACTTTCAATCGGATTGACATAAAAACGCTTATAGATAGCCTCTCGCGCTTCTTTATCTCCTTGCTTGGCAAACCTTCCTGTTAGCTCAAAAAGTTGATCAAGCGCCCAGCCGTCATTGGCTTCCGTCGCAAGCGCCTGTAAAATCGCCTTTCTGATTTCATCTTTCCGCCTCGATAGTTCAATCAGTCCGAATACATAATCCGCACGCATATCGCATTTATTGTCATACGATAGATTTCTGAGAGAAGCGATAATTATCTCTTTTGAAAAATCCGCCTCCGGATGCTCCATCATCAACAAATTAGCCTCCCCTGTCCCTCGCTTGACAGCGCTTTTAAATTTTTGCTTTATTGTCATTTTCATTATCCACAACTTAAACGGATATCTCAAAAAATGTGGTCAAAGTCAATTTCACATCCCGCAAAGATACTTACCGGCATTGTATTTCCCATGTATCTCGACTACCAGATCGGGAGCGCCAAGACATCCCCTTTCGTCTATTTTGGAAGGGTCGCACACGACGCAAATGTCGGGTTGAACGACATTGTATATCTTTTCGTTTGCCTTTTCCCCGTTTTTGGGGAGACGTACATCGAAAGGCGCAGGATAAACCTCACAATTACCTTTATTGTTTTCAATCAAGTTTGTCAATCGAGTTATTAATTTTCCGCTTGTCCTTTGGTGATGTGAACTTGCCGCCGGCGCCATCATACGTATAAACCCGTCAATCAACTCCCGCATCTTATCGTCAGCCCAATTCAGGTAATCGGCGTAAGTATAACGCTTTTTCAAGTCCAATGTTAATTCCATAGTCAATTCATTGTTTGAAATCCGATACAAAAGTAAATAAAATACCTCATTTCTCCAAATAAGTTCGGAGTGTGAATAATGAAAACGTCATTGCGAGCTTGCGAAGCAATCCGTTGGATTGCTTCGCAAGCTCGCAATGACGAAACGACATTTGCAGTTGACCTTTCTTTTTAAAAAACAATATGTTGTCCAAACAATGCAATTGCAAGGAAGAACAACAAGATTGTGACGATTTTGTACGCTTCATTAATTAAAATGACGCCTGTTTTTTTACCGTCAAAAATTGCCAGCTTGACCCCATGACCTGCGACCACAACAATCAACATGATTGCTCTGACTATAAGCGGAAATGCCGTCAAATTGAACAAAATACCAACTGTGCACAATGCGGCTATCAATTCGCTGATGACAGCCGCTATGATACGCCCCGGCACAAAAATGGACTTTACCTTTTCGTCTGAAAATCCCATGCCGCGTTGCCATGCCTTGCCAAACAAGGCTGTGTACCAAAGACATCCAATGAAGAATGAAATGATACCTGTTACTAAACCGATTAAGTAAAACATAAATCCTCCTTTTTTTTAAAATTTAATTAATTATTTGCCACCACTCGTAGTTGCAAGGCGCAAAGATACAAAAATTTTGGATATCTGCATTATTTTTTGTTTCTTTGCCTCAAATTTTAGTTACTTTTGGAAACAAACACTCAACTCGAATTAGCAGGCAATCTGTTAAAATACACTGGTTCCCACCTGTTTTTAACCGGAAAAGCCGGTACGGGAAAGACTACTTTTCTGCACAATCTTCGGGCGAACTCTCCTAAAAGGATGATCGTTGTCGCCCCGACAGGGGTTGCTGCCATCAATGCAAGAGGGGTAACGATTCATTCATTCTTTCAGTTAAATTTTGCTCCCTTTATTCCGGATGCAAGACCCTCAAAAGAATTTTTCCATTTCAATAATTTGAAAATCAATATTATACGTAGTATCGACCTCTTGGTGATCGACGAAATAAGTATGGTAAGGGCGGACCTGTTGGATGCAGTAGACTATGTATTGCGCTATGTCCGGCGAAACGAACTTCCTTTTGGAGGTGTTCAACTGCTGATGATTGGCGACCTGGAACAGTTGGCGCCCGTGGTGAAAGAAGATGAATGGGTGCTGTTGAGCCGTACTTATGAATCACCGTTTTTCTTTCATAGTCAGGCATTAAAGCAGACTTCTTATGTGTGTGTCGAACTAAAAACCGTTTATCGCCAATCGGATGAACTTTTTATCAATATGCTCAACCGCATCCGTGAGAAAAAGATTGATAGCGCCTTGCTGCAGGAATTAAACAAGAGGTATCAACCGGCGTTTATTCCCGAAAATGAAGAAGGTTATATCATTCTGACAACACATAATAATCAGGCACAGCGTATTAACAGTGAAAAATTAGCAAAAATAAATGATAAAAGTTTTGTTTATGAAGCGCGTATAACCGGCAACTTCCCCGATTATTCTTTCCCTACGGATGAAAAATTAGTGTTGAAAAAAGGCGCTCAGGTGATGTTTATCAAAAATGATTCTTCTGCCGAAAAGCGATATTTCAACGGGAAAATTGCCGTTATTACCTACATAGACGATAACCGAATCGAAGCGTGTGGCGAAGAAGACACCTCCCCGATAGTAGTCGAAAAAGACGTTTGGAGCAATATGAAATACATGATTGATCCGGAGACGAAAGAACTGAAAGAGGAAGAAGAAGGGTCGTTTGAACAATATCCGCTCAAGACCGCATGGGCTATCACGGTGCATAAAAGTCAGGGACTGACCTTCGATAAAGCAATCATCAATGTGAGAGATTCGTTTACACATGGGCAGGTATATGTCGCCCTGAGCCGTTGTCGTAACTTGGAAGGATTGGTACTTAGTTCACCCGTTACAATAAATTCTATTATCCGTAACGATAGTATTGACGCCTTTAATCGCTATGCGGAAGAAAAAGAACCCGACGAGCAGATATACCGAAAATTACGCAAAGACTATTTTGAATCAATGCTTTTTGAACAGTTCTCATACAACGGAATTCATGCGCATATCAAAACAATGCGTTGGCTGTTGAACGAACATTTCAGGAATCTATATCCCGAATTAATAACGGAATACAGACAGGCGGAAGAACGTTTCAAGATTGAAATCCTGAATGTTACGGAACAATTTAGTTTACAGTTGCAACAGCTTCTATCGAAAACTGATAACCCCGAAGAAGACCCTTTTTTGCAGGAGCGGACCAAAAAGGCGGCTGTTTATTTTTTGGAAAAGACAAACCTGATTGCAAAGGATTTGTTGGATAAATCAATCATCGAAACAGATAATAAAGAAATAAGCAAAAGAATAAACAATGTCTTGAGCTTTTTTCAAATGGAGGTTCAAAAGAAGCAGCAAACACTGGAAGTCTGTTTAGAAGGATTTTCTGTTCCCGCTTATTTGAATGCCAAATCAAAATCTTTGATTGAAGATGATATGTCGAAACAAAAAAAGAAAAAGAAAGAGAAAAAATCAAAAGAATCATCGGTTATTAAGATTTTGGTTCCCAAAGACATTCTTCATCCTGAGCTTTACGAACAACTTCGCTCCTGGCGTTATGCGCAGGCACAGGAACAAAACGTTCCCGCTTATGTCATCCTCTCGCAAATGACCCTGATCGGCATCACCAACCGGCTTCCAATCAGCAGCTCGCAACTAATCAAAATTCCCGGCGTAGGCAAAACAACTATAACCCGTTACGGCGTAGCAATTTTGCAAATCGTGCAACAATACATTTCCGGCAGGTAAGGAAGCTCCTAATGTAAAACAAATATTTCCTGTTCTAATCCTTTTTTATATTTTTGAATTATTTCTATCAAACGAATGATATTTTTCTCTTTAACAGTCTGTATGTCAATGCGAAACCTTTGTTTGTCGTACAATTTTTTATTCCCGTAATCGGAAATCATTTTTTCAATGTTTTCGGGGATGAAAAAATTAGCCTTTTCTCCGAGATGTTTTTTGTATTCATACAGGTAAATACCAATGCCTTCGAAATCGAAATCGCCGAAATGGAGGTATTTATTAACAATTGAGTTCAGCCATTTGAGTAAGTCCTTGCTCTGGTTTTGTGGATAACGGCTTACAAATAATGGTTTTATGTTTTCAAATAAGTATTTTTGCTTTTCAATGTATCTGAAATTTTCAGGGTTCTCGATGCCTACGACCGTGATGTCTTCGGGGATAGTGAAATTTTCAAAATCGGAGATAAATTGAAAAGTTCCTGCTAAAGGATTTATAATAAACGGTTTCCCGTTAAGTGTAGCATGGATGGGATCGTAGCAATTTATCAGAAACCCTTTGAACGTCCGGATTCTTTTCAGCTTGGAATCGGATGAAATAGCCACAGCTACAGCACGTTTTAAATCATTTTTTTGTAACTTATCAATATAGTTTTGTAAATTGGATATGCCATAATGGTTATGTAGGTAATCGTTCAACGGCTTTGGTTGGGGAAGAAAAATCAAAGCTTTGCTTCTACCTTGAATCTGCTTTTTCAGAATACCGTTATCCAACATTTCGCTAATCAGCGGATGCCGGATCGTACTTGACGGGATTTTCTCACCGTTGAGTAGCAACATCAATTTTTCTGCAATGGTTACCGATAAATTCATTGTTCATTCTTCTTCGTGTTGGGTGATGAGGCGTTTGATGTGGGTGTGGCTTTTATCGTCTTTGCGCAACTTATAGATGTGCGTGAAGGCTAAGGCGTCGTTTTCTATGGGTGAACTGTTGATTAACAGTATGTTGCGTGAGTTGGCAAACTTCAGGATGCCGCGCACGTTGTTAGGATGCAATTTACCGATTTCGTCCATCATACAGTGCAGGCGGAAGTTTTTGAAACGCTTTGAAACGCTTTCTTTAAAGACGTTCAACAGCATGATATTGACCATTGCCTTGACTAAGGTATCCGTTCCGTCGGAGCCTACATTGGTTAGTTTTTCCTGCCAGCCTGTGTCGTTCTGGTTTTCTTCTATCCTGAATTTCAACTCGAAAGAATCGGATAAAGAAACGGTTTCGCTTCGCATCTCGTTGATTTTCTTTACAAACTGTTTGAGTAAATCGACCGCTTCCTTGTTTTTCTTTTCCTGATTATCGGACGAGAACAGGTTGGGAGCGCCAATATCCATGGCATTTTCATCGTTGTAACGCTTTATCAACAAAAGCAGTTGTACGATTTCGTTTTTGCTGTCTTCTATTTTAAGTTCTATTTTTTTGATGATACCCGATCCAATAGATTCTCTTTCAACGAAATCGTTGTTTATTTTTGTGATAATGGATTGTATGGCGCCGGATTGCTTCATCAGGTTTCCTGTTTCCGTTCCAATGGTTGAAACGATAAGCGCAAAACGCTCATTTACTTCTTTTTCAATTCGTTCTATCTTACGGTCTTGTACAAAATCGGACAACATCTCCGCAAAAGTAAGCAGTTGGTTGTCGTTAGCTATTTGTTTCTTGAAATTGAAAATATTATTTTCGCTGAATTTCCCCAAAAAATCATAAGCGGTTGTTCTTAGCTTTTCGGTCTTGCTTGGCAGTTTTCTGGATTGAATGTCTATTATTTCGTCAATCAAAGACTTGGTGCGCTTTTCACTTTTTGTTTCGGTTTGCGAAGTTCCAAAATAGAGGGCGATTGATTTAAAACAATCGGTCTCTTTAAATTCGTTAAAGCAATTGATGTCTTCCTGTATGACTTTAAGTTTGTTATCCAAGTCCGTGATAATGGCTTGAATATCGGACAAGACATTTGTAAGTTCCGATTTCTGCTTTTCGTATCTCAGGTTTTCCCACTCCCATTGTTTGTCTAACTTTTGCTTTTCCTGCTTGAATTCGTTGACTTTATCGATGAACTCCCGTTTATCTTTGAGGTATTCGATGACGAGTACCTGATTTTCTTCGATAAACTGCAACTCATTTTCTAAAAGTTGCAATTGATTTTCAATTTCATTCAGTCGCCGTGTATCCGCTCCCTTCTCGGAAAGCGCTTTGTATTTCCGGTTGCTGATATCTTCTTTTTGTTTTTGTGTTTCCGTTTGTTTTGATTTCACTTCCGCTTCCACCTTTATCATCAAAAGGTTGACACGATTTTGTTCCGCTTCAATGAGTTTATCCCGTTCTTTTTCTTTCGCTTTTATCGTTTTGGTTTGTTCTTCTTCCAGACGTTCAACCTCCAATTCGGCGTTTCTTGCGCTGTCGGTTGCTTTCTTAATCTCTATATCCATGTTTTCGAGTTGACGGGTGCGTTCTTTTAACGCCCTGTCTTTCGATACATTCAGTCGTACCGTTGTTTCCGCATATTTTTTGTTGGTTTGTTCCAAGCGATAATCTATTTCGTGACCGGCGTCTTTCTTTTCACGGATTTTGGGTTGATACTTCCTTTTCAATTTTTCCTTATCTTCTTCCAATTTCACTATCAATTCGGAAATATTCTTTCTTAGCGCTTGAATTTGATTTTTCAGTTCCTCTTTTTCCGTTTCATAATCGGTGACGGTCTTAACGGTTTTGTTTATTTCGTTCAGGTCGATTTCGATGCCGTAAAAAGAGTCTACTGTTGTTTCAGAAGAAAAACGGGGATTAAGCGACGCATTGAACAGCACATTCCTGTCGTCGATTACTTTCCCGATAGACTTTTCCCAGTTTGGATAATTATCTGTCAGCCAACCATAAAACGATTCCTTACTGCGGTTGATATACGAATCGATTTCTATGATTTTCGTTTCGAGGTCTTTTATTTGTTCGTCAAGTTTCTCCTTGTTACGGTCAAAATCCTTTTTCAGGTTTTGCTCATCCAATTCCCATTGTTTTGTGAAGGTTTCAATTTGTCTATACAAATTTTCCCTGTCGACAGGCAGTTGTTTGGCTATATTCCCCAACTCCAGCAGTTCTTTTTCCAATTTGGTAATCTCTTCTTCAAAAAAGCGGGTGTGCTTTATACCTTCTTTTTTAATTTTCAAGTCATTAACTATCCGTTTTTTGTATTCCCAGTTTGTTCGGGAAAACGTCAGTTCTTTTTTATATGTCTCCCTGCAATCGGTTATCTGTTTGTTGAAAGTCCGATTAGTGGCGTCTTTATAAATCAAAAAGCCGCCATTGATTTTATTCTTTTCGGCGTTTTTCCCGTTCAGAAAATCATTGTATTGATTTTCCAGATTATCAGTCAAGGCTTTAAATTGTGCTTCCAAATCGGCAAACTGCGCCGTAAGCAACGTTTTCTCGTGATGTAAACTATTTTTTTCTTTTTCAAAATCAGTTTTCTTTTCTACTTTGGTTATGATTTGGTTGATATTTTTCCGCTCGTACGTATCGCTCAATTCCTTCGCTTTTTTCAGATTCTCCTTTTGAATACTTATCTTGCCGTTAATTTCCTTTGCTTTTTCGTCGAAAAGTTCTTTCGCCCGTATTAGCTTGTTGTTCAACGCAGTCGCTTTCTCCTGCTGCGTCTTCAATCGTTCTGCAAATTCAGGTTCATGTCTTTCATTTTCGCTTACTGCAAACGCCAATTCTTTTGCCAATGCGATTTTCTCGCGTTCCAAATGGCGTATGACGATGAAAAGTCTAACAATCGTGTCAGCCTGCGATGTCGTGGATGGCATTTTAAATCTCCGTATATCAGTAAGTTGCGTTTCAAAATCGTTTAAATGGTGCGCATACTGTTTCAAATCAATCCGCACATCATTATCTAACGAAAGTATAATAATCCGTTTGATAAAATCAGCTTCCATTTTCGAGTTAAGAAACACATTTTGAATCGTTTTAGGCACTTGCCGGTAGTCTTTGCTTTCGAGTAGGGAATACTTTCTTAACTCGTGTTTTTTCCCTTCGTAATTACCGTAAATAATATCGCGATAATCTATGTATTCGTCAATTTTACGTTTCGTATAGGGGATGCGGTTTGCATCTAATTGCTGTGCTATGCCTTCCCAGCTATCAGGTACTTGGCCGTTTTTGTTCATAAAATAATCCTGTTTGTATGCTCCGCTAAAAAACCGGAAACAAACTTTATGTTGCGACTTGTAAGAAACGACGCAAAATTTTCCGTCTTCGCGCACCACCTCGTAAATAATATACGAATTGGAGAGATTGAAATAATAATCCAAATATGATTTCTTTTGCGGCGGAATACCTAACCCCAGCGTATCGGCATTGTAGAAAAACAAGATAGCCCGTAGCATGACGCTTTTGCCAACCCCCTGTGTCCCAATAAAATGCACATTGCCGTCGAGGTTTACTTCCGCGTATCTTATCTGTGCGCTATTGATAAATATGATTTTATTCAGGTATCTCATTTTGTACTTCCTCCGGTATGTTTATGTTTGTAACCAATTCTTCCAAATATTTGAAAGACGAAAGTATCTTGTACGATTTCAGGATTTCGTTTTCAAGTTCGGCGAAACCGGCTTTACATAAATCCTTTATCGTTTCAGTAACGATTTCATCATAAGGCGTTTTGTCGTCTTTCAATGATTTTTTCAGTCCGTCGGCCTTATTTTTTAGGACGGCGTCCACTTTTATCTTCACGCTTACATCCTGCGGACTGATACTGTACCCCGAACCAAAAGCATTGTCATACGTTTTGAAAAAATCGAGTATATCAATCCATTTGCAAGCGGCCTCCAATTTGCGCTCCAGGTCGGCTCTTGATTCGTCTTTTCGGGAAAAATAATAAAATTCATCGCCTTTTTCCAGGATAAAACCTATGGCGGCAAAGTAATCGTACAGCGCTTCCTGTTTGTTAGCGTCGTCAATCACATCATATAATTTTGCAATACGGCTGTCCGTACTGTTTGAGCAAATAAACTGTCCGCTGCTCAAAATCTCAAAAATCTCTCCTGTTTGTTTGGGTACATTCATCTGAATTATGAATTATGAATTATGAATTGCGTCCACGTGATCGGTGGGGTAAACAATGGCATATTCTATTTTGTTGTGTCTTAGAAAAATATCTGTTACCTCCAATTCGTCTTCAAACCTCGAAATCAGTTGGCAGTAAATAGTGACCCGTTCATCAAGCGTCACTTCGCGTATGAAACGGTAATGTAGCAGAAAATCAAACAAATGCCGGTGCGAGCGTTTGAAGTCATTCCTGACTTTATACAGGTCGATATAAATCTCCTGTTCTGTCTGTGGCGTTCTGTCTTGCTCCGAAAGGTTTTCCGCCAACTGTTTTGCCGGATTAATAGTCGAATGATAGCGATTCCTGACTTTTTTAATCAGCGTATAATTTTCATCTCTCTGCAAATTATCAATCGACAATTTGAGCCGGTACGAAGGTTTCGGCTCAAAAACAAGCGCATTATTTTGCATTAACACCTCGCGAATATTTGTTTTGTGCTTGATTTCAAACTGGTCGCGCAAGTATTTCAACTGTTTCAGTTTCTCAATGAATTTGCTTTGATACTTTATCTGGTTGATATATTCAATGATTTGCTGTCGCGTTTCTATCAGGTTTTGTCGTGATTCCGTCAAATCTAAAGCAAGTTGAATCCTTATTTCCTTCAGTCCCTCATCGGTAGCTATCTTGAAGAAGGTCAACTCATCTTCGTACAACAGCCTTTCGGTTTGTTCGATAAAAGCCTGAATCGCCTCCAATTTCTGCTTGTAATTTTCAAGTTTGGCAAGTTTTATTTTATAGTTCGGTTCGGTTTTGAACGCATTATCGATGTTACGATTCAAGTCAACAATATTGCGCAACGTACTTCGCCCTATTTTCAACAAAACCGATTTCACATTCTTCAAATATTTAAACCGCTCATTGTCAGTATTCGATTGTAAATAATAAGTCGCATATTCTTTGATTTGCTGGATATTTTCGTTGATATAGGAAATGTTAATTTCCTCATTGACTTCCAGAATATCCTCAAAAAAGTTGAGAAACCGGTCGTCCAATTCAAGGTACATCCCATTTTGAACAATAATATTTTTGCTCAGTAACAGTTTGATCAAGTCTTCGTTATTCTCCAGCAACTCCACCGCATATTCATACCGGTAGGCAGGCAATTTACGTTTCTCAAACATCTCGGCAATCAGTTTGTTGCCTCTGCTCAATGTGTTGAGTAGTTCCCGTATGGAATTAAAATGGTTCATGTTGAATCAACAATTATCAGCCGCAAATGTACGCATTTTTGAAAAATATTTGTTTATAAACGAGAAAAAGAAAAAAAATCAGCAATTCAGACTGGGTGCGCGGACGTCCGCATTGTGCGGGCGAGACGCCCGCGTACCCAGTTTTCGACCATGTTTGGAAAATGAAAATAGCCGGAAAACAATCAGTCGCCTGCGAACTTCCTGCAACGTCTTGCCTATTCATTTTGTGCAGGCGATCTGCTGACCGTCATCATTCGCGACGACGGTGAAATGATCTGGGACTGGGGCGGATCATGGACAGTGCCCGGTCCTGACAGCAATCATACGGTACAACTGATTAACAATCTCAGCAGTTGGCGGCAGGGTATCGGAAAAGACTTTCTCATTTACGGGCGTATGATCAAACCGTTACCGATCGAAGGCCTGCCGGAAATGAAACAAAACCTGGTAAAATAGAAGTCACGATTGAGCCGCTATCCGTCATAATGATAACATATCAATAGTATTATTATATGAATATAAAACCGCCCACGAAATCGCAAAGTACGCAAAGAAGGCGCAAAGTTCGCAAAAGGAAATGATTTAATGTCAGGAAATTGCGTACTTTGCGAAAAGCCTTTGCGTTCTTTGCGGTAAGAGATAGCGCCTTTTCGGAGTAGACACATCATTCTTTGACTTCTCTGATATAAAAAAATAGACTTTCTTCATTATAATCATAATCATAATCATCATCCTCTTCATCCTCATCATCCTCTTCATCCTCATCATCCTCTTCATCCTCTTCGTCCTCTTCGTCCTCTTCGTCCTCTTCGTCCTCTTCGTCCTCTTCGTCCTCTTCATCCTCTTCATCCTCTTCATCCTCTTCGTCCTCTTCCTCCTCTTCGTCCTCTTCATCCTCTTCGTCCTCTTCATCCTCTTCGTCCTCTTCATCCTCTTCATCCTCTTCATCCTCTTCTTCAAGAGAAATTGATTCCCAACCGTATTCCTCGCAGAATTCATATTCGCAATATTCTGAATAACAATGTTCTGCATTAAAAATGTATAACATTGAAATAATTGCAATCGGATACAACTCATAACAATCAATATCATAAGCTAATTTTATAGCATCCGGCGAATCATTGTAACATGACATAAAAACTTGAAAGCGTCTCCAAGACTCTTGCTTTAATGATTCTAAATGATTCATCTCCCATGCACCTCCGGTTTCCGCTACACCCTCCGTTTCCCTGGCCTTTTCATCTCTCTCTTTTAAATCCCGGAATTCTTTCAACCAATAAAGTTCCCATTCATTCAGCATGACAGGCAAAAATATATGTTTTTCAATGCCTGCATCAATGTATATTTCACTCCAAATATCTACATTGGTTGAAATGATAATCTCATCGTAAATGCGTTTGTCGATGCTACTTTTCAAACGATTTATCAATCCTTCATACGTATCCATCTCAAATATCAATTTATTACTTGTATGGAAACGTATCATATTGTCTATCGATTCGGTTTTATAATCGCCTTTTTTCAAATGGCTGAATTTTTCAAATGCTTGTATAAAGTATTCGTATTTTGGCACTTTCGTTTCATTGTTATAATAATCAAACATTTTTTCAGTAATGCCATCTATTCCTGATTCCTGTATCAATGCCAACGCTTCATTTTTCAAAAGCGTTAGCGCATCATCCTTACCCTCATTTTTCAATTCGTGGTATTTTTTTGTGAGGTACTCCTTAAAATTGCTTAATGTAAAATAATACATATCGCCAAAATCGAGTTCTCCAATATGAGTGTTCCATTGAGCGGATTCAATCTCATACTCCAAATCAAAAGATACTTGTTCGACATCATCACTTATCCGACAATGCAAGGTCTTTTTTTCTTCTTCATTCAAATAATAAACTACTTCCATTTTTTTTTATTTTTAAAATACAATTAATACAATTTTACAGGGCCAAGCATACCGACAGGTTGCCAACCCTGTCTTCGTGTCCATCCATACCCTTGTCTATTTTCAGGCGTCGATTTCAGGTAGTTACCTACGGTGGTTGAAATTTTTACCTGCAGCGTTTTATCAGGGACTTTGGATAGATGGTCGGGGATATGATACAGATGTCGGCCATACCAGCGGCATCCAAGGCTTTCGCCGTTCAGCGTTACTTCCGAAACACCATAGACACGTCCCAAGTCAAGAAGGTTGAAGGACTGCGTTATTCTTTTTTCATATATCAGGTATCCGGCAAAGGATTGGGTTGATTGGTCGGATGCAAGGTCGAACAGTGTATCGAATGTGCGATTTTCGACTGTTCCGTCGATATGTTGCATCCTGACGTTCCATCCTTTTAACTCCAAGCCTCCCGATGGGTCTTCGGGTAATGACGGCGCATCTTTACCGCGGGTTTGTTCATCGAAAACAATCAATATCGAACCGGCAGGCGACAGGTCTATTGTCAGCGTACGGTCTTTTCCTACCGTGCCGGGATAACGCGACCTTTCGCCTGTTTCAGGGTTCCATAGCCACGGTTGCCCCTTTGAATCAGGGAATTGCGCCTGTATAACAAACCGTTGGTCTGTGCTGCAATTGGTGACAAAAAACAGGTCTTTGCCTTTGGTTGTATGGCGTATCTGGCTGATATACGGGTTCGGCCGCTCAATGGACATGTAGGGTTTGATACCACATTGTTGTTGTATATTTTTGAACCACAACTCAATGTTGTCTGTTGGGGCGGACAGGGTGAATATGCGTGATGCATAGTTTTGTTTCATTTCGGCAATTGTTTGTCTTACCTTTTCATCATTTGTCCGGTAGTCAGTCAGGCCGGTCGATTTATGCGGTTCTTTTCCTATAAAGAGCACCTTTCCTCCATTTTTAACAAATGTTGCTATGGCTTCTGCCGTCGCCGGCTGCATCGATTCCACTTCAATCAATATTAATGTATGGTATGCCCGATGGTTATATTTAAGGAAACCGTCTTCTGCCACGCTTTGTTGTATGATGGCTTCGCTGGTATAGTCGCAACTGTTTCCGTTCCGGTGAATGGCTTCCCATACCTTGTATTGGTAGGCGGGATATAACAATTCAGGGAAGGGATCGCGTTGCGGGCCATGGATAGCCCACATATCCGCCAAGGGATGAAGCACGGCGATGTCTGCAAAAAAATCCGTTTCCATCAGGATAGCCGAAAGGCGTGTCTTATAGGCTGCCCACAGTTTGAAAAATGGCCACCAAGGGTTTCTTTCGTTGAAAAATGTACCGTAACGCACCCATCCGGGGAAGGGCGTTTCGACCGGGCTATAGTTGAAACCATGCAAAATGGAATGGGTGACGCCGGAGGTGTTGCTTTGGTCGCCTGTGATTTTTATCCGTTCCAGGGTGGCATTGAACACAGCGCTGGTGTTAGTGATCTCCTCGCAACTGACTAATCTCTTACCCGTCAGGTGGACGGCTGACGACACGAACTTATTCACATTGGTATAGGTCGGACGTCTGACAAAATCATTTTCCTTATTGCTGTCGTTGTACCACAGCCACGTCTCACATTCGGGGATATCCACTTTTAGCGATGCTTCCAATGGATGAAACTCGCGTCCATAGGGTTGTACCCGCGATTTGAAACCGTTTCGGTTACACCATTGTGTATAGGGCGCCAGAAAACGGTCGCGAACCATATCCATGCAGGTAACAAAAAAATCGTAGCGCACACGTTCTATCTCCTCTTTCGCTACTCCGCTTGTCTGCGTAATCACAGCGCCTTCAACAGGTTGTCCCATTTGTCCCACCTTATAGAGTATATAGGGCAGGTAGGGTGATATATCATATCCCCTTCGCCGCTTATATTCATCTACAAAATCGGGACACCAGTTTGCTCCCTCCAATTCCATGCTGTCGCAAAACAACGCCCGGAAACCTTTTAATCCTTTCAACTCCGGGAAAATTTTATCCGACATGTAATTCAGGAATTTATCTACTGCTGTTGGGTTGTAGTGGTTCAGAACAGGCCCTGCCGCACCCGGAGCGCCATTGATAACAGCCTGAAAACCGGTCACTTTTACGAGCGCATACAGGATATATTCCCCTTCGGGAACTGTTACAGTTATGTCCGCGCCCTTTTCAAAAGGTAGATCGATGGGGGGTACAAATGTTTCCATCTGCACCGGCGTCAGACAAAGCGAGTATATTTCACTAACGGAACCTTCATAATTGGAATGGATCGTCGGCGATGCTTCTTTTAATAAATCGGCAACCTTCAGTTTTATCTTATCAGGCCCCTTAACTTTTTGGCTGGTGAGCGTTAGCAATTGCGACCGTTCGTCGCCTGCGAGAAACTCGGCGCCGAAGGGCCAGCCCGATCCAACGATGATATCGCAAATCATACCCCGTTCTGCTGCGCCTTTTAATGCTACTTTCAACATCTCAATCCATTCAGGGCTTGCCCACTGCATCGAAGGTATTCCCAGATCGTCTCCACCCGGAAATGCAATGGGATTGATCTCGACGCCTCCGATGCCCGCTTCGTTCATCACATCAAGTTCTCGCAATATCTCTTCGGCAGTCAGCTTGTTACCATTCCACCACCAGCGAACAAACGGTTTGGCGGAAGTGGGTGGATCACGGAAGATGGTATACAACTCATCAGATTCATCGCGGTTACTCATCGACTGGCAGGATTGGAAAAACGGTAAACCTGCCGTAAATACAACACCGGATTTGATGAAGTCCCGGCGTGAGATGGTATATGAAATTTTCATGGAAAAAAATGATTAATGATTAATGATTAATGATTAATGGGTAATTTTCATTATTGCTTGGGTGTGAGGGATTACAAATTTTTGTCAATTACATTCAGCTTGTAGAGGTCCTGCGAGTTCTCGCAGGAAAAAGAGTTTACCGGGGAGCGTAGGCATAAAACTGGAGGGCGCCCACATATCGGCTCCGTAGCGTAGTGTGACCCACAGACTCATACCCTGCCACAACATACCACGTCCTAACGCTCCGTCGCAGCCGCCGATGATCCGGTCGGACTGTAAAAAGAGGCCTGGACCTATGGTATTCGCCGTACAGGGAACCAGTGTAGTCCGGCTTTTAAAACTGGTAACGGCATTTTGCTCAATGGTTAGCGGGTGAAGACGTGCACCTAACCGGTATGTTTGCTGTTTCCATTCTTCCACCGTATCAAACTCCGCGGCAAAATGGGGCTCCCAGAAGGCGATATGAAACACACGTCCGATGCCAAAGACCGTAACTAACTTGGCGCCCTCTTGCCGGAGCGTAGCGATTTTGTCGGCGTAAGTAGGCAGGTTTTCTTTTGTTGCGAAGTTACGATGTCTTTCGGGTACGGTCAGTGAACCCAACGGTTCATAAAAAGCCTGACTCATTGCATTTTGAAAAGCGCCGGGGTTAGACGGGTCCAAGGTATTGCCTTCCCCATCGCTCCATTCGTCCATATTGAAACCGTAGACATGCGAACAAGGCGTATCCCATGATTTGAGGAAATAGACAGCCCAACGATACATGCCCATAGGCCCCACCGGTAAAATAAAGATGAGCTTACGCCCTTCCTCACGTGTTTTAACTATCTCTAATGCTATTTCATGTCCGAGCATCATATCAAAATCATAGATATTTTCGCAAGGTACAGGTGTGAAATCGGGATGCCAATGGGGCTGGCGTTCAGTGATAAGAGCGGGCGCGTGAGCGCAACAGGCGTCTATTTTATCCATATCCCATCCTGCGGGATAGAAGTTCTCTAACAAAGAGCCTTTTACTGTTGATTGAAAATTGATCATGGTTCTATTTTTTTAATGATTATAAAATAATCAAGGTAATAATCGTTGAGCAGTCTGTCGTGGCCAGGTACGGCATACGCGGAATCCTTCAGCATAAAGTACGCCACACTGCAGGCCACGGTACTTTGAGCAGGTACGAACAAAATCCAAGAAATCTATACCGTCATGATCGCGCATCCATTTCACCTGACTTTCATGGCAGTTCAATGCATTCAGCTTTATCTCGATGGTATCGCTTATATCCACATATTCCTCGGGTAGGAAGCCGACGCCTGCCAGCGTATCCATATAATAAACAGGAGCAATAAGGCTATAAGCCTGATGCTCAGTGAATACGTGTGGGATGCTTGATGAAAAACTGGCGTTAAAGACTAAACGCGACACTTCTACATGGTCGCGCATATAATCATCAGGGCTGTGAGTAATGATGACATCAGGCCGCACATAGCGAATTGTGTCTATAAGTTTTAATATTGTATCGGGATTCTTCGCATCGACCTCCAAGTCGGGTACATCCAATCCGATAACTTCTACATTCAATATAGCGCCTGATGCTGCTGTTTCAGCCATTCGAATGGCTCGCAACTCTTCGGGGCCAATTATGGCATGTCCCATATTACCATTAGCAATATGACAGTAAACTACTCTATGTCCGGCACGCGCATACTTGGCTAACGTACCGCCACAACCAATCTCCAAGTCGTCTGGATGACATCCCACAGCAAGGATATTTAACGGGTTTTCAATTTTCCCGACTTCCCCCAAGTCATTATTTGTAAGTTCCATAAGAAATCAATTAAGAATTAAGAATAATCGCTCCGTTCGTGCATTCGCCCGTTCGTGCTTTCGCCCGTTCGTGCATTCGCCCGTTCACCCCCTTACGATTCGGAATCATCTTTTACCTTTAACACGCTGGGGATACCGGGAATGCTTTTCATGATGTCGGTAACGGGCGCAATGGACGAGACAAGGCCTGTGAGCAGGTTCGTCAGGGTGCTGCCATTTGTCGTATCCATCACATTGACATTGCCTAAGTTGATTTTTTCAAACGCTTTCACCTGTTCGGCGGCAATATCTTTCCACTGTTCGACCATTTTCCATTGGATGGCGACTTGCGGGTTATTTTCGGCGACGCGAACCATCGCTTCAAACCCTTCGGCTTGTGCCATCAACGAGGCTTTTTCTGCGGCAGCTTTTGCTAGGCCTTGCTGTTCGATGACCTTGGCATGCGCTAATCCTTCAGCGGTGATGGCTTCGCCTTTCCCGCGGCCTTCAGCAGCGATGGCGTCGGCACGTCCTTGCGCCTCGATGCGTTGCTGATTGGCATTGGCTTCCGCTTCCTTTTCCAATTTCAACTGATAAGCCTGTGCATCAATCAGTTTCTGTTGTTTAGCAATTTCCGAAGGTACAATCTTTTCGGCTTTTAGAGCTGCTTCGGCACGTTTGGCGCGCGCTTCTTCGGCTTCTTTGCGGGCGAGTTCCTTGTTTCGTTCAATTTC